>ERZ772861.1213-NODE-1213-length-22471-cov-7.201954_pt1 | contig 22471 bp, 22 predicted proteins | sample MGYA00512135_ERZ772861 | MGnify/ENA primary metagenome ERZ772861 (study PRJEB29015, sample SAMEA2737700) | human gut metagenome | biome: human gut; feature: human-associated habitat; material: faeces | place: China | collected 2012 ...
GGTGGATCTGGTCGGCGCAGTAGTACAGTGTTTGGAATATCTGGGAGTACAGCAGGCTGACGAGGAAGTTGAAGGTCGTGTCATTATCCGGGATCACGGCATACAGAGCGCACTTTCGCTCTCCCAGCGTGTAGAGATCCATGTCATCATGGTCGGTGACAGCTTTGATCTGCGGCAGATTGAAGGGCGCCAGCCGCACAGCGGCACTCACCAAAATGCTTTTCGCTGTCTTGCCCGCAGCCTGCTTGAAAACTTTATATTGCCGCAGGGCAACGCTTTCCGGGTTCTCATACTCCATTGCCCGGAACAGCAGATCCAGCGGGGAGACATACTCGTCATCGTCCTCCTTCACTTCGGCATATTCCAGCACACGCATCACCATGGAAAAATTCTGCTCATATTCCGGCGCTTCCTGGAACAGCATGAGGATGATAGCCTGCAGCAACGCTGTCTCGGACTTCGACCAGAACGGATCGGACTCGTGACTGCCCTTGGGCGTCGTTGCCTGGATCAGCGTGTTGACCAGCTTTAGCGCGTCCTTTTCATCCCGCAGATAGCGGAACGGGTTATAGCCGTCCGACTGTGACAGATCCACCAGATTCAGCACTCGGATGTCGTATCCCTGCCGTTTCAGATACCCTCCGGTGGCGGTCAGCACCTCCATCTTCGGGTCCGTGATCACATAGTTGCTGTTTGCTTCCAGAATGTTGGGCTTGACATAGCCGCGGGTTTTGGCCGCGCCGCTGCCGCCAATGACCAGCACATTCAGTGAGCGCCGGTGCTTGTGGGTATCCAGCCCCAGCCGCACATGGCGGGTGAGGATCTTGTTCTGCTTCTGCCGGAACTGCGCGTTGAGCTGCCGGGGAGAGCCCCATGCGGCGGAGCCGTGTTCCTCTCCGTCCCGTGTCCTGCCCTGTCCGGAAGCATAGAGACACAGCCCCATGAGATACGCGCCGGTGCCGACGAGAATGGACAACAGACTCTTGTCTGTCCATTGGATCTGGAAGGGCTGTTCCAGCGCGGCAGTTAAGTTTGATAGCAGCTCCGGCAGACCGCCGCCAAGGGACTGGGCGATCAGCAGCGCCGCCCATATCACAGGGATATAGAGGAACAGCGCAAGTACCAGATCCGTTGTTTGGGATGTCTTTTTCAGCCGCATCACCTCCTGCATAAAAAATACGAGGCCGGCAGAGTGGAATGCTCTGCCGGCCTTGCTGACGAAACGGCTTTCTTACTTTGTTCTGTCCGGTCGTGCTTTTTGATGGATCTTTTCTCTGGCCGGGGCAGACTTCTGCCGGGTATCCAGCTGCGCCTGATAGTCTTTCAGCCGTTCCAGAACCGAAGGCCGCTCACTCGTCATCGTCCCGGCAGCCGTTTCCCTGCCGCTGGATGAGGTCGATCTGCCTTTGGTATCTGGCAAGTCTGTTCCCGACCGAAATCCTTTTTTTGGCGCCACCTCCTGCCGCTTGCCCACAGACGGTGTCACAGGCGTTTCCCCCTGCCGGGGGCGTTGCTGTTCGCGCTGCGGCGCCTCCTGTCCCACACGGGCTTCCTGCTCCTTAGAGGGGGCATCCTGCCGCGCCTGCTCCGGCTGCCCGGTATATCGGATGCGCTCAAAGATCATATTGGCGCGGTCGATCTCTGTTACCGGCATGATCACATCCACGATTTTTCCCTTGTTATCCGAATCACGGATGGCAGAGAACAGGATCTTCTGCTTGCCTGCCCGCTGCCTGAATTGCTGATACTGTTCCGGTGACATGGAAAATCGCCGCACATCGCGGGTCTCCTTCAGCATCTTGACCAGATTGACTTTACCGGAAATGGTCTTGTGGTTTTTCGCCAGCGCCATGGTGAGCGCCAGTACATTTTTAATGGCGGAGCCGCTCAGCCGGACAGCGACCTCGCTGCCGGAGAGCATCATGCGTACCAGCTGGTCCGCGGCTTCACCGCCTCCGATGTTCATGTTCCCGCACCTCCTTCTGGTGTTCTTCTGTTTTCTGGATGTCCTGTTCCATTACAGGCGTCTGCCGGCAGATATCCCGACAGAGCTTCCACTTTTCCCGCTCTGCCCGGATCTCCCGATTCACCTCTGAGAGCTGTTCATACACTTCTGCCTTTTCTTTCTTCAGCACTTCCCGCGGAACGCCGCTGTCCTCCAGCAGCTTCACGGCTTTCATGTACTGCTCAAACTCCTGCTCCATGCCGGTGAGCCCTTCCTCGTATAACGCTCTGCTGGGTTCCAGCGCCTCCGCATCTGCCAGCGCCGCGTAGAGCGGCTGGCGTTTCTTCTTCCGCACATTGAGGAGAGTCCGCTGCTTTGTCAATCTGCCCAGCGTTTCCTCTGTGCGATGTTCGAATGCCGCCATGTCAGCAGGCGTTGTGATGTCATTTTCCCGCAGGAACGCGAACTGTGCCTGATACCGTTCAAAGCGCATGACCGCCTGCCGCAGATGCGGCGTCATGCGGGGCGGATACTGCCGCTTTTCGATCTTGTCCAGCAGATAGAGATAATGGACATAGAGGGCAAGAAAACCGCTGTATCTGGGATGCTTCCGGTACGGCTGATACGCCGGCCGCGCAGGCAAGACAGGCCGCAGCCCCGCTTCGATCTGTTCCAGGTTGCCCTGGATGGCAGCACGGATTCCGTCCTCTGTGAACAGCGGATCTCGTCTGCCAGGGTACTGAAATCGCTCCTGCCCCCGCAGGCGGAAGCCGAGCCTGCCGCCATGATGGATCTCATACCCCTTATGCTCCATGAGCAGAAAGAAGTGGCCGAGGTCGTTGGCGTCCCGGATGGCATCCCGCAGATCTGCCTCCAGCATGGAACGGAAGGTGGGCTGCCCCTTGGACTGGCGCAGCCACTCAATGTAGCTGACCGATCTGGCAGGCGCGCCCTGCACGATGACGGACAATCCATGCTCCCGGCAGAGCCGGTCTGAAATGGCGCGGATCTGCTGGTAATAGCTTTGCTGCGTGCTGTGATACTTTTCGCCGGTATCTGCATTCACCGAATTAAATACAATATGCGAATGGATATGATGCCGGTCTACATGGGTCCCAATCACAACCTCAAAGCCGTCCAAGTGTTCCTGCGCAAATGCTTTAGCAATTTCTAAAGCAAGTTCAGGTGTGATTTCACCAGGCTTGAACGATTGAATGATGTGATAGCATTGACGCTTATCCAATCGTCCGGTTTCCAGCTTTGTTTTCATCATCTCGCGGTACTCTCTCCCTGGATCGCAATTAAAATGTGCTGTTAAAATATGCCCATCCGTTTTGTCACCGTTCAGAACATAATCAATGGCTTCTTTTAAGCCGCCGTTACGGGGCAGGATTTTCGTAACAGCCATTACTTATTCGCTATCCGGAACATAAGCTCATATACCTGATCCAGAAGATAGAGTCCCCGTTCGGCATCCTCCGGCTTCGCAATTCCGGCATTGACGCTGCGGGCGATCTGGTTGATGTTGTTGCCGATATGATGTATTTCCGTCCGGAGCTCTTTAATTTCTTTTGTGGGGCGGGCTTTGACCGGTCGTCCCTCAATAAGCCGTGCAAGATATGCCCGTTTTGTCAGCCTGCACTCTTTGGCCTGACAGCACAGCAGCTGATACTGCTGTGTTGTCAGTACGATGTGCAGATGGTGTTCTTTCTTGTTCTCATCCACATTTTTCTCCTTCCTGCGGCGTATAGCCGTAAGTTTTTCCGCCAGCAGGCGGCATAGGGGACCGGGGTATCCTCGGCAAGCTGTGCAAATGTACATTTGCGCGATGCTTGCGCCAGCGCCGCCAACGGCGGCGTTGGCTGTTCCCCGCCGTTGGCGGGGCGTTTTTTGAGAGGTAGGTTCATTCCAATACAGGCGGACACGGTCCGCACCTTTTCCAGAAAAAAGAAATGTCTGGCAGCAGCGCCAGACATCCGATTTCGCAGGGTCCTTCCGCACAGGGTGTCAATGTAACACCCAAAATAGAAACGGCAGGGTGTCATCAAGACACCCTGCCCGTTCAAATATTGAATCAACGCTCGATCTCTTCCGTTTTCTGCTTTCTGCTTCGTGCAGCAGTTCGAGCTGCATCGAAGGGAAGGACGAATCCTTCTACCTGTTGATAATAGCTCGTCTGTTCCTCTACAAAGAATGCCTCAAGAGGCGCATAGCAAGTGCTGTTGCCACACAGCGCAGGCTCAGGCGGCGCACGCCAGTTCCTTCCGAATACGTTCCCGTGCCAGCTCCGCATAGGTGTCTGTGACTTCGATGCCGGTGGCGGTATAGCCCTCCTGCACAGCCGCCAGCACCGTGGTACCGCTGCCGGCAAAGGGGTCCAGAATATGTCCGCCCGGTTCCGTGATCTTCACGATGTCCCGCATCAGCTGCAGCGGCTTCTCCGTCAGATGGATGCGGCTCTGGGGATTGCCGTATTTGAACACCCCCGGCAGACACGGGACCGGACGGCTGATAGGCATATCGCCGTTGGAGCCCCAGACGATATACTCCGCCTGCTGGCGGAAACGTCCCTTCTGGGGGCGGCTGTTGCCCTTATCCCAAACTGCGGTGCCCCGCCAGATCCAGCCCGCCCACTGGAGGGCGTCGGTGGCTGCCGGGAGCTGCCGCCAGTCGATAAACATACATACCGGCGCACCGCTCTTGCATACCTTTCGCGCTTCATACAGCCACTCCGCCGCCCAGCGGGTCCAGGAGCGCTGGTCCTTGGCGTCCCCATCGAAAGGGGGCGGCGCATTCTCGCCCATACTGGAATACTTCTTGGCGGTGGACTTGTTCTTTTCGGCTTGGGTTCGTCCGCCGGAGGCATACGGGGGATCGGTGATGACAGCATCGAAGGTGTTGGGGGCAAAGGTCCCCAGCACCTTCAGGGCATCCCCCTGGAGGATGCTCCATTTCTGATTATCGCTCATACTCATGCTTCTCCTTCTTTTTCGTTCGATTTTCGCGGGGCGGAGACAGCTCCGTCTCCACATATTCGCTGATGATTCCCAGTGCTTCCTCGTAGCTGTGGCACGCTCCGCCTATGATGCGGGTCTGCATTTCCTTTACTTCCGCTGCCATGCCGTTCTGCCGGAGAACTCTGGCGGCAATACCCATCAGATGGAAGATGTTGCCGTCCTGCCCCAGCAGAGGGCAGAGAGGGCGGGGTTTCTCCTGCTGGGCGGAGCGAAATCCACCCAGCCTGTTGGGAACATAGTCGGACAGCCATGTACCGCCGAATGCGCCGTGGGTCTGCAAGCGCCACATCGCCAGTTTCCCCATGTCCACCTGAATGTCCTCGAAGGGGAACAGCAGATTGGTGAGTCCATCGTGCTGAAAAACCTTGACCGTCTCAAAGCGGCTGCCATTCCGCAAGATGCCGTCCTGCGTCAGCAGGTCATTGATGCCATCCAGCCACTCCTGTGCCTCTCCGCCGCAGCCCTGGAGCACCAGTCCCTCCTGATGCTCCATATCCCGCAGATCGTCCGCGGTGATCTTTTCAATCGGCATTTATCGCTCCTTTCTGCCGGGGCGTCTGGCAGGCGGCGTCCGTCCAATGGTTTTCTGATCCGTCAACACGGGGATGCCCAGCTCACCGGCTTTATAGATCTCCTGCCACATCCCATCCGTCCAGACCGGACCGTACACATTCATCTGCTGGCAGGATTCCAGCAGGCGCAGTCCCATCGCCCTGGCTTTTTCATCCTGGGCGGGATCGTCGGGATCTGCGACAGGCGGGAACAGCAGATGCGGACAGATAGGGATATTTCCCTCCACAAACACCTCCTGCGCTTTCTGCCGCGCAAACTCCACATTGTTTGTCACATCGCCCCGCAGCGGAGCACAGATATAGACCAGCTTGGGACCGTCCTGTTCCCGCTCCGGCGTTCTCTCCCGAAACATGGACAGGTACTGCCCAATGGACTGGCGGAGTGCATCGTAGTCCGCGGCAGTGGGGTGATAGGCGTACCACTCCACTTTCCCATAGTCATCCCACAGGTGGGGAATGACGCCGCTGTGGAAGTTCGGGTTGTTCGGCACCTGCTTTTTACCCCAGACATCCTGAAAGCGCAGCAGCGTCCGGTCCACCACACCCTCCGTGCGGTTGAGCACCGTGAGGCGGATGGCGTCATATTGGCTGGAGATATGGGTAGAGAGAAACTCCGCCCGTACACGCAGGTCCTTTCCGAGATCTCCCACGCACACACGCCCGGAGAATTGAGGCCGATCCACGAGATCGCCGTGTTCAAACAGCTTTCGCAATTCCTGCTCATACACGGTCATCGCTCCACACCTCGTTTCTTTGGCGTTTTTGTTTTCATGGGACTTACTTCTTTTTGCAGAGGTTGCAAGGTCTCACGCCCGATGCCGCGGATCACGCTCCGGCTCTTGCCGCTCAGGACAAAGGTATCCCTTGTATCGTTGCGGACTTCCTCGCAGGGCAGGATCACGGCAGAACCGGTGATGCGGATATCCCCCTGCACCGTGCCATACACCTTGCAGTTGCCGGACAGGATGGGAGTCCCCATCGTATGGGGATCGTGAATGATCTGCGCGTTTCCGGAAGCCAGCGCTTTTCCGGTCATGGAGGCCCCGCGGAGATAGGCGTTGTCCTCGGCGCGGCTGTGGCCGCTCATCACGCTGCCTTTGGAAACATAGGCGCTGCCACAGGCAATGGCGTCGCCCCGCAGACAGGCATCCCGATCCACATAGGCGTCACCCGCTGCGATGGCGTCATCGAAGATCCACGCGCAGTCTCCCGGCTCCGCGGACAGGTTGCTTTCGCTTTCCACGAAGCCACCTATGTCGCCTGCGCAAATCTCACCGCAGATGTCCCGCAGCGCGCGGATGCGATGCAGGAACGGATATTCCTCATGGGCAATGTCTGTGATCTCATATTTCTGATTGCTGATGGTTCTCATCTCCTTTTCCTTTTTTATGCCGCTTTTTGGCACAGGGCATCTTCTTTTCGGAATGCCGCATCGATGTCGGAAAAGCGCTCCGTGCGGTTGAATTTCTCGGACACCTTTCCCGGCATGGCCTGCAGCTCCAGCATTCTTGCCCACAGCTCCGGATGGTGGTCATAAAGGTGCCGCAGTTCCTTCCGCTTGGCATTCGGGCAGAACCAGCAGCCGCCACGGTCTGTGAACGCATAGACAGGTGAAAGCAGCCCTGCCGTTTGGCAGAGCTGCTTTGCATCCTCTTCGGTGTAGTGATATTTTTCCAGCAGGGACACCTGATCTCCCTGCAAGCGGTGCAAGCGCACCGGCTCATCGCTGGCGATGCCCACATACTGCACAGTATCCGGCGTCAGAGTCCTGTTATACCGGCGGATGGGACGGAGTTTGCAGTCCCGCTGAACGTAGCAATGCCCGCACAGAGGGAATCCGCGTCGAAGTCCTTTTTTCGGACCGCGGGTAACTGTTCCTGCAAACAAATCCAGATAGGTCTTATCCGAACGCAGCACACGGACAGGGACCCCCAACCGTTCCAGTCTGGGGAGCGCAGTCTCATAGATGAATGCCCGATGCTCCGGCACCTCGCCGGAGGTCCTTTTATCGAACATCACCTCACAGTAGACCGCTTCATCCAGCGGTTCCCCGTGCTCCAGCGCCAGCAGGATCGTGGCAAGGCTGTCTTTGCCGAAGGAGCAGGACGCAATATGCAGGGTGTTCTTCTTTTCTTTTGAAATCATGATCATCCTCTCTGATTCTGTTTTTGCTGGCAGTATTGTCAGCAGGTGGGGAGTCTGCTATAATAGCGCATATCATTTCCAGTCATTTTAGATATGAAGGAGACGAAATACGATGAATAAAACAGAACTGATCACCGCTATGGCGGAAGCCAGCGGCCTGACCAAGAAGGACTGTGACACCGCTCTGAATGCGTTTGTCGACACGCTGCAGACTGCGTTGAAGTCCGGTGACAAGGTACAGCTGCTGGGCTTTGGCACCTTCGAGGTGAAGGAGCGCGCCGCCCGCACCGGCAAGAATCCCGCCACTGGAGCCTCTATTGAGATCCCCGCTTCCAAAGCGCCGGCTTTCAAGCCCGGCAAGGCATTCAAGGATTCCGTGCAGTGATAACACGCCCGCGAGAGACGATCTCTCGCGGGCCTTTTCTGTTATCGGTGCGATACGCCCATGTCCTTGGCACGACAGGCACATTCCAGCACCTCTGTCATATCCGTGCGCTCCCAGGGCGCGTCCGCATGGGTGAAGTGTCCGTAATTGCAGAACTTTTGGAACATGGGCTGATCCAGTCCCAGCGTTCCGATCATGCCGTCCGGCGTCAGGTTGAATACCGTGCAGACAGCCTGTTCCAGCACATCATCGGAATAGATGCCGGTATGCTCCGTATCCACCGTCACCGCCACAGGCTGTGCCTTGCCGATGGCATAGGCAAGGCTGATGGTGCAGCGCTTGGCCAGTCCTGCCGCTACGATATTCTTGGCAATGTAACGGGCCATGTACGCGCCGCTGCGGTCCACCTTCGTTCCATCCTTGCCGGACAGTGCGCCGCCGCCATGAGGGGCGAGGCCGCCGTAGGTATCCACCATCAGCTTGCGTCCGGTGAGTCCGGTGTCCGCTTCAAAACCGCCCTGGACAAATCGACCGGAGGGATTGACCAGCACTTCGGTATGCTCGTCCAGCGGAAGTTCCTGCATGGCGGGTCGGATCACATGGCGCAGAATGTCCCGGCGCAGTTCCGGCAGGGGCAGTTCCTCCTCATGCTGGCAGGATACCACCACTGCGGCAACGCGGTACGGGACTCCAGAGCGGTATTCCACAGACACCTGTGCCTTGCCGTCCGGACGCAGGCCGGGGATGATGCCCTGCCTGCGGGTATCGGTCAACAGGCGGGTCAGTCGATGGGCCAGCACCACAGGCAGAGGCAGCAGCTCCTTTGTTTCATCGCAGGCAAAGCCGTACAGGATTCCCTGATCTCCTGCGCCGGTCTCCGTGCCGCCGCACACAGCTTCCGCAATGTCGGGACTCTGCTCATGGGTGATGACCTCCACTTCATAGCCGCTGCCGCCGTATCCGGCTTCCCGCACCGTCCTGCAAATAATGGCAGGGATATCCGGAATCTTCGCTGCCGTGATCTCGCCTGCGGCGATGATCTTTCCGGCTGTGGCCATGACCTCGCAGGCAACGCGGGCAGCGGCGTCCTGCGTAAGACAGGCATCTACCACCGCGTCCGCGATGGTGTCGCAGAGCTTGTCGGGATGTCCCTCGGTGACTGACTCAGCAGTCAAAATGCAGTTATCTTTCATATTCATGTTTCTCCTTTTTCATCGGTTTCTTTTGTGCTTGCGGCTGTTTTGGAACAGAGAGGATTATTTCGTTGCTGTATTTGTCCTTGTACTTTTCAATCTGCTGCTCCGTCAGCGAGGCAAAATCATCCTCTTTAAGACCGGCAATAAAAAATGTGCCGCAGACAATGTCATACGGCACACCGTGATCATCGGTCAGGGTGCGGTTCCACGGCAGGCCCAGCAGCTTGCCCTCGTCATTTGCGATGAGCGCCACCGGGTCATCGAAGGGGTAAACTGCCTGAATGGTGCCGCCTACGAGCTCCTGCATGGCAGAAAGGGTGTGGTCGATCTCCTGCACTTCAGGCATTTCCATGGGGCGCACCACAAGGACTTTCATTTTTTCTGTGCTGATATGGGTTCCTCCTTCCCAAAAGAAAAGCGGCAGCAGCAGTTTGCACTGCCGTTGCCGCAAATGGTGATTCTTATTCTTTTTTGGATGCCAGCGTCCGGGTCTTCAGCAGGGCATTCTCCAACGCCCGATGATCTTCATGCTCCTGCCACCATTGGGGGCGCAGGAATCCCAGTGCCGCAGCCGCCCATTCATAATCGGCCCGTTCCAGTGCGCCGCCCAGCAGCCCCTGCCGGAATTTCCGGTGCCGTTCCCGCACGGCCGGGTCCACGCTGTCCCGTTCCAGATACAGTTCCAGAAAGCCGCCGAGGACAGCAGCTTCCTCCGTTGTATAAAACATATCCGCCCCCCTTTCACAAACAGGGGTTATTGTAACACAGACCGTGGACAATGAACACCTCTTTTTTCACTCCGACTGTCTGTTGCGCGGATACCGCGCCTGTGATACACTGTGCTTACGAACAAAAATATGAGGAGGCGGCTGTGATGATATGGTTTTGGGAGCTTTCATGGCTGTGGAAGATGCTTGGCGTCGCTTTACTGGTTTCCGCGGTATGCGTCGCCGCGGCCGCGCTGATCGGCAAGGCGGCAAAAATCCGCCCCGGCAAAAAGGTTTTCCTGCTCGTTGGAATCTTGGCCTTTGTAATCTCTATTCTGGTGATCTTCTTTCTTGCACAGACGCCGGCGCTGCTCTGAGTTACCGCTCCGGCCCTCTGTTTCGCTCAGGCGCTCGCTTTGGCTTGTCAATCCTGCCGCTCCACACCTCGTCAATGGTCCTGCTCCACGCAGCCTGTAATGACTCCACCGGCAGGCCGTTGGCTTCAAAGCCTCGCTGGATCACGCGGTAATAATACGGGGACGGCAGTGCAGGCTGGCGGCAATAAGGCTCTGCCATGATATAAACCATGACTGGGATCTCTGCACCGGCCGCGTCTTTAACAGTCACGGTTTCTTTCGTGTAGTGGCGGGGATACCCCTCATACCGATCCAGAGACTGTTCGCAGTTTGGCGTGATCTTCCACACCAGTCCGTGGACAGTACTGCCTTTTTTCGGTGCAACGGTAGCAAAGCCGCTGCCGCGGAACCGCAGTTCGTAGTTTTCCAGCCTGACCGGTCCCACGATCTCGGCGTCCGGACAGCGCTGCGCCATCTGCTCCAGATCAAGGTTGCTGCCGTAGGCAAAATACAGGTTTTCCTCCACGTCACACCTCCAGCAGCTTCAGAGCGCCAAAGCGGTCCAGATGACGGAGCAGGGCTGCCGCCTGTGTCTCCGCATCGCCATCCGGAAGGGGACAGTCCATTCCCGCGGTGCGGATGACATTATTCTGTACAAACCAGATGTAGGTCTCCACATCCGGGAACTCTGTGGGATCAAAGCTGAGATCCCGAAGCTGTTCCATGATCCCGGCTGCGGTCCCTTCGTACACAGTATCTTCAATTTGAATCTTCAAAGGCTTCACCTCTCCATTTCTCTGGATTTTTTCTTCTTTTGATTGACTGTATAGCTGTCCTTATCGAAACGCCACGCCCGATCACCGTCCAGATTTGCCAACAAGTGGTCACGGGTATGCTTGAATTCCTCGCCGTTGAGCCCCAACCGCACCAACCAGACCCGGAAGGTGAACAGTTCATTGTCACTGTGGGTCTTGCGCATAACCGTGCTGCGCTGGGCGATAGCCTGGGCGGAGATGGCAAGGCACAGATTCACATAGGCAGCAACTTTTCCCGCGTGGAGTGTGGAATTGAAACAGCGCCATTCCACCGTCCCCCGGTAAAAGACCGAATGCAGATTCAGTGCGTAATAGCGGGTCCAGTTATAATGGTCTGCGCTGCCGTTATCTCCCTCATACCAGATATTCTCCAGCTGCGTCAGATCCCTTGTCTCATCCGACGAGAGCCTGCGTGCCTGCTTCAGCATGGGTTCCCGCACCTTCTGACACCAGCGGGATGCCCGGCTTTCATTGACCTGCAGCGCTTTGAACAGGATATCCTCCTTGGAGTACATGATGCCGATGAGGTTTTTCAGACTCTGCCGGTTATGATTGGCTGCGTCCACATGGACATGGATGCCGCAGGAGCTGTTGGCCTTGGCTCCTGCGTGGCGTACCTGCCGGACACACTCCTGCAGCTTGGGCAGTTCCGCATAGGTGAGCTTTGGCGTTACCATCTCCACGCGGTATCTGTAGTCACCTGTTGCACGATAGCCGCTGCCGATCTTCTGCTCCCCGTGGATGCTGGAGTCACTCATGACCGTCCACTCTTTGCCGTCCCGATCCGTCACACACCATTTATCGTAAGCGCCGCCCACATAGCGGGCGTCCGTTGCAAAATACGCGGCCAGCGCTGTTGCCGCCTGCTCACGGGTGATGCCGGTCATTTCAACTTCCACGCCGAAGCACTGATCCTTCAGCCCGATCATGCGGCAGCACCGGCTTTCAGTTCCGCATCCACCTCCCGGATACGGCGCCCGATGGCTTCAATGACATTGGCGGTGACGCTGTTGCCTGCCTGCTTATACGCCTGTGCATCAGACTGGATGGCGAGGATGCGGTCGATCTGCCACTCATCGAAGCCCTGCAGCCGCAGACACTCCCGCGGCATCAGACGCCGGATGCGTCCGCCACGTTCCACGATGCCCTGGATGCAGCTCGTCTCCAATGTGTGTGCGATATCCTGTCCCACACGACCACGGCGGGTATTGCTCCCGGAAAAGCCAAGATCGACACTGTCACCGAGATTCGCCTCTTTATAGCCTTTTTTCGTGGCTTCCTTGATGAGCAGAACGCCGGAACGTTCTGCTCTATGATTAGACAGCGTTGTCTGACCATAACGGGCAGTGAGGCAGCGGGCGGCCTCCGTTTGTCTCGCCTCCCCGGCACATAGATCCACAAAGGGTCTGTCCTGCGGAATGATATACAATCCTGTTTTGCCGCCCACACCTCCAGCGCCGGCAGTCTGCGTGCAGGCTATTCCGTCTGCGTCGTAGACACGGGAGCCTTGCGAGCCTCCGAGGACTTGTATAAGAGCTTTTCCACCTGTGCCGAAGACAGGAAATATTTTTCCGGCGCATCGGGGATCAAGATAGCAGATAAGGAACAGCCGCCTTCTGGATTGCGGGACTCCAAAATGTTTGCTGTTAAGCACCATCCATTCCACGCGGTACCCCAGGTCATTAAGCGTGGCGAGGATGACAGAAAACGTCCGGCCTTTGTCATGCGACAGCAGTCCCGGAACGTTTTCGAGCAGAAGATACGAAGGTCGTTTGGATTGAGCCAATCGGGCAATTTCAAAGAAGAGAGTGCCGCGGGTGTCGTCAAAGCCCCTTCTTCGGCCAGCGATTGAAAATGCCTGACAAGGGAATCCTCCGCACAGAAGGTCGAAGTCCGGCAGATCTGCGGGGTCGATTTTTGTGGCATCGGGATAATATCGTTCCTCCTTTCCCGGCTCATAAATGGCCTCATAGCTGGCATTGGCATATTTGTCGATCTCGCAGTGTCCTACGCACTGGAAACCGCCCGCGCGGGTCAATCCCGTGCGGAAGCCGCCGATGCCGGCGAACATATCAAAATATCGGATCAGGTCATCTCATCTCCTTCCTGCAGGGCAAGCAAAAAGCCGAGGACGCTTTCATCTACATCCCCGGCACTGCCGCTATCCTGCGCTTCTTCTTTGGTAAGCTGCACACCCCGCAGTTCCTGCCGGATGGTCTGACGAACGGCGTCCAGCAGTTCCTGCTGCCCTTTATACTCACAGACCATGCGGCAGACCGCGGCGGTGCGCTGCCCCGCGGGGATCTCCGTCAGCTTCTTCCACGCCCTGCGCTGTATGGGTGAGGACATGGAAAAGGACAGATTGATCCGCTTTTTGTTACTGCTCATCGTTCTTTGTGAGCCGCTCTGCCAGCCGCTCATAGCCTTTGGCGTTGAGGGACACATCGTCAAGGATGACTGGGCGGCAAAGGCCGTCCGCGGCGGATACAGTCCGCTTCAGCAGCGCCGCGCCGCCGCCCAGAAAAACAGCAGGCATGGCGCGGGTATCCAGTCCGCTCTCCGTAATGGCGGAGAGCAGGCGATGGACATAGGCGTCTGCCTGCCGGTCAATAATTTTTCTGGCATCCTCGTTGATATGGACGGCATCGCCGCGCAGCACGCTTTCCATCTGCGCCGCCGTCATAGACAGGCCAAGTGTGCGGCGGATCTGCTCACCGATCTCATCCAGACAGCGGATCATACCAAGTTCCAGACTGCGGCAGGTAGACGCATTGGGGATGCGGTTGTCCAGGCGCATCAGATCCACGGTCCAGCCGCCGATGTCTGCCACGATCACAGAAGGCTCATCCAGCAAGATGCTCTGGGTCAAAACCGCGGCATAGCCCTGCGGGAACAGGGACACCTTGCGGATGGCGATGGAATAGTCCTGTCCTTCATAGCGGAAATTCACAGTTTTCCCATCCCGGAGCAGATAGTCCCGGAATGCGTTTTTCTCCCGTCCAAAGCTGGTGAGAGGCAGCCCTGCCGCCAGATGGATCTCTGCCGCAGGCTCCGCATGACGGAAGGAGAGTTCCTTTGCGATGGCCGCCAGCGTGAGGAGGTAATAATTCTCTGTCTGCGTTTTGTTCTTCTGCAGCGCCTGACGCCCGCTGCCCACCACATAGAATTTTCCGCCGTATTCCAGCACGTCCTTCAGCGTATATGGCTCATGCTCATACGCCACCAGACCGGAGGGGAACGAGAAATGGGCCGTTTTCATAGCGGCATAGCCGTGGTCAACACCGACAATCATGGACTCGCTCATCTTGCCTCACCTCCACGGCTGCGTTTCTTCTTATTTGATGTCTGGCGCCGGTCATAATCCTTTCCGGCATGGATCAGATCCCGGATCTCCTTTAGCTGCAGATTCCAGCGCGTTTGACCGTCCCACTCCGGATGCTTTGCGCAGAGCCGGGGTAGATATTTCTTCAGATCTGCGCCCTCTCTGGGAAACTCGATGCCGTCCTTATAAATAATATCCTGTTCCAGCTTCATCAAAAGTGCTTCATATGCGCTCCAATCTGTCTGATCATAGGCGCTTTTCCCGGTGAGCTGCTCATAGGCATAGTCCCCGACATAGCTCAACTGCTCAAAGCGGCAATCGCCGTAGGGAACGACATCCGCAAGGCTGTCCGGGTCTGCCAGCGCGGCAAAATAGGCCTCGCGCCCCTGTGCGATGAGCCAGGCGCGAAAATCGATAAACCCGTCATCGCTGCAGCCGTATTCCTTCATGATCCCTGCCGCGTCCCACAGGCCGTACTTGTCCGCGAGATCTTCATAGGCGTGGATGATGTCGTGAAAATTCTGTGCCTGCGTGGGGCCCATAGAAACCAGCCGGTCTTTCAGATAGGCCAGCATGGCGTCCATATCCTGCCCGCAGGCGTTTTTTGCCTCATGGATCAGGTCCCAGAAGGATTCTTTGTTGATCTCTGTGATCGGTCCCTTCACATTCTGAATCTCCTTTTCAAGATGATTTTTGATGCGCGCTGCCGCACCTGCGCAGATCTTTTGATAAAACGCGCGATACTCCGGTGTGGTTTTATCCACTTCACCAAGAATCGCCCGCTCATAGGGCGTGCTGGGGACGATCTCCCAGGTAACGGTCCCAAAGTATGCCGCTTCCAGATACCGCAGCAGCGTGTGTCCGTCTGCCAGTTCAAACATTCCCCGGTTATCCTCATAAGGAAATTCTTCATAGACCTTGAGCCCGGTAACTTCTTCCGCGGCGGCATACAGCGAGAAACCGTCTGTGTCCAGCGTTGGCGCAAGCTGCGCGTACTGTTCCTCCGGGGAAAGGTTCTCTTCACGCTGCTCCATCTGACCACTCCTTTCTTATCCAACCCGCGAAACGCTCTAAAAGGTGAACCCGTCCGCGCACCTTCCCGGCAGACACATCCAGCCCATTCATCTGCGCCTGAATGCGGCGCTGGATGGCTTTCAGCTTCTGCGGGTCATTGCAGCAGTCTACGATGACATACTCGCCGCCGCTGGTTGAGAGGACTTCCCGCTTGCCATTCTCATCCCGGATGCCGGACAGAAGCCGCTGTCCCAGCCGTTTCCGGTAGGCGTTCTGGAGTGCGTCCATATCTCCGCAGACATCATGCTTTTTCAAGATTTCCGCGATCTCACAGGAAGTGATCTTCGTCTCGGCAGACAGCTTTTGCAAAATCTCCGCCTGCGCGTCAGGCGGGATTCCGGTCCGGCTGGGCATCGTTTCCCTCACTTTCTGCATCGGCACACCTCCAATCCGCGGGCAGGATCTTCTGCTCAATGATATCCGCAATCGTCCGGAATACCTCCGCCAGCTCGCGGGATTCCTTCACGGTATCCCGCATTTCCTCCGGGGTCATCCGCGTCCCGTCCGTCCAGCAGCGGACATTTTCCTCGGACGGCGTCAGCAGGACGGCTTTTTCATACGCTTTGCAGAAAAGCGCCGCGATTTTTCCTTTCCGGTCGATCTCGGCGTCCTGTTTTTTCAGTTCTTTTTTCGCTTTTTCGTATTCCAGCGCTTCGGCGGCCGCCTGCTCCCGCTGCTCTTCCGGAAGGTTCTGAAGCTGCCGGGTCAGGTCATAGCCCTTGTTGATGGACAGTTCCTTCTTATCCAAAGCCTCCTTGATGACCTCCGGGGCGTTCTCGTCGATCTGCATGACCTTGCCCATCGTGCGTTCGCCCAGACCAACTGCTTCGGCCAGCTCCTTGCGGGTATCTACCGCTTTTTCAACAGAAGGAAGGTTTGGCAATGTTGCCGAACCTTCCTCGGCCTCGCTGGGGCGGAAATTCTGTCCGCCAGCAGCCATGTTGGCTTTGGCCTTGGCTTCAATCTCGGGCTTCAGCTTCAGGGCGATCTTGCCCAGCTCCCACTTTTCCAGATTTCTGCGATTTTTCTGTGTGTCCAGCGCCCACTGCTTGGCTTCCAGCAAATCCTCAAAGGAAAATACCGCCATCGTATAGGGCAGACCATGCTTTTCACACAGTGACTGACGGTTATGCCCATCCACGATCACCATGTCCTCATTGACGATGATGGGGGAGTAACAGCCGTTTCGCAGCAGATCCTCTTCCAGAGCGGCGGACTGCTCCGCGCTCAAAGGCGGGAGCAGTTCGGCCATCTCCGGCAGGATCACAGGGCTGCGTTCTGCACTGGTGTATGTGATCCCGGTGTTTTTCATCAGGCGGCATCCTCACAGACAGACGCAGCATCCACAGCCTGTGCCGCGTCCTCAACCTTGCGGGGAGACAGGAACTCCACATCGCTGGCTTTGATGAGGAAACCGGGCTGGCGCTGGGGATCGTCCGCAAAGGTGATGGTCTCGAAATCGCCGGTGGCTGCCAGCTTGCAGCCCTTCCACGCAAACGCCGCACAGCGCTCCGCCAGAGGGCCGCGCACCTTGATGGAGATATAATCGGTGAGCTTGTTGCCATCCTTATCCTTATAGCGGCGGTCCGAGGCGATGCGCAGGATGGCATAGGGCTTGCCGGTGGCCTCGTTCATTTTCAGTTCCACATCGTGGGTCAGATTGCCAATGGCAGTGATCTTCAGCATATTCAGTTCTCCTTTATTTGAGTGATTTTAGATTTGGATAAAAGTGCGGGTGGCCTGCTATCAGACCACCCGCAGGGGATACGATTTACTTGCTCCAGCTTTCGTTCTCGCCCAGCACGGCGGTGTGGGCGTTGGCAGCTTCCATGACGGCGTAATACGCCCAATGCTTACGGCTGACATCCGGGAAGGTGTTCAGCTTGCGGAGATTGTCCGCAATGTATGCCTCATCCGCTTCGCGGCCCAGCAGGCGGTTGACAATGGTGACCACCTCGGCGCGGTTGATCTCGCGCTCTGCATGGAAGGAGCCGTCCCCGTAGCCGTTGATCCAGCCGTGGAGCGCCGCATACTTGATGTACTCAGCCGCCCAATAGCCGGAGGAAACATCGTGGAAGCCGCTGAACTGCTCCATGATCTCCGCATCGCCGTCGCCGTACACATCAAAGAAACGGACAGCCATCGTGGTAAACTCAGCACGGGTAATGGCATCGTTGGGGGCAAAGATGGTCTTGCTCTTGCCGTAGGTAATGCCGTTGTTGCTCAGATACTTCACATAGCCGCTATACCACGCATGAGCCGGAATATCCGCAAATTTGGTATTTGCCGCTGTGGAAATGGTATCGCCGTTCTTCTCGGCAAGCAGACGGGCGAAGATGGCGGCGGCTTCGCTGCGGGTCATGCTGCGGCTGGGGCCGAAGGTGCCGTCCGTGTAGCCGACGATGTAAACGCCGTGGCGCTCGGTCTGCTCCACTTCGGGGACGGTCAGTTCGCCATTTTTGTCGGTCTTGCCTGCGGCAGACTGACCGAGATCACCCTTGACCGTAACATTTTTGCCCTGCTGGGGAGCCTTCTTGTGGTCGGTGACAATAACCGTCACCTGATGCTTGGCGTCCAGATCCGTGCCGTCCGGCAGCTTCACTGTGATATTGCCGGTCTTGCCGATGGACACCTCGCTGCCGGAGATGGGGCGCTTCGTGTCCGTGCGGATGACCTTGACGGTCAGCGTCCAGCGGTCGCCGTCCGCATCCTCATAGCCAGTAGTGACCTTGCCATCCTCGTTGGTCTTACCGCTGCCGGTGGGGACGGTGATCTGACCTGCCTTGTCGGTCTTACCGGAGGCGTAGTTGTCGTTCTTATCCGTGACAGAAATGCTCATATCGGAAACGGCACTCTTGTCCTTGACAAGCTGCACGGTCACGGTCGTCTGGTCGGCGTAGTCCAGCAGGCGGCTGTTCGGCAGACGGATGGAGATGGAATTATTCTTGTGGAGCGCGACAGCGGCGTTTGCCACGGGATTTTTGGTATCGGTATCGGTGATGGTCACAAGATAGCCGCCTACAACGGCTTCACCCTTGCTGTCCGTGGTGCCGCTGTTGTAGATCTTTTCAATGGGCTGTGTCTCCAGTTTTTCGCCACACATGGTACATTCCTTGTGCTTGCTGCCCTCAGAGTCGGTGGTCGGCTTCTTGTCGATGATCCAGTCGCCGGGTTTATGACCGGCAGGCTCGGTGTAATCGGTTTTGGTGGTATCGCCGCAGCGGGTGCAGGTGTTGGTGGTGTAACCCATCTCGGTGCAGGTGGGGGCGGTCACTTCGGACTTGTAATCATGTCCCAGCGCGTTTTTCAGCACCGCGCCGCACTTGGTACAGAGCTGCGGCTGGGTGCAGGTAGCGGTATCGCCGGGAACATGACCTGCCGCCTCATTACCCTCGATGCGATGATAGCCGCAGCGGGTGCAGCGGTATTCCATGACGCCCTCGCCGGTGCAGGTGGCGTTGGTGACGAGGGTTCCCTCATCCCAGCTATGACCGAGCGCATCGGTGTAGTCTGTGACGAAGCTGCTGCCGCAGCCGTCACAGCGGTGGATGGTCTTGCCGCCGTTTTCGCAGGTAGCGGCGATGACATGGGATTCGTAATTGTGAGGCAGCGCCGCCGTGATGTCCTCAATGTGACGATCCCCACAGGCGGAGCACTCGCGGACGGTATAACCGGGGCTGGTACAGGTGGCAGCCACGGTATAGACCTCATAGCTGTGTTCGCCCTTGGGCGTGGCGGTCTGCTTCATCTGGCCGCAGCGGGAGCAAAGCTCCAGCAGCTTGCCATCGGTTTCGCAGGTAGCGTCACGGATGACGATGCCCTGCCATGCGTGGCCCAGAGAGTCCACATAGTCGCGCTTTTCGATTTTGCCGCACTCCGTGCAGAGGTAGCGGTCATAACCGAGGGTGGTGCAGCCGGCCTTGGTGCTGTCCAGCAGAATATACTTGTGGTTTTCACCACAGCCCTTGTCGGTACAGCAATTTCCATTGCAATGCTTGTTCTGACAGCCGCAGTTTGGATTTCCGCAGCCGCAGGCGCAGGAGCCGTCATCCTTGGTGGATTCGTCACGGAGCCAGACTTTTGCCACGCCGTTCTCGGTCATCTCCACGCCCTTGTAGGTGTAGGTGATCTCGTAGTAGACCATGTACTGACCGGCTTCGGTGTAGTTGGGAGCCGAGGTCATGGTACAGCTGTCTGCGCTATTGCCATAGCGGATAGCGGTGCGGACGCCTGCTTCCGAGAGGTCACTGACCGTGATGGTGTGGGGCTTGCCGTCCACCACGCCGTAATAGTCTGCAATGACCGCCTTTGCCGCCGTGTAGTCATAGCGGGCGTAGTCGCACAGGCTGCATTTCTCTACCGTAGCAAAGCGTCCGTTTGCCGGCTGGGGCAGGACTTCCGTCACCATGCTGTGGCGCTCCAGCTTGCGGCTGACCGTATGATTGGTACCGTAGCAGAATGCGCAGTAGGTGCCGCCCTTGGTGGTGACAGTGTGATAGGTATCGTCCGTGTACTCGTAGGAAACGGTTTCGTCCAGTTCCTGCGTAAATGCGGCGGCACAGTCATACAGCCAGTAGACATTTTTCAGATAGCCGTACTCGCTTTTGCTCATGTTTGTGTTGATGCCGCCGCAGGTTTCGCAGACGGCTTTGGTGTAGTGATATCCGGTATAGGTGGCGTCCTTGCCGGGGATGCCGTCCATGGTATCACCCTTACCGACACCATCTACCATCGTGCCGTCCGAATATTTCACATTGCGGCTAAGTGCCGGCTGGCCATTGCGGGTATATTCGGGAACGCGGAACACCTCAAAAGATGTGGCTTTGCCGCACTCACCGCACTTGAAGGTTTCGCGGGTCACAACACTGTTGGCGTCCAGCTCATTGGTTCGACCGGATGCCTGCATCCAGTGCTCGGCAGGGTCGTGGTAGCTGTTCTGCTGGGCGGCAAAGGCGGTGGGGATCATGCCCACACACATGACCAGCGTCAGAAGCAGCGCCAGCGCTCTGCGGGAATAATGGTTCTTTTTCAGATTCATAGGTCCTCCTTATATTTTTTGTTTTTTATCCGCGTTGAAAACGATGTTCTTTTGACTATCGCCCCCTTTCCCGGCTGCAAAGCCGTTTTTGCAGATACTCGTTCCAATCCTTGCCGCAGCGCGGTTTCTCCACGGTAACGGCATACCCCTGTAACTGATACTTTTCCTGTAATTGCTGGGCGGCTTTCTGCCCAGGCTCGTCCGCGTCCAGACACAGCGCAATACGGCGGATCTCCGGATGCGCCTGCAAATAGGTCTGCAGTGCGCCGTCATAGAGTCCGCACAGAGCAACGGCGTTGGTTGTGTCTCTGTGGAGCGTGAGGTAACTCATCAGATCGATGGGTGCCTCAAAGACAAGCACCAGATCTGAGCGCGGATCGTGCGGGAGGGAGAATCCTGTGTTTTTGTCGCTGCCGGGAGCGTCTCCCTTGAAGCCGGGACCGTTCAGATCATAGGTGCCGCGCAGTCCCGCGTACTTTGCCTGTCCGGATTCATCCCTGCCGACGAAGACGCAGTTATGATGTACCGCATCCTCATACAGCAGACCGGCATTCAGAAACTGCCGGATCACCTGGGCTGCGATGCCCCGCTTGCGAAGATAGGCGAAAACCCTGTTGTCATCCGCATTGCGAGTCGGCAGGGAAAATTCCTGTTTCTGGCTGATCGGCTTTGGCTGCGGAACGGGCGCGTCTCTGGCTTTCCCATGGAAGGTCAGAAGGTACTCCACCGCTTCCGGAAAGGATTTTCCGCAAAACTGCTGGAGAAAGGTAATGGCATCCCCGCCGGTATTCTGGGAATACCGGAACCAGGTACGCCGGTCCTTGATCCGCAGGCTGTCCATCTCCGCGGTAGTATGGAAGCGTCCCACGCGCTTCACCTGATAGCCGAGGTGGGAGAGCAGCTCCGGCAGGTCCGTTTCTCTGGCGATCTGCATTTCTGTGTCTGTGAAGCGATTTCTGATCTCGCTTGCCATAATGTGTGCCTCCTTTCTGATGAAACGCAAAAAGCCACCCAGGGCATCCGATATATTCGGATGCCCTGGGTGGCTTTCCCTAAATCGTGTTCTTTTGTTTTGGCTTTTGTGCGGGCTTACACGGCGTTATCTTCGTCGGGGGTGTCCATGTTCGCTGGAGCGGTCACGTCGGCCACACGGGGCGCGACAGGGGCCTCAGTGGGGGCGTTCTGCTCTGCGGCGTTCTCAGCGTCCGCTTCGTCCAGCGCCTGCGTAATCAAGTTCAGCACGAAGTCTCGCTGGGTGAGCTTTTTGCCGTTGCGGAGCGTCTCGCGCTCCAAGTGACGCTTGATGCGCTGGAAGAGTTCTTCGGGAATCTGGAATGCCATGGTTCTGCCTTTTTCAGTCATTTGAATGCCGCCTTTCTGATTTTCTATCATGTTGTAATAGTCTTGGATGAGGTTGGTGATGTACTCACTGGTGGTCTGACCCAGCCGTTCTCGTTCTTCACTGACCCGCTCATGTAGGTCGATGGGAATCTGAGCACACAAGTTTTTAGTGGTTGCCATTCTCGGATACCTCCTTCGTTTTTTGTAACGCAAGCATACCCAAAAGGTTACGAGAAAGCTATTACCAACACCGCCAAGGAATGATAGACAAACGAAGCGAAAGCAACATAAGCACCAATGAGTCGAAAAAGGCCGCCGTCCGCTCCCGCATGGGGAGCCGAACGGCGACCTGGCTTCTTATTCTTTATTCTTTTTTAAGCCTCGGCGTTCGAGTCACACCAGACCATAAATTCGGCAGGGTGCATCTTAAAAGGTCCCGTCAAGATTTATGCGCAAAATTGTTTGCAGGCTCCGGCTGAATGAAGTCAGCCGGCAATAGAGGTGTCGTCCATGACCGCCTCCAAGTGCTTCATGTTCATGTATTTCTTGTTGCCCCAC
>ERZ772861.1235-NODE-1235-length-22085-cov-4.632728_pt1 | contig 22085 bp, 10 predicted proteins | sample MGYA00512135_ERZ772861 | MGnify/ENA primary metagenome ERZ772861 (study PRJEB29015, sample SAMEA2737700) | human gut metagenome | biome: human gut; feature: human-associated habitat; material: faeces | place: China | collected 2012 ...
CGATCTCCGCCGCGGCGCAGAGCACCGAGGCCAGCAGGATGCCGCCGGCCATATTGCCCACGCCCCGTGCCCACGCTGCCAGCCACAGCAGCAGCCATACAATAAAAACGATCCGATTTTTCGCCATCGCTCAGATGTGGTCGGGCCGCCGGACCTGCTGCACCACCTCTGCCAGCACGTCTTTGGCGGTGGTCTCGGCGATCCTGGCCTTGGGCGACAGGATGAGACGGTGGGCGCACACGTCGGCAAAGACGGCGGCCACATCATCGGGCAGCACGTAGTCACGGCCCGCCATGTAGGCGCGGCTCCTGCTGATGCGGCACACCGCCAGAGCGCCGCGAGGGCTGACGCCCAGCACCGTCAGCGGGTGGCTGCGGCTGGCCTCCGCCAGGCTGGTGACATACTCCAGCAGGGCGTCCGCCATGTGGACTGACTGGGCTTCCTTCTGCATAGCCAGCACCTCCGCGCAGGAGGACACGGTGGCCACCGCCTCCAGCGGGTCGCCGGTCTGGCGGTCACGGAGGATGTTCACTTGACTTGCAAAATCGGGATATCCCATCTCCAGCCGCACCATGAAGCGGTCCAGCTGGGCTTGAGGCAGCAGCTGCGTACCGGCAGAGCCTACCGGGTTCTGGGTGGCGATGACCACGAAGGGGTCCGGCAGCTTGTGGGTCTGGCCGTCCACGGTGACCTGACGCTCCTCCATCACCTCCAGCAGCGCCGACTGGGTCTTGCTGGAGGTGCGGTTGATCTCGTCGGCCAGCAGCAGGTTGGTCATCACCGCGCCGGGCTGATAGGCAAAGCTGCCGCTCTCCTTATGGTACATGGAGAAACCTACGATATCCGAGGGCAGCACGTCCGGCGTGAACTGGATACGCCCATACCGGAGACCCAGGGCGCGGCTGAAGGCCAGCGCCGTGGTGGTCTTGCCGGTGCCGGGCACGTCGTCCAGCAGCACATGGCCGCGGGAGAGCACCGTCATCATGATCTTTTCCAGCACATCGTCCTTACCGGCGATGACCTTTTTCACTTCATGCAGGATCTTTTCTACGCTGGTATTCATCTGCTTTTCTCCTCTTACCATTCTTTATAATAGTTGCCGCTGGAAACGCCGTAATTGCCGTTGGCGCTGGAATAGCCGCCGATGTCCTTGCCCATGGCCAGCGTGTACCGCACGCGGATGACGCTGCCGTCCTGCGGCTTGCAGACGTTCATGCCGTAGCCCGGATAGCTGCCGTTATAGGAATACATCCAGCCCGACCAGCGGTAGAAGTCAAATTCACCAAGACTGTCCATGGAGAAGGGTTGGGGATCCAGTCCCGCACCGTCCTCGTCCATGCCGTCGGCCATGATTAGCTCCATCAGTTCGGAATCGATGAAAAAGCCGCTGCAAATGCCGCTGCGCTGGATGGCGGACAGATAGCTGCCGCTGCCGCTGACGGTGTAGCCGTTCTCCGTCAGCACCTGCTGCACCACGGTGCATGCGTCCGTGCCGCCGGGGACCGTCACCTCCGTGGGCGCCACCAGATAGCCGAGGCCCACGGTGGTGGCCTCCACGCTGACGGTGACGGTGATGTCGCCGTTTTCATAGTAGACCGTCCAGCTGCGGGTGGCGGAATAGCCGTCCGCGTCCGTGGCGGTGATGGTGATAGTATTGGCACCCTCGTTGGAGAGATAGGCGGTGTAACCGAACTGGTAGCCGGACTGGCTGATGGGTGCGGGCACCACCGTGCCGTTCACCGACACGGTGTAGTTGTTGGCGTAGAGCTGCTGGCCGTTGCAGCTGCGGCCATCCACCAGCACGATGAGGTCGGGCGTTTTCATGGTCAGACCGTTGGTCAGACCGATAACGGTGCCGTCCGCCTCCACCTGGGCGATGATGGTGGGCTGGCGGTCCTCCGGCGTGTCCTCCGCGCCGCGCTGGAAGTGCAGCTGGTATTTATAGGTCTTGCTCCGGCCCGTGGAATCCTTGTAGTCGATATACAGCTGCCGGTCCTCGCGGCCCATCTGCACGGTATACAGACCGGTGCTGTCTTGGGTCAGGGAGAGGGTGCCGGTGCTGTCGCTGACGCGGACGTTCGTGATGGCCTCCTTGCCGGTGCTCCGGTCCAGCTTGAGCCCAAAACGATACCGTTCGCTGTCCACTGTCACCTTTTCAAAGGAAGCAGAACTCTGTGCCGTATTGTCGTCAATGACGGTATCGGAAATACTGGTTTCGATCCGGAAGGCATTGGCGTTGTATGTGATGGTATAGGTCACATCGGCGGTGGAGGACTGATAGCTTGCCTTGACGCGGATGCGGTTCTCGCCGGAGTTCAGCTGGGCGGTGTAGGTATCGCCGCTGCCGGCGAGGGTCCTGCCGTTGAGCTCCACGGACTGCACCGGATAGGTGCTGCCGTCCCGCTCGGCGCAGGCGGTAAAGGTCAGCGCGCCCTCCGACACGGTGCCAAGCTCGCCCAGCTGCCGCCCGTCCGAGGTGCGCTTCGCCACGATGATAAGCTCCCCGGGCTGGGCGTAGCAGACGGTGTAGCTGCGGGTGGCGCGGACGGTGCCGCCGTCCTCCCGATAGTCCGCGCTGACAACGATGGTATTGGCTCCCGCCGCCAGATGCACCGTCACGGAGGTGGTCTGTGCGGCATAGCGCAGCTCCCTGCCGTTGACGGTGACGGCGAGGCCGATGGGCTCCCGCTGCGGCTGGTGGGTGATGGTAAAGGGATAGGTCTCCTCCGCCGTGGTCTCGCCGTCGATGATGCTGGTGGTAAAATACAGCGCGGCATCCGGTGCCTCCGGTACGGTAACGTCCCCCGGCGCGGCGTGGTCCGGTGTCTGTCCGCCGGAGCCGCCGCCGTTATCCGCGATGTCCAGCAGGTCGCCGATGCCGTCCCGCCCGTCCGAGGACGCGGTGTCGCTGTCCACGGGGGGCGCGTCCGGCGTGGGGGTATCGTCAGGCTGCGAGCTTTCCGGTGCGTCCGGCTGATCCGGCGGCGTCTCGTCCTCAGGGACCTCCGCGTCGTTGGCGCTGTCCATGGCCGTCACGCGGTCGCCGTCGTACAGCACCTCCCCGGGTGAGTACAGCATGCGGGATGCCGCCCGGGCATCCTCCCGCGGGGCATGGCCGGTCTGAAGCCGCGTCACGCACAGCACCGCCGCCATACACAGCAGTATGGCCATGGCGGTCTGCATCACGCCTCCCAGTCTCTTTTTCACGCTTCACGCTCCTTCTGCAACCGCCGCAGGAGGGGAGCGGCACGAGACCTCCCCCTCCTGCGGGACTTACGCTTTGTTTTTCTTTTCGGTGCGCCGCACCGCCGCCAGCCAGCGGAGGATCAACGCGATCGCCGCCGCAGACGCCAGGATGCCGCCGCCCAGCCACACAAGGCTCCAGTCAAAGGGCTGCGCCTGCTCCGGCCGGGTCTGGTCTGTGGGCTGCATCCGGTCCGCAGGCTTCACGCCGTCGGACATTGTCTCGTCGGCGGAGGGTGTTTCCCCGCCGTTCTCCGCGCTCTGGGCCAGCAGCTGCCGGTACTGGGCGGCGGCAGTCTCCATCTGCTGCACCAGCTTGGCGTCCACCAGCTGCTTCTGCTCCGCCGTCAGGGCGTCGTAGGCCTCCTGAGCCTTGCGGATGGCATCGCCGCTGTCTGCCGTCACCGTGCCGATGGCAGAGATGAGGCTCTCCGCCGCCTTGGCCGCGGCGTAATTGCTCTCGTAGGTGCGGTAGGCCGTCTCGCCCTCCTGCAGCGATGCGTAGTTGGGCACCAGCGCCTTCTGCGATGCCGTCAGGGCGTTGTAGGCCGTGCGGGCACGCTGCAGGCGGGTCTTGGCTGCAGCCGCCTCGGTGGGGGGCATGACGGGTTTGACCGTGCCGATGGAGGAGATCAGCACCTCCACGCTGCCGCCGCAGTAGTGGTCCAGCGCCTTGGCCGCGCTGTCCCGATCCACGCTGCGCTCCAACTCCTGCCGGACACTGTCTGCCAGACGCTCCAGCCGCTGGGCCACGTCGGCGTAGGACGCTTTGTCGTTCTTCAGCCAGGTGTCCAGCTGCTCCGACGCCCTGGTGTAGACCGCCAGCAGCAGCTGGGCGCGGCTGACGCCCGCCACCTGCTCCGCAGGCAGCAGCGCCAGCTGCTCCCGGGTCAGGCCCTTTACGGCCTCCGATGTCTGGGTCAGCACCTCCGACGCTTTGTGCAGCTGGCCCAGTGTGGTCGTACCCTCGGTGAAGGCCAGCTTGTCCAGCAGCAGCCGGGCCACCCCTGCGGCGTAGCCGTTGAGGGCGGCGGTCATGCCCGATGCGTCGGCGCAATCGCCCAGCTGGCTGCGGATATCCGCCGCCAGACGGCCGATGCCGGACTTCACGGCGGTGTATTTCGCCTTGTCGGCGCTCTCCCACTGCCGCAGCAGGTCCAAATTCTGTTCGTAGGCCGTTACCAGCACCTGCGCATCGGTGATGGCCCTGCCGTTGACCACCAGCCGCTTCTGGGCGGCGGTGAGGGCGTCATAGACCTGACGCACCTCCGGCAGCGCGGCGGCCAGCTCCCGCATAGCCGCGCCGGACTTCACCCGCGCCGCGATCAGCAGGTCCGCCACACCGGCAGAAAACCGATCCAGCTCCGTGTCCGTATCCGCGGACTTGGTACAGGCCTCGATGGCGGCCTTTTGTGTTTCATACAGCTTGTTCAGCTGTTCTGCAATATCCTTATAATTCTTCTTTGCGCTGCCATACAGCTTATCCAGCTGCTTCTGGGCGGCTTCCTTTGCCGCTGCCAGCAGGTCATCCGCGCTCATGCGCGCCAGCACCTTTTCATAGGCGGCAGTCATTTCTGCTGTGGTCTTGGCGGTGCGGATGGTCTCCGCCGTCTCTGTCAGCAGCTTTTCGATCTCCTGGCATTGGGCCACGGTGGCGATAGGCTTGATCTCCCGCTCATAGCGGTCGTTCAGATAGCTGACCACCTCTTCGCGGCAGCGCTGCTCCAGCAGCTGCCAGTCAAACAGCGGATAGCCGCTGTTGACGCCGCCGAGGCTGTCCACCAGTCCCTCAAACAGCGTATCCGCCGTCAGCACCGCGCTTTCCTTCACGCTGTCGCCCTGACTGCACTTCCAGCCCATCACGAACCGGCAGGCGCCCTTGCGCACCGTCAGTCCCGTGTAGTACCGGCCGTCCAGCGGGTAGCCCGCCAGCGCGCCCACCCGAACGGTGGCCGTGCCCACCAGCAGGCCGCCTGCGTTGTAGCAGTTCTCCAGCGTCAGGCCCCGGCAGCCGTACTGAGCGTTGGCGGAGTATTCGCCGCGCTCGCCGCCCAGAATGCCGCCCACGATGGTGCTGCCCGCCACGCTGCCGGTGTTGTAGCAGCTGCGGACCGTTACGGTCCCCGCCGCGGCAAGTCCCAGGACGCCGCCGGTGCCGCCCTTGTTCAGCAGCACCGCCGCAGTATCGTTGGACACCGCGCCCTGATTGGCGCACTGGGACAGCGTCACCTCCGTGCCGCTGCTGCCCGCGCTTCCCACGATGCCGCCCACGCCTGCGGCGCGGCCTGCGTAGACCTCGCCGGCGTTGACGCAGCGCTCCAGTCGTGCGCCGGCGCTGATAAAGCCCACGATGCCGGCCTGCCCGCCGTCGCCGCCGGAGCCGCCCAGATAGCAGGCGCCGGGCGCGAAGGCGGTGTAGACCCGCCCCTCGCTGCGGCAGTCGGTGAGCGTGTGGCTGCCGCTGCCGCTGAGGCGGCCCACCAGACCGCCCACGGCGGCGCGCTGCGCCTTCTGGTCGTTGGCAAAGGACACGGAGACATCCACCTGCGACACGCAGTTACTGATGGTGACGCCGATGCCCTCGCCGCTGCCCAGCAGGCCGCCGATGAGGTAGCCCGCCGTGTCGCCGTCGTAGGAACGGACGCCGGTGAGCTCGATGCTGCCCCGCACCGTCAGGTTCCGGATCACCGCGTCCTGCGCCACGCCGAACAGGCCCAGCTTCTGCCGCCCGCCCAACGAAGTGATGTACAGGCCGGACACGGTGTGTCCCCGGCCGTCAAAGGTGCCGGTATAGGGCCGCTGGCTGCCGCTGCTGCGCGTGCCGATCACCGGCCACTGGCAATAGCCCAGATCCACGTCCGCCGTCAGCACGGCGCTGAATCCGCCGCTCTCCGTCTGGTTGTTCACCGCATAGGCCAGCCACGCCAGCTCCTGCGCCGTGCCGATCTGGTAGGGATCGGCCTCCGTTCCGCTGCCGTGGGGCCGGCTGGCGGTGATGCCGTCCCAGCCGTTTTCCGCCCGGGAGGACTCCAGCAGCTTCTTCAGCTTGCCGGCGGCGGCGGTGTACGCCTGCTCGATGGCGGCAAGGCCCTCCTGCCGGGCCTGCTGGATGGCGGTATAGTCGGTAAGGCTGTCCAGCTCCACCGCAGCGGCCTCCCGGATGGATGTCACGCCCCGCTCCAGCGCCTGGGTCAGCAGCTGCCGCCGTGTCTCGTCGAAACCGCTGATGTCGTCCAGCTGCGCCGTCAGCGCCGCGATGCGCTGCTGCGCCAGATCATCCAGAGCCTGCCGCGCCTCATCGCGTGTCTTTTGCAGGGCTGCGGCTGCCGCCGCGTCCATGTCCGGCGCAGTATCGCCCTCCGTGAAGCCCGCGGTCAGGTCCGCCAGCGCCTTGCGGGCGTCGGCGTAGATGGCGTCCACCTCCTCCACGGAGGAGGCGCTGTCCAACTTGGCCCGCCAGCTCTCATAGGCGGCCAGCGCCGCGGCCATATCGTCCTGCGTATAGTTCCTGTTGTAGACGTAGGTATTGTAGAGGTCCTGCTGCCGCTTGGCCTGATAGGTGGTGATTCTGGTCAGCAGGCCGTTGTCGCCCAGATATTTCAGTCGGATATTGCTGATGTCCGCGATGGTAGCGGCACCGGCGATCTCCGTCTCCGCCGCCGCCAGCAGGGCATCCGCCTCCGCCTGCTCCGCCGCCGCGTACACGCGGCTTCCGGCGTAAGCGCGCAGGTCCTCCAGCAGCTGTTGGCCGCTGGCATCCGTGCCGGTGAGGACGGCGTCCAGCTGCTCCTGACACTCCCGCAGCAGCGTCTCCGTCTCGCCGCTGTCTGCGGCGGACTCGATGCGCTCCAGATAGGACAGGATCACGCCGTTATAGAGGATACTCTGGTCCCTGCCGTAGGCGGCGTAGCCCTCATCGCCGGCCTCGGGCCGGATGAGCTTCACCAGCAGCGTCACCGCAGCGCTGACCTTGTCCCAGCGGTCACCGCCGGTGATGTCATAGGCCGGTGTCACCGTGGACACCCGCGCCGCGTCGTGGCTGGCGGTGACCGCCATGTCCACCACGCCCCACAGCGTGTTGCCGGAGGCGCTCTGCACATGGCTGAGAACGCCGCCGTGCCACTCACCCACGATGCCGCCCACGCCCTGAGACGTGGTGCCGCCGTTGTCCGTCACCGTGCCGGTGTTGTAGGCGCAGGACAGGGTGCAGGGGCCGGTGAGGCCCGTATCATCGGCGGTGTCGATGTATCCCACGATCCCGCCTGCGCCGTAGCCCAGGGCGGGGGAGCCGTTGGCTGTGACATCGGCGTAGCTTCCCACGTTCCGGATGGTCACGTCCAGCACGTTTCCGGAGATGTAGTCCGCCCCGCAGACCCAGCCCACGACGCCGCCCACGCGGCTCTCGCCGTCCACAGCGCCCTGATTCTCGCACAGGCGCACCTGGGCGTAGTCCGTCAGCAGGCCCACGATGCCGCCCACGCCGCGGCTGCCGGTGACGGCGCCGTAGTTGGTGCAGTAGCGGATGACGGCTCCCTTCTGGGCCACGCCCGCGATACCGCCGATGTAGTTGATGTTCCTGCGGCCGCCCACGGCGCCGTAGCTGCCGCAGCTGTCCACCACGGCCTGCGCCGACGCCTTGCCCACGATGCCCCCGGCCACCGCGCTGTAACTGGTGCGGTCGTTGGTGACGTACACCGTGGAGAAGCACTGAAAGATAATGCCCATACTGTATCCGGCGATGCCGCCCGCACCCACGCTGGAGATCTTGTTGCCCTGAGCGGCGGTGATGGCGATGGTGCCCGCCGTACACAGGCGCTGCACCGTGCCGGACATGCCGATGACGCCGAACAGTCCGGCGTAGGCGGCGCTCTCCACCCGCAGGCCGTGGACGACGCTGTTGCCGCCGTCAAACGTCCCCTGATAGCTCTTGCCGCCGGTGCTGCCGATGGGCGTCCAGACATAGCCGTTCAGGTCGATGTCCGAGGCCAGACGGGCACACAGCGTCCGCTGGCCGCCGTTGACCTGGTCTGCGAACCACGCCAGCTCCGCGGCAGTGGTAATGCGATAGGGGTCCTCCGCCGTGCCGCTGCCCTCCGCAGGCCGGGTACGGGACGTGCCGTCCCACTTGTCCCCCTGCGGCACGCGATTATCCGCCACGGTGGGATCCACGCCCTCCGCCGTCTGTTGGGCGGAGGCCGCGAAGGCATCCTCCAGCGTCTGAGCGTCCGCCGTGGTATGGCAGTCCTTCAGCGCTGTCAGCGCCGTGGTCAGCTGCCGGACCAGCGTCTGGCGGGCTGTGTCCAGCTGTTCCCGCCCCTCTGCCGTGCGCTTCAGCCACACGCCGCGGCTGGCCTCGGCAAAGGCGGATGCCTTGTCCTCGATCTGCTGTAAATATGTCTCATACGTTGTCTGGAGCCGCTGGATCACCGCCTGCCGTTCCTGTTCCGACAGGGTGGTGTAGGTCTGGGCCTTGACGGGCACCTCCGCCATGGCCGCGGCCAGCACCGTCAGCAGCGGCAGCTCCTCTGCCGACACAGCTGCGTCCACAGCGGCCAGCGCGCCCTGATAGAGCTTGGTCAACGCCGCCCAGCTCTCCGGCTCATAGGCCGTCTCGCTGTATTGGCTCCATAGCTGGGCCAACTGGGTGCGCAGCGTCTCCTTCTCCTGCTCTATTGCGGCAGACGGCGTCTGGGGCTGGGTCAGCTCCCAGCGCAGCATGGGCCAGCCGCCATTCTCCGCCGTCAGCAGAAAGCCGTTGGCATCGTCCTCCGCCGCGCCCTCATTCAAAGCCGCCAGCACCGCGGCGGCATCCGTCTCCTCGAACCGCCCACCGGCAGGGACAGCGTCCGTTCCGAACGCCTTGCCCGACCAGAACAGCGCTTTGCTCTCCGCGCTGAACGTACCTTCACCGCACAGTGCGCCGGCCTTCTCCGCGCTGACAGTCCGCAGCTCGCCCCAGTTTTCCGGTGCTGCCGCGTCCTCTGCGGCAGGCCGCAGGGCGGCATAGCCGTACGACGCGGTGCAGTCCGCCTGCTCCGCGATCTGTCCCACAAAACCGCCGGCGCACACGCCGCCCAGCACATCGCCGTACCGGTAGCACCGCGTCAGCGTCATGCTGCCGCCGTCGAGGCTGCCCACAAGGCCGCCGGCCGCGGCGCTGTCCAGCGCCTTTACCACGCCGACGCCGGCGCAGCCCGTCATGGTCAGCGTACCGCCGGTGACGCGGCCCACAAAGCCGCCCACGCTGCCGCCGGACACCTCCGACTGCACCGCCGCCTCACTGCGGCAGCCGCCGATAGCCGTGTCGCCGGAAACCGTACCGGCCAGTGCGCCCAGGCTTCGGACACCGCTGTCCTCCGCCGCGGTCAGTTCGCCCCGCAGACGGAGGTCTTTTACCGCCGCGCCGTCCAGCTCTCCGAATAGGCCCCATGCCCCGACCGGTCCACCGGCCGAGGCATGAAGATCTATGGTGATGATATGGTGGGCGCCGTCGAAGCTGCCGGTGAATGTCCTGCCGTAGGGCTCGTCCACCGTGATGTCCGCTTCCAGACGGTAATTCCCGTCCGGCGCCATGGCGGCAAACTCCGCCGCCGTGGTGATAACTGCCGCCTGCGCCTCCGCCTCCGGTGAGACCGCCTGCGCCGTCACCGGCAGCAGGCTCGCCGTCATGACAAAGGCCAGCAGCAGGGCTGTGATCCGTTTTCTCATCTGCACCCTCATTCTATTTCCGCGGTTACTGCCACTTGGCGTACAGCGTCATGCTCTTTTCCACCGTGTCGCTGTCGAAGCTCCAGAGCTTGGTGCAGGCCTGATCCGCGAACCAGCCGCCGAAGGCCGCACCCTCCTTCACAGGCAGCATGGGAGGCGTCAGCTTTTCGCCGCGGCGCACCTTGCGGCTGTCGATGGCGGTGCCGCCGAAGGTCTCAAACCTCACGGTCCGGCGGCGCAGCAGCAGGAACAGCACCAGCAGGAGCAGCAGCGCGCCCAGCGCGATCCACACCCACACCGGCACCTGACCGCCGCCGTTTTCGTCCACCGGCGCGATGGCCGTGCCGTCCGTCCATCTGGCGTACAGCGTCATGCTGGCCGTCACCGTGTCGCGGTCAAAGTCCCAGGGCCGGGTCATGTCGAAATCGGTATACCAGCCCTCCAGCACAAAGCCCTCCTTGGTGGGGTCCTCGGGCCGGGTCACGTATTGGCCCCGCTTGACCACCTGCTCCGGCACGAAAGAGCCGCCGTTGCTCTCGAATTTCACGGTGCAGTCATCCGTCACCACCACGGTGACGTCCCGGGCCTCAGCGGCATAGCTGTCCATACCGTCGGCGGTGGACACCAGATTCTCCGTGTTCCGGATGACGGAGGAGCCGGAGGTCCCGATGACCCTCAGCTGGAACGTGCCGATCATGGTGTCGGCATCCCAGTCCTCGCCGCCGCCGAAGGACACGAAGTTCATATAGAACGCCCGCAGGCCGCCGCGCAGGGAGATGTCCGTGGTCTCGATGGCCGCCGCCGACATGGCACTATTGGGCACCAGCTCGAAGAACGCGGGATCGTAGCAGATCTCGTCCTGCATGGCGTACATGGTGTAGCCCTCGTCCTTGTCGGTGCGCTTCAGTGTCAGCAGCACCGTCACGATGTCGCCGGCGGCGGCATGCTTGGTGTCGCCGCCGTCGATGGACAGCTCGAATAGATAGGACTTGCTGCTGTCCACCGCGTAGGCGGGGACGACGGCCGCCGCCAGCAGCGTCAGCGCCGCCAGCAGGGCGCAGAATACTTTCTTCATCTTATTTTCTCCTCCTGTTTTGTTCAGAAACCCGTTTCCATTTCCCATACGACGCGGGATATGAGCCACAGAAACATGCCTCCGAAAAACGGGCTGTCTCCCCTGCCCCCTTGGGGCAGGGGAGATCCTGTGCAGCGCACGGCCCGTGATGCGGTTTACTTATCAGAAGAGAACAGTGCCCCTTGCGATGGCGCCGGCATCCTGCACGTTCACGACCTTGTCGCCGTTGATATCCGCGCTGAGGAACATCTTCATCTCCACCACGTCGAAGCTGTCATACTTGGCGTTGTAGATATTGTATACCAGCTGGGCGTCGTTGATGTCGGCGGTACCGGTGTAGTTCACATCGTTGTTGGACTTGTAGCTCTTGGCCTCGCCGGTCACCAGGGTGATGTGGTTCTTCACATCGGCCAACAGGGTGGCGGCAGTGCTGTCGGAGAACACCAGCCAGGAATAGGCGGAGTTATAACGGCCGGATTTGTCGGTGAACATGTTGGAGCCGTCGTAGGCGGGGACCTTGCCCTCGCCCAGAGTCTCGCCGCTCTTCACGTTGGCCAGGATCAGGAACACGGACTTGCCGCCGTCCACCTTCACGTACTCATAGACGCTGAAGTCGAACTTATCCAGCGGGGAGATCTTGCTGACGGTGATGGAGATGTCATCACCGGTGATGTACTTGCCCTCAATGGTGTAGGTGCCGTCGCCGTTGTCGGTCACGGGCACGGTCTCACCGGACTCGGTGTACTTGGCGGAGACGGTGTACTCATAGTCGGCATCCTTCTTGAGGGTGAAGGTGAAGTCCTGACCGACGGGAGCGCTGCGGGAGACCTCGCCCACCAGATCGTCGGTGCTGCCGGTAAAGGTGATCTGAGAGGCCTCCTTGGTGCGGGTCACGGTGACCACCGTGTCGCCCAGGATCTTGTCGCCGGGGATGGTGTACTCCGTGCCGCCCTCGTTGACGGTGCAGGTGATCTCCTGGCCTCCGATGGCGACCTTCACGGTGTAGGCATAGCCGGCCTTCTTGTCCAGGGTGAAGGTGTAGTCAGCCTTGTAGTTGAGCACCTGCTGCGGCAGGGTCACGTCCTCGGCGCCGCTGCCGGTCTTGGTGATGTTGTAGCTGTGGTAGGAGACGTACAGCTCGATATCCCCGGTGACGTGCTGGGCGGGAATGATGAAGGTGTTCGCATCCGCATCCCACGAAGCGGTGTAGTCTTTGCCGCCGACCTTATAGTGGACGTCCAGACCCTTGACCACATAGCCCTCCTGCATGTTGATGATGAAGTCCTTGCCGGCCTCGGCGGTGGGCTCATACCGCAGCTCCTGCTCCGCGCCGGTGACCTTGTAGGTGGGAGTGCCGATCTGGATAAACAGGTCACCCTTGACGGTGGCCTGAGGGGCGTCCTGCACGTTGGCGTTGTCCTGCAGGTCCACGCGGGCCTCCGTCAGCTGGAAGTTGGCGACACCCACGGCGTTGCAGTCAAAGACCGCCATGAAGAACGTACCGTTGCCGTTGCCGCAGGCCACATCGTCGCCGTAGCGGCTGATGGTCACGACGCCGTTGGTCTTGTCGTCGTAGACCTCGCTGGCCTTCAGGCCGAACTGCTGCATATCAGAGAAGGACACGTACTTGGGATCGTACTTGATCTTGACGGTGGCGGCGTTCCAGGTGGTCACGGACGCCTCGCTGCTGGTGATGTAGACGGGCAGGGTCAGGGTCTGGCCCACCTCGCGCTGGGTGTACCACGTGGACAGCTCGGCGGTGTAGCCGGTGGCAGTGGTCTTTTCCTTGACGGTCAGGGTCAGGGTGCTGTCGTGCTGGCCCTTGGTCAGCACTGCGTCCTGAGCTATGTTCTTCCACGCATTCACGCCGGTGACTTTCAGTTCATACTTGCCGGCGGCGGTGTTGGCGGGGATCTCCACCGTGTAGGTAACGAACTTACTCACACTTTTATCCTCGGTATCCGCGCTGGTCCAACCCATCTGGCCGTTGGTGAGGTTGTAGTCCGAGGCGGTCAGGGTTGCGTTGGGGTCGTCGTTCTCGATTTTGGTGATGGTCCAGCCCTTGGGCACCTCCAGCTTCACCTCATAGTTGGAGACGGTCACGGCGGAGGCGGGCGCCACCGTCACCCGGACGGTCTGGGCGGAGGCGCTCTTCTCCAGCTCCGTGGCGCTCAGCGCGGAGTTGACCTTGACCTCGTCTGCGGCCAGTGCGTTGACGCACAGGGAGCAGAGCATGACCAACGCCAGGAGCATGGACAGGGATCTCTTTGCGATGTGCTTCATGTTCTCTTTCCTTTCTGATTTTTGTTACCATTTAAGAGTCAGCTTTCCCAGGAAGGCTGCTCGAATTTGGACAATGTCACGGCTGTTGATGGCATCGCCGCCGGTGACAGCGCCGCACAGCTGGCGGTGATCCTGCAGCGTCAGCTTACCAAGGAAGCCAGCCTGTGCCTGCACGGTGTCGCGGCTGTTGATCTCACCATCGCCGTTGACGTCTCCCTTCAGGCCCACCACCAGACTGTCGCCCTCGGCGAGGACGGCGGTAAAGCTGTGCGTGCCGTCCGCAGTGGACGCCGTCAGGCGCACCAGTGTGCCGTCGGCCTTCTTCACCATCACCGTGCAGGCGGCGTCGCCGTCAGATGCCACGGTGAAGATATTCTCACCCGCGGCCCAGCCGTTGGCCGGCGCGGTGACGCGGATCTCCGGCGCACCGGCGGACGTACCGGCCTTGAAGCTGGTAACGCCGTTCTCGGTGACGCCCTCCTCGGCGCCGTTGCCGATGCCGGGCTGCGCCGCCGAAGCCCCGTTGAGGGACACGGTACGCACCGACTTGGTATAGGGCTGGACGCTGGTGCCGTAGGTATACACGGCCTCCACGCCGCCGCTTCCGTCGTCGCGGTACTCCACCAGAGCGGTGATGTCGCGCTCCAGCCCGTTGGCCAGCACCGCCACGATCTTACCGCCGGTGACCTCCCACTGACCGTCCTCGGTCCTGGCGATCTCCGGCTCCTCCGCCACCTTCAGCTCCCGCACGGCGCTGGTCAGGGCGATGAGGTTGCCGCTGTCGTTCTTGAAGTAAAGCGTACCGTACTCATCGGTGACGGGGCTGCCGATGCAGTACTGCGCCAGACTGCCCCGGGGCGTGAACACCACCGGCGCGCAGTCCGTATAGGTACCGGACACGCCCTTGTCGGAGGTGAACTCCTCGGTGACGCCGCCCTCCAGCGCCGTCTGGCCCGGGGCGTCGTGGATGACGCGCATGACGCCGGGGGTGTAGTTGTCCATGAAGTACACGTACACGCCGTCGTCATAGCCGGTGGTCATAAGGCCGCTGGTCTGGGGATAGCCCTGTGTCTGGGCGGTATAGGCCACCTTCCAGTCGGTCAGGTCGATGACGGCGATGTGGTGGCCGCCGTAGGGTGTGAACTGTCCCTCCGTACCGGCCACGCCCACGTAGGCGCGTCCGTTGCAGACCACGGGGGTGGAGGTGCTCATACCGCCCAGCGCCACCGTCTTGCTGGCGCTGCGGTCGATCTTGCCGTCCGCGCCCACGATCTCGCTGTACATCGCGCCGCCCTTGCTGGTGAAGAAGATGCGGCCGCTCGCCTTATCATAGGCCACGTTGGACCGCAGGTCGCCGGTGTAGGTCGTCTTGGAATCCGTCAGCTCGCCGGTGCGCTTGTCGAAGATCAGCAGCTTGCCGGTGTTGTGAGAATAGCCGCTGTACCCGTCATCGGTGGTGACCATCACGTATTTGTCGTTGGCGTAGGCCCCCGCCCAGTAGAAGCCGCCGTCGTTGGTGCAGCTCCACAGGGGGATCTTGGGCTCCGTCTTGCGGTTGGGTTTCTCATCGTCCGCCGTCAGGCACACGAAGTTGGCCGCGCCGCTCTCGCCCCGCCAGAATCCCACGTACACGCAGCCGTCGGAGTAGGTGATGGGGGAGTTGGACTGGCCGCCCAGCGGGTCGGTGTAGACCCACAGGGACTCCAGCGTATCGGCGCGGAACGCCTGCACCCGCCCGTTCTTCAGGCCCACGAAGATCATGCCGTCGCCGTAGGTGGGCGGGATGATGGCGAAGTCGGAGGCGTCCTCCATGGGCTTGGAGATCAGCGTCTCGCCGGTGGCGGGGTCCAGCTTCAGGATGTTGGCGCCCGCGTAGGCGTACATATAGCCGTCCACGAAGATGGGGCAGCCCACGGCGCCGCTGTCAAAGCCGCTGCCGCTGGTGCTGTTCCACAGCAGCTCCACATCGTCCTCCTCCGCGTAGGGCCCGATGGGGGTCCTGACGGTGGTGATGGCCATATTCTCGTCGTTGCCGCGGAAGCTGGGCCACGAGGAGTCATATCTGGGAAGATCGCCGGTCGGCACCTCCTCCAGATACAGCTCCAGCACGCCGTCGCTCAGCAGGTCCTCCGTCAGCGCATCGCTGACGGACACGTAGCCCTTGGCCGCCACCTCGAAGCGGTAGTCTCTGTCGCCCCGCAGTTCGTAGGCTCCGCCGGCGTTGGGAGTCATCAGGTCTGTACCCTGATACACGCGGATGTGGGCATCCGCCACATTGGTGACGATTCTGGCGGTGAATGTGGCTACCTGCTCCACCGTGAAGGTATAGGTGGTGCTGAGGGTGCTGTCCTCCGCGTCGGACACGGTGATGGTGAACTTGCCGTCCGTCAGCTTGTCCAGCGGGATCTTCCCGTCCTCCAGCGCGGGGCTATACGTCACCGTTTCGCCCTCGTTCAGGGTGGTGGTGACGGTGGGCGTCAGGCCCGTCAGATAGTCCGGCGCCTTGATGCTGTATGCAAAGGTCAGGGGGTGGAATGTCCCCGCCAGCTCCGTGCCGCTGTCGCTGAAGCTGACGCTGCCCAGAGAGGGCAGGACCTTCACATGAAAGGTATACACCGTCTCCTTGCCGCTGCCGCCGGAGGGCGGTGTCACGGTGAGGGTCATGGTGTTGTCGCCCAGGTGCATGCTGTCGCCGTAGTAGACGTACTGGCCGGACTTATCCATCATGTCCGCACAGGCCGTGATGGTGCTGGTCCGCGTGGGGGTGGCAGCCACCATCGCTGCGCCGGTCTCGGCGGGCACCGCCCAGAAATAGTAGCCGTTCCAGCTGTTCGTGTCGAAGGCGCCGCGCTGTGCGGCGTTATAGTCGTATACGGTGTAGTCGCGGGTGGTGACATCCTGCTGGAAGTCCTCCGGCCCCACCAGCGTCAGGCCGTGCAGATAATCGTCCCGAGTCACGTCGCCCGTAGACTTCATCTTCACCCGCAGGGCGCTGAGGCCGTTGGGGCTGGCTGCCGCCGTCACCGTCACGGGATAGCTCTGCCGGTGGACGCCGTCCTGGGCCGTCACCGTGAACGTCACGGGGCCCTTGGAGAAGTCCAGCGTGCCGTCCGCCGGTTCCGCCGTGGCCCGGGGACTGATGCTGGTGACCACCTTGATCTGTGTCAGATCGGTGCCGTAGGGCAGCACCCAGGTGTAGCCGCCGTCGGCGGCGATGGCGGGCATGCCGTTGACCGTCACGCCCTTGAGCTTGCAGGAGTAGTCCAGCAGCTCCTGATACTCCTTATAGACAGGCATCCGCCCCTGGCCGGTGATATACCTGAACTGCCACGCGGCGCCGTACAGCGCCACATGGGTGTAGCTGTTCAGCTTGTCCAGGAACTCCTGCTTCTGCATATCGGCCAGCTCCATAGCCACGGCGCTGTCGCCGATGTCCATGCTGCCCACTGCCGGCAGCAGGCCGATGTTCTGATAGTAGTTGCCGCTGAGGTATGCCTTGGCGGTGGCTTCGTCCGCACTGCCCTGCACAAGGCCCACCAGATGGCCCGCCACGGGCTCCGCCTCCTCCGCGCCGTACTGCACGGAGCCGGCGTGGTAGCAGTTGTGGATGCCCACCTTCAGGGCGTTGTAGTCGCTGGTGCTGTACCGGCCCACCAGACCGCCCGCCTTCGTCTTCTCCACCTTCACGGTGCCCAGGTTGTAGCAGTCCTCCATGATGCCCTCGGCATCGCCGGCCAGACCGCCGGCCCACTCCCGGGCCTCCACGGTGCCGTAGTTGGCGCAGCCCACCATGACGCCCACGGGTTTCTCCTCGGTGCTGCCATAGCAGCTGATCTCGCCCACCACGCCGCCGGCCTGACCGCCGGCCACCACGCTTCCGTAGTTGGCGCAGCCGATCATCACCCGCGCCATGCACGCGATGCCGCCGGCGCCATAGCCGCCGGGGCTGCTGAAGCCGCTGGAGTCGGGGTTGGCCTTGACGCTGCCGTAGTTGGTGCAGTTGATGAAGGTGTGGCCCTCCGCCGCCAGACCGCCCACGCGGGGATACGGGATCTCACCGGCGGAACCGGCGGCATACACCGTGGCGTAGCTGGTGCAGTTGATGAGGGTGGCCCCTGCGGCGCGGCTGACGAGGCCGCCCACATAGGTGCGGGCGGTGACGGAGCAGCTCTTGTCCAGCGTCAGGTTCTTGATGACCGCGCTTTCGGACAGCAGGCCGAACAGACCGTAATACTTGCGGGTGGTATCCTCGAACACGAAGTTCTTGATACGGAAGCCGTTGCCGTCGTAGATACCGTCAAAGGTCCGGCCCGTGCCGCCGGGGCCGGTGGCGTTGCCGATGGGCACCCACGAGTTGTTCTTGAAGCCGGACAGGTCGATGTCGGCGGTCTGCCGGAAGTAGACGCCCTCCGTTTTCAGTGCGCCGTCGTTGACCTGCTCCGCCAGAGATTCCAGCGCCTGGGCGCTGGAGATCAGGTAGGGACTGGCCTCGGTGCCGGAGCCCTGCAGGACGTAGTAGCCCCACGCCTTCGTGGGCAGCAGGCTCAGCGCCATGACCAGCGCGATGGCCAGCGGCAGCAGCCGGTGCATTCTCTTGGTGTTCAAGTTCTGTTTCCTCCTTGTGTGTTCTCTCTCAAACGCCGCGGCGCGGAGCCGCGCGTGCTGTACAGGTGTGCTGCGGGCCGTCTCGGCCCTGCCGGAAAGAGGTGTGGGATGGAGAGGGCCGGCACCCTCTCCATCCCTTATGGGAAGCAGGCGGCCTTTGCGGGCCGTCTCGGCTTGACAGGGATGTGCGGTCTTTTCGCATAAAAAACGCCGGCGCTCCGTTCCGGAGCCACCAGCGGCTTATCGGGTAAAACAAAAACGCCGACCGCTCCCCTTCGGAAGCCATCGGCGCATAGTCCATCCTCTGATATGTCACAACGAAGAAGCGCCGCTGCAAGTAAGCTCTCAGCCGTGCAATTCTACTGTCCTCGCGCCACGGAAACCCTTGTGTCCCAACGGTTTCCACGTACATGACCTACCTTCTCAGGAGCGATGCTCCCAATGGCGGTGTTACCCCGGCAGCGTATGCTGCTTCGGTCATCTCCTTGCGCTCACAGTGCCGTCCGCGGTGGGTTTCTGACCCAAAATTCCTTCTAAGCTGCTGTCTGACGATGTCTCGTCGTTACAACAAACAGCCGCGCGGCGTCCCCGAGCTTGATCTATCCAGTTTTTCATGAAGTCCGGACGCTGTTTTTTTCAGACCATCAAGGCTTGTGAAAACGTCCAAAACCTGACGGATGTCAGTATATCCCAGTTTATTCACATTGTCAATATCCGCCTGTCGGAGATCCGCGGAAAATCGCGGGATTTCGGGGCTTTGCGGGCGCGTCACCGTTCCCCGTTCTCCGCCACCCACGTCCGCACATAGTCCACGAACAGCCGCGTGGAGTTGGACAGCGCCTTCTTGTCCTTGATGCCGATACCGATGGTGCGATAGAAGTGCAGCGGCGCGCGGCAGATGCGGATAGGCGTGGGGCTGTGGCGCACCATCAGCTCCGGCAGGAGACTGATACCCAGCCCCTCGGACACCATGGCAAGGATCGTCCGATCCTCCCGGGCGATGTACTTCACGTTGGGGCGAATGCCCATCTCATCAAACGCCGCCATGATCTCGTAGTCGTCGCCCTCCTCCAGCTGGATGAACGGCTCTGTGGCCAGCGCGGACACGGGGAACGGGTCGCGGTCGGCGTAGGGGTGGTCGCAGGGGACGATGACCTGCAATTCGTCACGGTGCAGGGCGTAGGTCTGCAAGCGCTTCACCGACGGCAGACGCAGAAAGCCGCAGTCCACCGTGCCGTTGACGATCCATCCCTCGATCTGATCGTAGAAATCACCAGTGACTACCTCAAACTCGATGTTGGGGTACACCTTGCCGAAGCTCTTGAGGATGCGGGGCAGCCACTGGGCGGACACGCTGGAGAACGTGGCGATCTTCACCAAGCCGCTGTCCATGTCCTTCAGCCCCTCCACCGTCTGCATGAGAGAATGGTGGGCGGCGCACAGCTTTTCGATCTTGGGCAGCACTGCCCGTCCGTCCGCCGTCAGCACCACGCCGCCGCGGTTGCGGCTCAACAGCTTCACGCCCAGCTCGTTTTCCAGCGAGTTGATGGCGTGGCTGATGCCGGACTGGGTGAAGTTCATGGCCTCCGCCGCCTTGGAGAAGCTGCCGCAAGAGACGGTCTTGAGAAATACCTGATACTTGGAAATGCTCATGGCGCACCTTCTTTCTGACGGTATTTTACTATACAAGTCCTCATGTTTTCAAGAACAAAGATGCGCTTCACAAAACCTATTCTACCTGCTATGATGAAGCCACGGTTCAGCCAGACCGTACTTTTACTTTTTCTTTTCCATGAGGAACACCACCTCAAAAGCAGCACCGGCAGCGTGTGGGTAACGCCGCCGGTGTTGTTTTTATTCGTTCAGCTTCTGTTCCTCGTCGTGGACGAACATAATGAGAAAACTGACGGTCAGCAGCCCGCAGGACAGCCAGATCGTCCCCGCGCCCCAATGGAGCGTGGCGATGCTGCCGACGCCCGCGCCCAGCGCGAACAGCAGCACCACGCCGAAATACGTCAGCGCCTGGTGGAGTATTTCCTTATCCCTCGTATGGAAGTAGGCGCACAGTGCCTCTGTTCCGCTGCGCATATTGCCGATGCACATGGTGCTGGCGTAGGCGTGGCCCCGCACCTTGCGGAAGGTCTGCACCTGCATGGCGCACACGAAGGACACCACGGCGTTGGCGGTGGTGTTCAGCGTTTCCGGCAGGAAGCCCACCGCCGCCAGCAGCACGATCTCCGCCAGAATGATAAGCTGCCGCCAGTGTACCTTCTCCATCCGCTTGAAGTGCCGGTGGACGCACTCCGCGATGTAGATACCCAGCAGGAACGCCAGCACGGGGACTAAGTAGCGCAGCGCCTGTCCCCAGTCTCCCTCGAATAGATGCGTACTCAGCAGCACGATATTGCCAGTCTGGGCGTTGGCAAACACCTTGCCCCGGCAGCAGTAGGTATAGGCGTCCTGCAGGCCGCCGGATAGGATGATGAAAAAGGCTGTCAGCATGGAATCGGACATCTGCCCATGATGCTTTTGCAGGAAAGTCATGTGCGATGCCGCCTCACTTTGCCACCGGTGCGTCCGGCCAGTAGATGACGTAGCACTCCTGCATCTCACCCATATAGAAGAAGATGTTTTCGCCCATCTCGATGTGCTCGCCGAAGGTCAGATCAGGCACGAACAGCCGTCCGCTGGTGCGCTTGGGCCCCTTGATGGTAAAGCCCTCCGCTGTGGGGTTCTGCCGCAGCTCGTTGGCCGCTTCCTCCAGTCCGGGGAAGTGCAGCGTCCGTTCCAGCTCTGCCAGCTGTGTCGCGCCGTTGATATAGACCAGGTGATTTTCGTCCTTGAACCAGTTGATACGCATGATACGTCCTCCTTGGTGGTGATGTGGGTAGTATAGCACAGTGTGCAGGGTTTGTCACCCCTTGTATGCCTGCTGCCGGTCGCGGCCCGTTCCCCGTGCCGGACGCTATCATGCACACACTGCATGATATGCGTCTGCGGCGCCGGGGGTATCCGTACAGAGAAAAAACGTAAATTGTGCAGATTTATGTGCCGCCGCACTTGCCAAGCTCTCGCAAAAAGGCTACAATAACAAAATGAAAGAGATTCAACCCGTGTTGAATCTTGCACAATAATGTATCGAAAAAAACGCGCCGCACTGTCAAAGTAACCACCGTCACGGGGGATACAGCACGACAGAATAGTAAGAAAGGAGGATGCTTGTGATAGACATCAGTTATCGCATTTTTGATTTGGTGGCCAGCACCAACAGCCTGACAAAGACGGCGGAGATCGTACACCTGACACCATCTGCGGTGAGCCATTCTCTGCGAAAGCTGGAGGAACGGCTGGGAATGCAGTTGGTGGTCCGCAACCGCGATGGCCTGCGGCTGACCCAATACGGTCAGGAGCTGATCCCCCATGTCCGCTATGCGCTGAAGGCGGAGGAGCGGCTGCAGCAGGAGATCGTGCGGATCTGTGATATACGTACCGGTATCCTGAATGTGGGCGTATTCAGCAGCGTGGGCTGCAATTGGATGCCTGACATTATGCTGCGGATGCAGAAGGAGTATCCCCAGATCAAGATGTATATTCACCAGGGCAGCTATACCGGACTGGAGGCGGCTGTGGCAAATGGGGAGCTGGACGCGGCATTTGTATCGGTGCCTATCACTGGCAGCATTCCGGCGTACCCGCTGCTGCATGACAGACTGATGTGCATTACGCCGAAGTCCTTTGAAGCGGAAAACGGAGATTATATTACGCTGGAGGATCTGCGGAAGAACACGCTGATCCTGCCGCACGCGGAATCCGACTTTGACGCGCGGGCCTTCCTGTCCGCCAACAATATCGAGATGGAAAATCCGCACCAGCTGGCAGATGACGCGCTGATTATCGCCATGGTGGAAAGCGGACAGGGCATCAGCATTATGCCGGAGCTGGTGCTGGACTATCTGGGCGGAAACATCCGCGTGTTTCCTATCGAGGGCGCGCCGTTCCGCACCATCGGTATCGCTACACAGCGCAGCGAGTACGTGACCCCCGTGACGAAGATCTTCGTGCGGACGGTGCAGGATTATGTGGCGCAGCGATATCCCGAAGAGCTGCCCTACTTCCGTTGAGTGCAGCAGAAAACTGAAGAATCATAGAAAAAAGCGGACGCTGCTGAACA
>ERZ772861.1241-NODE-1241-length-21961-cov-2.729070_pt1 | contig 21961 bp, 19 predicted proteins | sample MGYA00512135_ERZ772861 | MGnify/ENA primary metagenome ERZ772861 (study PRJEB29015, sample SAMEA2737700) | human gut metagenome | biome: human gut; feature: human-associated habitat; material: faeces | place: China | collected 2012 ...
CATTTGCCGAATCCGATCCGCGCTGTCTTGCGGTGAACGCCGCCGTCGGATGCGAGAACGGAAAAACCGTTTTCATGTCGTCGTCAAGCCGTGCGAGTGCCGCAGGAGGCAGAAACCGCCGCGCGAAGCAGGTCGAATGCGACGTCATCCGCATCGACGAAACCGAGATCGCAAAAGCATCTGTCGGCAGAGAACTTTTCATAAAGTACGACGTGGAGGGAGGGGAGCGCGATGCGCTCATCGGAAGCCGCGAAACGATTGCCCGGACGATGTGCCCGCTTTCGGTCGCGCTGTACCACCGAACGGAGGACATCTTCGCTCTGCCGCTTCTTATAAATTCGATGAATCCGGGATATCGGTTCAGGCTCCGCCGTCCGCGATGTGTCCCCGCATGGGAACTGACGCTCTACACAATATGAATACCGGATGCGCACACATTCTTCGGAATGTGTGCGTTTTTATTCCGACTTTTTGTGCTTATCCGTCTTTGACAGGGAGAGCTTCGATTCCGTACCGTTGTATATACGCTTGATGTTTCCGCGGTGAAGGAATATGACGAGAGCCGAAATCAAGCACGAAAGCAGGACATTTATGCTGAGTCCGCGATCCCACACCTGCACAAGAAGCGGGAAAACAAGCATTCCGCAGACGGATCCGAGCGATATGTACTTTGAAAATGCGACGACGAGGATGAAAATCCCGAGAAGCACGAGGAATATTCTCCAATCGATCACCGCGATCGTCGCTGCGGTAACGACCACGCCCTTTCCGCCCTTGAACTTATAGTAGCACGGGAACGCGTGACCGAGGATGCAGGTGAGCCCCGCGACATATCCTCCGCTTATTCCGAAAAGTATCCTTCCGAGGATCACGGCGACCACGGCTTTGAGCGCGTCTCCGATAAGTGTGATCGCGGCATCGCGCTTGCCGTATGTGCGGAGCATATTCGTCATTCCGGCGTTGCCGCTGCCGTATTCACGGATATCCTCGCCGTGAAAGAGCTTTGATATTATAATCCCGAAATTTATGCTTCCGAGAAAATACGGAACGACGAGAAGCGCAAGCACGGAAAAAACGGTCACAACCCAGAACATCGCGCCGAAGGCGCCGCGGCTCGCGCAGTCCGCAATATAGCTTCCCGACCGTCCGATCACGATACGGCCGAGGCTCTCAAGATCAAGCGCTTCGGCAGATGCTGCCGACTGTAATAGAATCTCCAAAACAAGTTCCTCCGATGATCTTTATTCTTCGCTGTCACCGCGCTGACGGACGATTATCCGTATCGGCGTTCCGCGGAAGCCGAAGGTCTTGCGCAGGCAGTTTTCTATATATCTCTGATACGAAAAATGGAACAGCTCCGAGTTGTTGCAGAACGCGACAAACGTCGGCGGTGCGGCCGATGCCTGCGTCATATAGTATATCTTCAGTCGGCGTCCCTTATCCGTGGGGGGCTGAACCCTGTTCACCGCGTCGGAAAGCATATCGTTGAGCATTCCGGTCGAGATTCTCATTACGGACTGTGCATAGACATACTTGATCTGTTCGAAAAGCCGATCGACTCTCTGCCCCGTCTGCGCGGAAATGAAGAGAAGCGGAGCATACGTCATATAGGAAAGCGCGTCGTAAACCTTCTTCGTAAACTCGTTTACCGTGCTGTTGTCCTTATCGATAAGATCCCATTTGTTGACCGCGATTATCGTCGCCTTGCCCGCCTCGTGTGCGATACCGGCAATCTTCTCGTCCTGTTCGGTGATCCCCTGTGTCGCGTCGATCATGAGAATGCAGACGTTCGCCCTCTCGACTGCAAGGCGCGCGCGCAGCACGCTGTATTTCTCGATCCTGTCGTCAACCTTCGACTGACGTCTGATACCTGCGGTGTCGATAAAATTGTATTTTCCGGTTTCATTTTCAAAAGGCGTATCTATCGCGTCGCGCGTTGTTCCCGCGATATCGGACACGATCATTCTTTCGCTGCCGAGGATGCGGTTGACAAGCGAGCTTTTGCCCGCGTTAGGCTTTCCGATGACCGCCACATTGATAACATCGCCGTCGTCCTCGGAGTCCTCCCATTCGCCGAGTGCCTCGCACGCCGCGTCAAGCACGTCGCCGCTTCCGCTTCCGTGGATCGAGGAAAGCGGGATCGGATCTATCGAGAATCCGAGCTCGTAGAATTCGTAAAATCCCGCATCGACATCGCCGATCTTATCCGACTTGTTTATGCACGGCACGACCGGCTTACCGCTCTTTTTAAGCATGACCGCAATGTCCCTGTCGTCCGCGACAAGTCCGCTGCGTATATCGCACATAAAAAGAATGACGTCCGCCGTATCTATGGCGATCTGCGCCTGCTCCTTCATTTTGCGCAGGATGATATCGTCGGTCTTGGGCTCGATTCCTCCGGTATCGATAACTATGAACTTTCTGCCGCGCCACTCGGTCTCTCCGTAGATGCGGTCTCTTGTAATTCCGGGGATGTCCTCGACGATCGCACGCCGCTCGCCTATAAGCTTATTGAAAAGCGTGCTTTTGCCCACGTTCGGGCGTCCCACTATTGCTAAAACGGGCTTTGACATAATTAATCCTTATCTTTCCTGTTATTTTCGATTATTTACGGCTCTCCGAGAACCGAGAACAAAAACGACGCGCCGTCGTTATCCGAAAACGATATCTTTATCCCGAGCTTCTCCGAAAGCTCCTCCGGAGTCGAGGAATCGAGAAACATATCGCCCTCGCTTCTCAGCATCGACGATGAAAGGATAAGCTCGTCTCCGAGCTCCTCATCCTTCAGCTGCTCGTAAAGGTCCTGCCCCGTGAGCAGCCCGGTCACGGTGACTCCGCCGCCGAAGAAGTTGTTCTTTATTTCGAATACGCGGATTTTCACCGACGGGCATTCGCGGCTTATCCGCCCAGCCATCGAACAGATGAAATCGTATGCAGCCTCTCCCGTGGCGACGGACACGTCGCGCACCGACTCGCGGTCGTTGTCGTCAAGCATTTCAAGCGCACATCCGAGCTCGTGATCGAATGAAGCTATCATCCCGACTCCGTTCTCGATCTGCGAAAACTCGCCCCACGTCTCATACGGCGGAAACTCAACCTTGCCGCGGAGGTAAAATTCGTCCGACGGATAGAATATCCGCTCGCCGCAATCCCTCTCGCAGCCATCGGCAAACGAGGTTACCTGGCGCACGACACCGGCGCATTCCTCATCGGTAAAATTCTCAAGAGGATAAAGCCCCTTCCGGTACGCCGTCATTCCCGCAGGAACCACGGATACGCTGTCCATCGCCGGATAAAGTCCGTACAGATCGCGCATCGTCCGGTCAAGCTCCGCGCCGTCGTTTACGTTTCGGCAGAGAACGATCTGCCCGCGCAGCTTGATTCCGCCGTCGGCAAGACGGCGCAGATATCCGAGCACCTCTCCGGCACGCTTATTGTGCATCATCATCCGCCGAAGCTCCGGATTCGTCGTGTGAACCGAGACATTGACGGGCGACATATGCATTTCTATTATACGCTCGATATCGTGATCTCTCAGATTCGTGAGCGTGATGTAATTCCCGTGCAGAAACGACAGGCGTGAATCGTCGTCCTTGAAATATATGCTCTCGCGCATTCCGGGCGGATTCTGATCAATAAAACAGAATATGCACTTGTTCTCGCACGAATGCTTCTTATCCATCAGCGGAGTTTCAAAGTCAAGTCCGATATCGTCGTACATATCTTTCTTCAGGGTAACGGCATGCTTCTTCCCGTCGCGGAGGTAAACTATATCGAGGGTCTTCTCCGTAAGATAGAATCTGTAGTCGAGCACGTCCGATATCTCATGACCGTTTATCGAAACGAGGATATCCCCCGTTCCGAGTCCGGCAGAGTGCGCCCTCGAGCGGGCGGAAACTCCGGTTATACGCACCATGGTAATCCGCCTCCTCCGATAATCGCCGCGCATTTTCCGCATAATCAAATTTTCTGCAATATTATTATACTATATCCTTTTCCCGCGGTCAAGAAATTATAAGCTTTTTTTATCATCGAACTTTCATTAACAATTTGTTAACTCATTATGCGTGCGCATTTGGTAAAATAATAGATATAAATGTGTTATTATCTGTGAGGTAACAATGAAACGGATCATTTCCGCAGTGCTCTGCGCCGTCATGATATTATCGCTCGCCGCCTGCACGAGCTTCAAAAGCTCAAAGGAGGAATCCGCGGTCGTAATGAATTGCGGCGGATACAGCGTAACATATGAAACATGGCGCTACTTTACGCTGAAGGCTCTCGACGAAAGAAAGGAAAACGCAGGGCTCGAGATTACCGACGAATTCATCGCGTCGGACGAGGGGAAAGCGCTCAACGAAAGCATTCTCGCCGAAGCCGACGAAAGCATAAAATCCCTTTACGCGGTATTCGCCCTCGCAAAGGAATACGGGATCGATATCGAAAACGAAGCGATCATCGAAAGCGCGAACGCCGCCGTTGAATCGCAGGAAGCCTCCTACGAAAGCAAACGCGCCTACAAAAAGGCTCTCGAGGACGAGCATATGACGAAGACCGTCGCACACACGGTAGCCGTATTTGACACCGTATATTCCGAAATATATGAGGCGATGCTTAACTCGGGGGAGATCGTCACCGACCGTGAAAAGCTGCGGGAGATATACTTCTCCGACGAATTCATCCGTATAAAGGAGCTTATGTTTTCGGTTCAGAAGCATTCCGCCGAAGAATGCCGCGCACTTGCCGACGAGGCGGAGGAAGCTCTTCGCGCGGGTGCGGACTTTGATTCGTATGTAAACAAAAACGGGGAATCGCTGTTCATGTTCAAGAACAGCGACGGCTACTATATAACCCGCGGAATATGGGATATCGCGCTTGAGGATGCGGCGTTCTCACTCGGGATCGGCGAAATAAGCGGCGTGATCGAGGGCGGCGACGGCTGCCGCATACTCATGAGAGCGGAAAAGGAAAGCTCATATATCGACGAAAACGAATCCACTCTGTTCGACACTTACCGCGAGGGTGTATTCCGCCGCAAAATAGAGGATGCCGTCGCCGGGATAACTCTCGAGAAAGAGCCGCTCTGCTCCGAATACACCGTATACACCATGAAATAAATCCGTCCGTGTGACGGGGAAGGATTGTCCGAAAGATGAATTATCATAACAGTTACACCGGCAGTGTAAAGAAAAAGATTCTTCTGCGCGTTCTCGTTGTTCTTGTGAGCCTCATCGTAATATCGGCCCTTACTCTTGCATACGGAAATTATCTGAAGTCGAAGGCCGAGGGCACTGCCGGAAGCGACTATTCCGGAGCGGGACGGACGCACAGCTCCGACGTCGACGGGCAGGAAAGCGAGATAACCACATCATTTTCCAAAAGCGCGAAGGTAAAGAGCGCATGCATAGTGCCGGACTCGTTTGCGGATGAGGCGGCACAGAGCGAAGCCGTATCGGCTTATTCCGACGACAAATACACGGGAATTACGGTGGTTCTGACCGGGCGCGACGGATATCTGACATATGCGTCGGACGCGGTTTCATCGTTCACCAAGCAGAAAAGCCCCGCATCAAAGAAGCTTGATTTTATCACCTCGGCAGTCTCAAAGGCGCACGCGCTCTCCATGCGTGCAAGCGCCGTGATCTTCACATCGGAGGACTTTTCGGAAAACGAAATTTCCGCCGCGATAGACGCGCTGGTCTGTGCAGACGCGGCGGCGGCGGGCTTCGACGAGATCATAGCGGTCCTCCCCGTAAAAGCGGATCGGATAGACTCGAACACCTCAAAGGCTGTTTTAAAATATCTCGGCACACTCGCCGAAAAGAAAGGCTCTTCCCTGCTCGGAATATCGTTCGGACGGGAAATTTACGAAACGCCGTCGCTCTCGCCTCAGCTTGAGCTGTTCTCAAGCTACGCCGACTTTCTTTCGATCGACATGAGCGAAAAATACGGCAGCGCCGACGAGGCCGGGCAGGTGATATCCGACGTTCTCGATAAGATATCCGGATCGTTCGGCGTATACGGACTGCGGGTACTTCTCGACGGATCGGATGCCGACGCTTCCGCAAAGCAGACCGACGCGCTCACCGCGGCGGGATTTCCGAATTACGCATTCGTAAATGCGCTGCCGTCCGGAGACAATTCAGGCGACGGAACGGATACCACGGACGAGCCGGGTGATCCCGCACAAAACGGTGGACAGCATCAAAGCCCGAGTGCGCCCTCCGGAGGAGATACGACAGAAGGCACAACGACTCCGCCGCCTGCCGCTCCGGGAACTACCACGAATACGCCCGAGCCCGAGCCTACACCGGAGCCGGAGCCTACACCGGAGCCGGAGCCGGAGCCTATACCGGAGCCGGAACCGACTCCCGAGCCCGAGCCCACACCGGAGCCCGAGCCTTCGGAACCGCAGAATCCAGACGGAGGAGACGGCGGAAATTCCGACAGCTGAACATCGGCTGTACGGCGTGAGGAGAAGCGATTGCGGATATTCCCGTTCCGCCTCACGGCAGTGCCGATACCGAAGCGCAAAGTCGAAAAGAGACCGCCGCGGCGGTCTCTTTTGCGTCACCCGAACCACTCCGATTCTTTCGAAAGGATGCGACGGTCATATGTTAAAAGGAGATATATCGGGATTATACGGCGACGATGAAGTGATAATCGCCGACGGCAGGCTCAATGCCGAATATGTTTCCGATGCGGTATCGGAAGCCGTACCGGAAATGTGTACGGGATGTTCACTGTTTTCGTTTATGCCCGAAGCGGATGCGTTCTGCGCCGAAAGCTTCATCGGAAACAAAAGCATCCGTGAAAAAGCCCGGAAAATAACGCTGAGGCTTTGCGGCATGAAGCCGTACAGATACGCGGTGCTTGTGAGAAAAGACTTTTTCTCGGGCGATCTGTACAGCGTATTCCTTTTCAGGGATAAAAAATCGATGCTCGCGCGCATAAGATTTTCCGATTTTCCCTTGCCGGAGCGCGGCGGCAAAGCTGCGGCGAACGTCATCGGCACCAAAGAACTTGCCGACGGTCTTTCCGAAAAGATTTCTGAAGGCCGAGCCTCGGCAGAAGAAATCAACAAATCCCTTCGTTTGCTGAAAAGCAGAGCTCTGACCGACGAGCTGCTTCTTTCTCTTTCATGTGCGCCCGAAGGCGAATCATTCCCGATAAACATAAGGGACGCCGTTGTTTACACATCGGATGCGTTCGCCTCGCGCAAAACGGGGATCACTCTTATCACCGATGTTTCCGAAAGCGATTCGGGCGAATTCTGTTCGTCCGACATCCGGCCCGAGCGATTGATATGCGCGCTGTTCTCACTGATCCGCGCCGCAGCCGATCTTTCCTCCGACTGCAAGGTGAATTTTTCTCTCCGCTCGCGGTCCGAAGCCGTGACCGTATCCTTCGGATGCCATGCGCCGTGTCTCTCGGTATTTCCGACGGGCAGCGCTTCCGTTACCGATCTCGCGCAGTTCGCGCCGTGCGCGTCCTCCGCGCTCCTGATCTGCGATTTCATAGTTTCGTCGTCGCCGAAATGCATGCTTGACATGAAATATTCCCACGAAAGCGAAACTCTTGCGTTCGAGCTTTCCTTCGGGCGCGCCCGCGACTTTCCCGAATTCAAGTCGAGAGACCCGTTTGCCGAAGCGGACAAAATTATGCGAATATGCGACGACGTTATCTTATTCCGAGAAGAAGCGCAAAGATGAGGATGAGATCGCCTGTGTTCTTCTCTCCGGCAAGAAGCACCGTAAGAAGCACGAGCATCAGATCGTCCTGACATACCGAGCCCTGATGCAGGCAGTCTTTGTGTTCCGCGCATTTTCCGCCGCAGGACGAGGGCGCATCCGCATCTTTGCATACCGTGCATGCACCTGCTCGCACCGTGTCTCCGGGATGAGGCGCTGCGCCGACGCCGTGTACGGGCGCGCCGACGCTGCCTTCGGTCCGTGTCCCGTCTGCATCGCGCACGGCGCGTTCCTCTTCACCGCTTCCCGATGTACTGCGATGCGGCGTTCTGTATCCGCCGCGCGTCCGCCGCGCACCGGCATCATCGCGCATGTCGGAGCGCAGCTTCTGATCTTCGCGGTATCCCGACCTCGGGATACCGCCGACTGAAAGAGTATAGTCTCCGTCCCCGATCGCCGTAACGCGATCACGATTTCTCACAAAACGGCTTCCGTCATAGCCGGGCGGAGGTGTGTATCCGTTTCTCATATTCCCTGTGCCACCGTTTCGTCTTTTTTTGTACATGGGCTACCGCCTTGCCTCGCCGTGCTCGCCGAAAAGACCGATCGACTCCATGCCGATCATCAGGTCAAGCGCATGTCTGCGCTTATCGTTCAGATAAGGACGCAGTGCGGAAAGAAGCGCGCGGCGTTTCTTTTCCTCCCCGTCGGATTTTTCACCGCCGCCTTTGTCTCCCATCAGAGCCGCAAGCTTCGGGATCATACCGAGCATCTCGGGCGAAAGAAACGACATGATATCCGGAGACGATGAAGCGGCGTCGTTATGCTCTTCCCCACCGCCCGTCTCAACATGCTCGTCAATGACCTTTGCCGACGCTTCTATGCTTTCGCCGCTCGCCTCCTTTTCCGGCTTTGCGGAGGATGAGAGCGCCGCCATAATATCCGAAAGCGCACCGCTTTCGCTGAGCTTGCCACTGTTTATTCCGTTTTCCGTTTTTACCACCTCCCCGATAGATATCGACGATCTGTGCCGCGCGGTCGAGATCGTTTTCGGTAACGCTTCCCATCGCCTCACGGAGGCGCGCGATCTGCTCTTTATCGTTCGGCGGCGCGCCGAGACTTATCCCCGACGACGATGCTATCACATTCAGCACCTGCCACAGTTTATCGTCCGGAAGCGAAGAAAGCATATCAAGAGTTTTCTTGTCGATTTTCATTTCGGACACCTCACTTTCGTTCGTTTTCATTATACGCCCGGCGGTCGTAATGTGTTACGCGCCGTGAAAGGAGTCAACCTTGAAGATAATAGTATTTTCCGATTCGCACGGCTCGCCCCGTGCGCTCTCCCGAGCGATAGAGAAAAACATTGCCGGGCTCGATCTGTGCGTTTTTCTCGGCGACGGCACCGACGACGCCGTACTCGCGCTTGAAGCGTATCCGTCTCTGCCGCGGATCATCGTCTCCGGAAACCGCGAGGAAAACCTTTCGTCTTTTCTCACATTCCCGCCGTTCCCGTTCGAGGCGGAATTTGAAGAGCAGAGCGTAAAATTTCTCGCACTGCACGGACACCGCCCGGTGAATGTGAAAGGCTCTCTCGTTGCCGCGGCATCATATGCCGCTTCAAAGGGAGCCGACGTGCTTCTCTACGGGCACACCCACATAAAGGATGACCGCACCGTCGAAACCGCGTCGGGCAGCGTCCGTATGATAAATCCCGGCTCCGCGGGGCGCGGCAGTGAGCCTTCATACGCGCTTCTCACTCTGATGAACGGCGTGCTTCTCTGCGGATTCGGCGAAACCTGCGAGTAATTTTCCGATATTTTCGGAAATCGTGAAAAAAAGGTTTACAAACGCCGTCGGCGGTAGTATAATGAAATAAAGGCTTTGACCGGGAAAATGTCGGAGGGATTTTCGGACAGAGAGGCTCGCGTATGCTGAAAGCGATGCTGCGAAATAATCCGGCTGTGCGCCCGTGAGCCGCGGCTGTGCCGACGCGTGCCTGCGTTACGGGTATAAAGCGACAAATCAAGAGTGGAACCGCGGACTGTCCGCCTCTTGCGCCGGAAACGGTGCGGAGGCGATTTTTATTTGCGGATTTTCCTTCAAAGGAGTCATTTATGAATATGAAAATAAATATAGAATACGTCCCGTCGGCAAAGCACGACGAAAAGCTTGAGGATGCGGTGCGAAGCAAGATGAAAAAGATGCGCGACGCCGTCGGAAATGCGGAAAAGTCCGCCGGATGCGAAAAAGCGAAACGCACCGCGCCGAAGCTCACCGTAATTGCGGAAAACGGGCGCAAAAGCGCGTCATCTGCCGCAAAGCGGATAAAATCGGTGACCGACGATATAAAATACGACATCGACGCGATCATGGAGAGAGACCCCGCTGCGCGTTCCCGCACAGAGGCTGCGCTTCTGTATTCGGGATTCCACGCGCTGATGCTTCACCGCCTCGCCCACGCCGCAAACGAAAAGGGCGCGCACTTCACCGCACGCCTGATAAGTCAGGCGGCGCGTTCCCTTACGGGGATCGAGATCCATCCGGGTGCCACGATCGGCAGAGGACTTTTCATCGACCACGGCTCGGGAGTCGTGATCGGCGAGACCGCGATAATCGGCGACAACTGCACGATATACCAGGGAGTGACTCTCGGCGGTACAGGGAAGGAAACCGGAAAACGCCATCCGACGCTCGGAAATAACGTAATGGTCGGCGCGGGTGCGAAGCTTCTCGGCAATTTCACGGTCGGCGACAATTCCAAAATCGCCGCGGGAGCCGTGGTTCTCGGCGATGTCCCCGCAAACTCGACCGCGGTGGGCATTCCCGCAAGAGTAGTGCGCCGCCACGGTGAACGCATCACCGAAGCCGATCTCGATCAGACCCACATTCCCGATCCCGTATCGCAGGATCTCTGCAAGCTCCACGCCGAGCTTGACGAAATAAGGGCTTCCCTTGAAAAGCTCAGATCGGGCATTGAAAAAGAAGCCAAAGAAAAGTGCTCCGTATGCGGTGAGGGTGCGCAATCCTCAGAAGCACCGGACAGCGCCGAATGAAGCGCAGTCCTCTGCAGCGAAAGGAAAGCACGGGAAATTCCCCCGGACCTTCTCCCGCCGTCGCCGCATTTGCCGAAGCGTTTGTGATATTCGCGCTTTTCCTCGCGGTAAAGACCGCCGTCCCCCTTGCAGCCGCGTTTTTCGGCTGCCTCGGCGGAGAAGCTTCGTTCGCCGACGGCTTTCGCTCGGCGAAAGCCTCATGGATCGTTTCGCCCGTTTCCGCCGTCATCCTTGTTCTGATTATCTCGCTATTCGGGCGATGCCGCACCGGATCACGGGTTCTTCCCTATGGCATGACATCCGGCAATGCTTCGCTGCCGGCGTATTTCGGCGCCGTTCTCTTCGGCTGCGCGCTTCAGCTCTCGGTTTCGGCTGAGACGGTGCTCGCGGTCGGAGAAAGCGCGGCATCCGCCGGGATCACCCCGAGCACCGCGCTCCGCATAATTTCCGCAGCTGTGTTCTCCGCCCCGTGTGAGGAAGTGATCTTCCGTTCGGGCATATTCAAAAAGCTCCGTTCCGCCGCGCCGAAAACCGCCTCCGTCCTGATATCGTCGCTGTTTTTCGCGCTCTGTCATCCTTCCCTGCAGGCTGCGGTATATTCCTTCGCGGCGGGCGCGGTATTTGCGCTTATGCTCGAAAAATACGAATCGATATTTCCGCCGATCGCCGCCCATGCATCGTTCAACCTTTTCGCCCTTGCTCTTCCGCTTATCCGCGAAAGGGGCACGGCGATCGCGGTGCTTTGCGTTTGTCTTCCCGCCGCGCTTCTTCTCGCGGCGATCCTCTGCGTGCCGTACCCGCGGGCACGCAAAAAGAAAAGCTGTCCGACGGCTGCGGACAGCGATAAAAACGAAAACGAAACGATTGGAGATAAATAATGAAAATTTACAACACCCTCTCACATTCGATTGAGGAGTTCGTACCGAACGAGCCCGGCAAGGTGAAGATGTACACCTGCGGTCCTACGGTGTATCACTTTGCCCACATAGGAAACCTTCGCAGCTACATAATGGAGGATGTGCTCGAAAAGTATCTCCGCTACTCGGGATACGACGTTCTGCGCTGCATGAACATTACCGACGTGGGACATCTGTCAAGCGACGCCGACACAGGTGAAGACAAAATGCTCAAGGGGGCGCGGCGCGAGCACAAAACCGTCATGGAGATTGCGAAATTCTATACCGACGCGTTCTTCGGCGATTGCCGAAAGCTCAACATAAAAATCCCCGATATCGTAGAGCCGGCGACGAACTGCATCGACGATTTCATAAAGATGGTCTCCGGACTTCTCGACCACGGATACGCCTACGCCGCAGGCGGAAACGTATACTTTGACACCTCGAAGCTCAAGGAATACTATGTGTTCAACAAGCACAACGAAGAGGATCTCGCGGTCGGCGTGCGTGAGGGTGTTGAAGCCGACGAAAACAAGAGAAACAAAGCCGATTTCGTCCTCTGGTTCACGAAATCGAAATTCGATTCGCAGGAGCTCAAGTGGGACAGCCCGTGGGGCGTGGGCTATCCGGGATGGCACATTGAATGCTCGGCGATCAGCCTGAAGCATCTCGGCGAATATCTCGACATCCACTGCGGCGGCATTGACAATGCATTCCCTCACCACACAAACGAGATCGCGCAGAGCGAGTCTTACCTTGGCCACAAGTGGTGCAACTATTGGTTCCACGTTCTTCATCTCAACACGAACTCCGGCAAGATGAGCAAATCAAGCGGAGAATTTCTCACCGTTTCGCTTCTTGAGGAAAAGGGCTACGATCCGCTTGTTTACCGCCTCTTCTGCCTCGGATCGCATTACCGCAAGTCGCTCGTATTCTCATACGACGCGCTCGACAATGCAGCGCAGGCATACACAAAGCTTGTTGCGCGCATTGCCGCGCTCGACGGCTCCGACGGTGCAATTGATGAAGAAGAGCTTAGGCGTCTCAAGGCATCTTTCCGCGATGCGCTCGACAACGATCTCAACACCTCGCTTGCGATAACGGCGCTTTACGATGTGCTCAAATCCCCCGCAAACGATGCGACCAAGCTTGCCGCCGTCGCGGATTTCGACAGCGTGCTCTCGCTCGGGCTTATCGAAGCGGCTGACAAAAAGAGAAACGAAAGCGCCGGCGACGACGCAGGAGATGACGCCGAGCTTGCATCGAAGATCGAAGAAATGATCGCCGAGCGCGCCGATGCAAAAAAGGCAAAGGATTTTGCCCGCGCGGACGCAATACGCGACGAGCTCGGCAAAATGGGTATAACTCTCGTCGACACAAAGGAAGGTACGACCTGGAAGCGAAGCTGAATCACCGAGAATCCACAAAAAACCGCCTCTGTTCTCACAGCGGCGGTTTTTCAATTTAAGCTCATCAGAGTGTGTGAAGCTCCTCTTCGGACACAAGTCTCACTCCGTTTGACGTGAAGAGCTCTTCCGTCTTTGCGTTGTCGTTTACGCGGAACACCACGAAAGCATGCTGACCGCTGACTGCGATGAAAGCGTACATATACTCGATATTCACCTGATGACGCGCAAGAAGATGGATGATGTTTCCGAGCGCGCCCGGCTTATCCGGCATTTCCACGCAGATCACATCGGTGACGGACACGACGCAGCCGCCGTTTGCAAGCGCGCCTTTCGCCTTCTCCGCATCACTGACGATAAGACGGAGAATTCCGAAATCCTGCGTATCCGCAACATTCATGGCGCGTATGTCGATTCCCTCTCCCACAAGCACATCGATTATTTCGGCGACTGCTCCGGGCTTGTTTTCCGCGAAAACCGAAAGCTGTTTTACTGACATGACACAAATCCTTTCTTTATCGAATTATAAACTGCGCCGCGGACCGCGGCGATTGACGGCAAAACGGTTATTTTTTGCGATTGTCTATAACGCGCACTGCCTTGCCTTCGCTTCGCTTGATCGACTTCGGCGATACAAGGCGCACCTTCGCGGCTACACCGAGAAGGGATTTGATATTTTCGGAAAGCGCTCTCTCCTTTGTCGAAAGCTCGGTAAGCACGTCGGAGAACGCTTCCTCCGTCATTTCCACAAGAACCTCGATCGTGTCGAGATTGTTAACGCGGTCAACAACAATCTGATAGTTCGGCGAATATCCCATATTGAGAAGAACGGTCTCAATCTGCGACGGGAAAACATTTACACCGCGGATTATGAGCATATCGTCGGTGCGTCCCATCGGTTTTGACATACGGACGAATGTGCGTCCGCACGAGCATTTTTCATGAGTGATAACGCCGATATCGCGCGTGCGGTAACGGAGAAGCGGAAACGCCTTTTTCGTTATGCACGAGAACACGATCTCGCCCTGCTCGCCGTCGGGCATATGCTCGCCCGTCTCGGGATTGATTATCTCGATGATGAAGTGATCCTCGTTGACGTGCATACCGTGCTGCTCTGAGCATTCATATGCGACACCCGGACCCATGGTCTCGGTAAGTCCGTAGATATCGTATGCCTTTATGTTGAGCTTGCGCTCTATCTCGCGCCGCATCTCCTCCGTCCACGGCTCGGCGCCGAATATTCCGCCGCGAAGCGGTAAGCGCGAGGTGTCGATCCCCTCATTCTCCATCGTCTCCGCGATATACATCGCATACGACGGAGTGCAGCAAAGAAAATCGGAACCGAAATCCTGAAGGATCGTTATCTGACGCGCGGTATTTCCGGAGGATACGGGGATCGCGGTCGCGCCGAGGCGCTGCGCTCCGCCGTGGAGTCCGAGACCGCCGGTGAAGAGTCCGTAGCCATAGGATATATGTATCTTATCTTCCTTTGTCGCCCCCGCCGCGACGAGCTGGCGCGCGCATATGTCCTCCCATATTTCGAGGTCTTCCTTTGTATATCCGACGACGATCTGCTTGCCCGTCGTGCCGGAGGAAGCGTGAAGGCGCACGACTTCGGACATGGGTACCGCGAACATTCCGTAAGGATATGTGTCGCGCAGATCCTGCTTGCAGGTAAACGGGAGCTTCGTAATGTCCTCGATCGTCTTTATGTCGCCCGGCTTTACTCCCGCCTCATCCATGCGGCGGCGGTAAAGCTCAACATTTTTGTAAACGTGCTCTACCGTATTGCAAAGCCGCTCATTCTGCCACGAGGTGATCTGATCGCGCGAGGCAGTTTCGATTTCCTTCTGCCAATAATTCTGCATCGGTTTTCTTACCTTTCCGTGTATTCCGGATATATTCCCTTATTTTTTGCCGTATCCGAGATCAAATGCCTTCTTGTTCATTTCTATGAACCTTTCAGCAACGGTATCCTCGATTGCGGATATCCATTTTTCCTCGGGTATTCCGACATATTTTGCAAACAAGCCCATCAGGACTATGTTCACCGCCTTTATGCTTCCCGCTTTCTCGGCAAGCGAAAGCGCGTCGAACGCATCAACCGAAACTCCCTTTTCGGAAAGCTCACCGAGTATTTCGGACGGATACTGCGCCGCGCCCGTAATGACCGGCATCGGGTCGATCTCCTGAGTATTTACGATGATCCGTCCGCCCTTTTTAAGATACGGTGCATAGCGCGCCGCCTCAAGCTTTTCAAACGAGATTATGTAGTCCGCCTCGCCGATCTCGACGATCGGGGATGCGACACGCTCGCCGTAGCGGACATATGTAACTACGCTTCCGCCGCGCTGGCTCATTCCGTGAACCTCGGACACCTTTACGTCGTATCCCTCGTTGCAAAGGACACGTCCGAGAAGCTTTGACGCAAGCAGCGTTCCCTGTCCGCCGACGCCGACTATCATTATATTTACGGTTTTCATTCTGTCACCGACCTTTCTTATTCAATGGCGCCGAAGGCGCAGAGCTGCTCGCAGACCTTGCATCCGACGCAAAGTGTGGCATCGATGGACGCACGTCCGTTCTTCATGCTTATCGAGGGACAGCCGAGCCTCATGCAGCTTTTGCATCCCTTGCATTTGTCGGTGACGTGAAGAGCCGGAGCCGTTTTTACATATTTGAGAAGCACGCAGGGACGGCGCGATATGATCACGGACGCTTCGGGGACGGCAAGCTCCTCCTTCACCACGGTCTCGCACGCCTTGAGATCGTAAGGATCAACGACGCGGACGCGCTTTATTCCGACGGCATGGCAGAGAGTTTCGAGATCGACCTTCGATGCGACGTCTCCCTTTATGTTGTATCCGGTCGTGGGATTTTGCTGATGCCCGGTCATGCCCGTAATCGAGTTGTCGAGGATTATCACCGTCGAGGGCGAATCGTTGTACGCTATATTCACAAGCCCCGTGATTCCGGAGTGCATGAACGTGGAGTCGCCGATCACGCAGACGCTCTTTCCGGCGCTCGCGCCGCCGTCGGCTTTATTGAATCCGTGAAGTCCGGATACCGACGCACCCATGCAGAGCGTGGAATCAAGCGCATTGAGCGGCTGCTGCGCGCCGAGCGTATAGCAGCCGATATCGCCGAGCACCGTTATCTTATTCTTTGCGAGGGTATAGAAAAGTCCGCGATGAGGACATCCGGAGCACATCATCGGAGGACGCACGGGGACTGCGGAATCCGCCGACACGGCGTCGGGCAGAGCTTTGCCGAACGCCTGCGCCACGGTTCTCTGCGAAAATTCGCCGATGGGCGAGAACATATCCTTGCCGCCCGCGACCTCTATGCCGTGTGCGCGGCAGAAGTTTTCGATGATCCCGTCGAGCTCTTCGACGACATAAAGCTTTTCAACGGAATCGGCAAAATCGCGGATAAGCTTTTCGGGCAGGGGATTGACGATGCCGAGCTTCAGCACCGAAGCGCTGTCGCCGAACACCTCGCGCACATACTGATAGCTTGTACCGGACGTTATGATTCCGATAGCGGCGTCGGTTCCGCGTTCAACGCGGTTGAGTGCGCTTTCGGCGGCAAATTCCGCGATCGCCGCGGTGCGCGCTTCGACCTCGGGGTGCTTCTTCTTCGCGTAAGCGGGCATCATTATGTATTTCTGCGGATTCTTCACATACGGTTTTTTCGCGGTGTCCGCACGCTCGCCGAATTCGACAAGACTCTGCGAATGCGCGATCCTTGTACACATACGGAGCATTACGGGAGTGTCAAATCGCTCCGAAAGTTCGAATGCCTCGCGGGCAAAAAGGAGCGCCTCCGCTGAGTCTGCCGGCTCGAGCATCGGAACCTTAGCAGCTATCGCGTAATGGCGCGAGTCCTGCTCGTTCTGAGACGAATGCATCGCGGGGTCGTCCGCCACGCAGATCACAAGTCCGCCGTTCACGCCGGTATACGACATTGTAAAAAGCGGGTCAGCGGCGACATTCATTCCGACATGTTTCATCGCACAGGCGCTTCGCGCGCCGTTGAGGGACGCTCCGAAGGCGACCTCCATGGCGACCTTCTCGTTGGGCGCCCATTCGCAGTATATATCCTCCATCTTTGCCGCGAATTCCGTAATCTCCGTTGACGGAGTTCCCGGATAGCTGGAGATGACGGTGCAGCCGGCTTCCCAAAGCCCGCGTGCGACCGCTTCGTTTCCGATTACAAGTTTCTTCATAAGTACCTCTTTATTTTTATTTCATTTCTGTAAAACGTATTGAATTTTCCCCGGTCGGGGAATATAATAAATAGAACCGAAGCAAAGGAAGAAAAAACAGTGGTAATAGATTTTCACACTCACGCATTTCCAGACAAGATCGCCGAAAAGACGATCGCGATACTTGCCGATCGCAGCGGCACCGCGGCGAGCACCGACGGAACGGTTGACGGTCTGATCGGATCGATGAAAGATGCCGGAGTCGATATCTCCGTCGTTCTCCCGGTCGTTACAAAGCCGTCGCAGTTCGAATCGATCAACGCTTTCGCCGAAAGAATAAACTCTCTTCCGGGCATAATCTCGTTCGGCGGGATACATCCCGACTGCGAGGACAGCGAAAAAAAGATCGACGCACTCGCCGACGCGGGTTTTCGCGGGATTAAGCTTCATCCGGATTATCAGAGCGTATTTATCGACGACGAAAGATATATCCGCATAATTAAGCGCGCGGTGGAACGCGGCATGATCGTTTCGATCCACGCCGGACTCGACGCCGGACTTCCGGAGCCGATACACTGCCCGCCCGAGAAAAGCGCCCGCATGCTCGATCTCGTTTATTCCGGCACAGACTGCCGTGATACGCTGATCGTGCTTGCACATTCGGGCGGATGCATGATGACCGAGGACGTAAAGAAATATCTCGCCGGGCGCAATGTATGGTTTGATCTTGCGTACACCGTCGGCGAATACTCCGCCGAGGAAACGTGCGAAGTCATACGCGCACACGGCGCGGACAGAATCCTCTTTGCGACAGATCTTCCGTGGAACTCACAGAAAGCAGACATCGAAAAACTCCGCTCACTCGACATTTCCGAAGCGGACAAGGAAAAGATCCTTTGGAAAAACGCCTCCCGCCTTCTCGGGCTTAGCCGCGGAGAACTCGACGCGAAATCGCTATTCTCTCCCTCGCTCTCATAATATTATATTGTATTACAAAATCCGCACCATTTCAAGTACAACGTATAAAAAACTTGCCCTTCGGCGCAATTTCGAGCCTTATTCTTTCCGAATTATACCGCATAGCAGCGCAATTGTCAACCATTTTGAAAATTGTAGGTTGACAATTGCGTTTTTATATAGTATACTGTCTGTGGAATTTTTGCCGCGCGGCGTTCTGCACGGCAGATCAACCAAAGAAAGGAAACGGGCTGCGGCGAAGTTCGGAATGTCTCTGTAATCCGCAGCCGAGGTGAAAATATGGCATCCGGAAAAATCAAAACAGCGGACACCGTGGTATGCGCGCTGTTCGCGGCGATAATATGCGTTATATCACCGTGGTCGCTTCCGATATCGGGCGAGGTGCCGATATCTCTCGCCACCGCCGCAATATATCTCGCATCGGCATGCGCGGGCTGGAAAAGAGGGACTGTCTCCGTGCTCCTGTATATCGTGATCGGCGCACTCGGTGTTCCCGTATTTTCGTCATTTCGCGGCGGACTTTCGGTGATCGCCGGACCGACGGGCGGATACATAATCGGGTATCTTCCGTGCGCGTTTATCTGCGGCTTTATAATCGACCGTATCGGAAACGGAAAGAAAGCTGCCGCGTATCCCGCCGGCATGATCGCGGGCACGGTGATACTTTATGCCGTGGGCACGGCGTGGTATATGTTCATAACGAAAAATCCGCTCATCCCCTCGCTTGCCGGATGCGTTCTTCCCTTCCTTCCGGGCGATGCCGCGAAGATCGCCGCCGCATCGCTTCTCGGATACGAACTGAGAAAAAGGGTCATCTCCGGGCGGCTGTAAGGCGCGCCCGCGCAAATCAACACGAAAATCACGGTGATCTGCCCGCGATATGCGGCGCAGATCATTTTTTTCTTGATTATTCACGTTTGTTGTGATAGAATAATATGCGGATTATTATGCAAGTAACTATTTACGGAGGAAAAAATGCCGTCTCCTTCTGAAAGACAAAAGAAAATTCGCAATTTCTCGATAATTGCGCACATAGATCACGGAAAAAGCACTCTTGCCGACCGTATTCTCGAATTCTCCGATTCCGTCGCAAAGCGCGACATGGAAGATCAGCTCCTCGACAACATGGAGCTTGAGCGCGAGCGCGGAATAACCATAAAGGCGCGTGCCGTCCGCATAGATTACAAGGCTCAGGACGGAACCGACTATGAGCTTAATCTGATCGACACCCCCGGCCACGTTGACTTCAATTACGAGGTGTCCCGTTCGCTCAACGCCTGCGAAGGGGCTCTTCTTGTCGTCGATGCGACACAGGGTATTCAGGCGCAGACCTTGGCGAACGCATATCTTGCGATCGACGCGGGGCTTGAAATCGTCCCCGTCATAAACAAAATAGACCTGCCGTCAGCGGATGTTGACCGCGCGCGAACCGAGATCGAGGACGTGATCGGGATTCCCGCCGAGGGATGCCCTGCGGTGTCCGCAAAGACCGGACTGAACATCTCCGATGTCATGGACGCGATAATCCGCGATGTCCCGCCTCCGACGGGCGACGCGGACGCGCCGCTGCGCGCGCTCATCTTCGACTCCGTCTACAACAGCTATCTCGGAGTTGTCATTTACATCCGCGTCAAGGAAGGGACCGTCCGCGCCGGAGACCGTATATCGCTCATGGCGACCGATGCGGAATTCGAAGCGACCGAGGTCGGAATGCTCGACCCGTTCGGCGGGCTCAAACCCCTCGACATGCTTTCGGCGGGTGATGTTGGCTATATCACAGCTTCGATAAAAAGCGTCTCCGAAACAAAAGTCGGCGACACCGTGACCCTCGCGGACAACCGTGCCTCCGAGCCGCTTCCCGGCTTCAAGTCCGTTCTCCCGATGGTTTACGCCGGAATTTATCCCGCCGACGGTGCGAAATACAACGAGACCAAGGACGCACTCGAAAAGCTCCGTCTGAACGACGCCGCGCTTGTGTTCGAGCCGGAAACGAGTATCGCGCTCGGCTTCGGATTCCGCTGCGGATTTCTCGGACTTCTCCATATGGAGATAATCGAGGAGCGGCTTGAAAGAGAGTTTAATCTCGACATCATAACGACTGCGCCGAGCGTTATCTATAAAATCAAGAAGCGCTCCGGCGAGACCGTCACCGTTGACAATCCGTCTGATTATCCGAGCCCCGACGAGATCGAAACGGCGTTCGAGCCGATAGTCAACGCCGTCATCATTACCCCGGCAGAATATGTCGGCGGAATAATGGATCTCTGCCAAGATCGGCGCGGTATATTCAAGGATATGAAATACATCGACTCCGACCGCGCGGAGCTTCACTACAGGCTCCCTCTCAACGAGATAATCTACGACTTTTTCGATGCACTGAAATCGCGCACGAAGGGCTTTGCCTCTCTCGATTACGAATTTGCCGGATATGAGCCGAGCGATCTCGTGAAGCTCGACTTTATGCTGAACGGCGATGTCGTCGATGCCCTCACCTTCATAGTTCACGCGGACAAGGCATACGCCCGCGCGCGCCGTATCGCGGAAAAGCTGAAGGAAAACATTCCGCGTCAGCTCTTTGAGATACCGATCCAGGCGGCGATCGGCTCGCGCATCATCGCCCGCGAAACCGTCAAAGCGATGCGCAAGGACGTCCTTGCAAAATGCTACGGCGGCGATATAACGCGAAAAAAGAAGCTCCTCGAGAAGCAGAAGGAAGGAAAGAAAAAGATGCGCCAGCTCGGCTCGGTGCAGATATCCCCCGAAGCTTTCATGGCGGTTCTCAAGCTCGACGACGAATAAAAAACGCTTTTTCCGAAAGGCATTGCAATGCTGTACAACAAACCGAAAAGGCTCGGGCTGTATTTTCACATCCCGTTCTGCCTGTCAAAATGCGCGTACTGCGATTTCTTTTCATTTGTTCCGACGAATGAAGAGCTGATCACGCGCTATATCAACGCGCTCATAACCCACATGGAGGAATACGAAAACGCCGCGGAGGATTACACCGTGGATTCCGTATTCATCGGCGGCGGCACGCCGACCTGCGTTCCCACCGAGGAGCTCGTGCGGCTGATACGCGCGATGAAGAAAAACTTCAACATATCGAAAAACGCCGAATTCACGATCGAATCAAATCCCGCGACCGTTGACATGCATTCCCTCAAAAAGCTGCGCCGCTGCGGGATAAACCGCATTTCGATCGGGCTTCAGACCGGGGACAACAACGAGCTGCGCGCGCTCTCGCGTATTCACACCCGAGCCCAGTTCGAACAGTCCTACCGGATCGCCCGCGAGGCGGGATTCACCAACATAAACGTCGATCTCATGTTCGGTATTCCCGGCCAGAACAAGGAAAGCCTGATGCGGAATCTCCGTTATCTGATACGGCTGAATCCGGAGCACATTTCCCTCTACAATCTGAAGATCGAGCCGGGCACGCCGTTCGACCTCCACCGTGCGGAGCTTGCTCTGCCGAACGAGGATGAAGAGGCGGACATGTATCTCGCTGCGGTCGAATATCTGAACGTGCAGGGGTATCCGCAGTATGAGATCAGCAATTTTGCAAAAAACGGCTGTCGGTGCCGCCACAATCTCAAGTATTGGCACTGTGAAGAATATCTCGGCTTCGGTCCGTCCGCCCACTCATACTTTTCAAATTGCCGCTTCTCGTTCGTACGCGACCTCGATGCGTATCTCAACGCAATAGAACTGCCGTCGTCGAGAATAA
>ERZ772861.1260-NODE-1260-length-21715-cov-5.776916_pt1 | contig 21715 bp, 20 predicted proteins | sample MGYA00512135_ERZ772861 | MGnify/ENA primary metagenome ERZ772861 (study PRJEB29015, sample SAMEA2737700) | human gut metagenome | biome: human gut; feature: human-associated habitat; material: faeces | place: China | collected 2012 ...
ATTGATTTTGTGTGCATAAATTGTTGCTGGAACGAGGTACGAGTGAACAGTAACACCTTTCATGGTTTTTCCAATAGAATATTTTTCACAATTTAAGCATATATTTCTTTAATTTTTTGTTAAAAATACACACTATTTATTGCTTTGAAATGGTAATTACGGTATATTATAGATGTGATGTAAGTGTGCTGTCACAGTACAATAAGACAGCCATAGGAGGTTTATTATTTTGTCTGAAACCATAGAATCAAAGCATGTCAAAATTCCTCAGGAAGAATACGATCAGCTCGTAGAACCTTATCGTGAAGCTATGACACGCCTTGAAGTAAGAATCAATGGTCTAAATGAAGATTATCGTAAGAAATACCGCGACTACCCGATACATAATGTTCAGGCACGTATCAAAAGCCGCAAAAGCATAGAAAAGAAACTCATTCACAGAGAGCTTCCTGTCTCCGCAATCTCTGCCAAGGAGAATCTGACAGACATTGCAGGAATCCGTGTGATCTGTTATTTCATTGAAGATATCTACAGTATTCTGTCTCTGGTCAGAACCCAGACAGATCTGTTGATTCTGAAGGAGAGTGACTATATTACCAATCCCAAAGCCAGCGGATATAAAAGCTACCATATGGTGCTCGGCGTCCCTGTATACAGAATTGAGGGTATGCAATATTACCCTGTGGAGATTCAGTTCCGTACTTTATCCATGGATCTGTGGGCAAGTATGGAACACCGCATCTGCTACAAGGGGGAGACTCCGGAGGAAACAGCCGAAGCATTTCAATATTATTCTGAGGAGCTGTCACAGATGGAACGTAACATGAAGCATCTGTTAGATGAGATTAGAAAGGATAATCCCCAGGAACCAACGCAATAGTCCACTTAGGTGCAAAAAAGCAGATACCCTTTCCATTGAAGAGGTATCTGCCTTCTTTTAGTTCTGACCGCAGTTTCTGTACTGAATCGGTGTCATGTTATATTTCTTTTTAAAGAGTCTGTTAAAATGCTCTACATTCTGATAGCCCACTGTATATGCAATATTCTCTACTGTCATATTACTGTTCTTGAGTAATGTCCTGGCTTTCTTCATCCGAATTCCCTGTACGAAATCACCAAAGGTCTTACCGGACTTATCCTTGATATACTTGGAAATATACGGCTCAGATAAATGGAACTGTTCTGCCATATCTTCCAGTGTCACGGTCTGGTAGTTAGCCTGTATGTAATTCTGCATGGCTATGAGACGTTCATCCTGCACAGTGTCCTTTACCTGAATCTCAGGCAGCTGGTTCACTGCAACGACCAGTGCATTGATGGATGACTTGATAATATCGTCATCAATACCTACGCCCCAATACATCTTGCCCTGACAGGTAATTCCCACATAGGACATTGCCTTGGAGGAAGACCCTTTGGAAAGGGCATGCTCTTCATATACGGATAATTCATAGCTGATTCCAAAATATTGTTTAATCGTATTGGATACTGCATCAAGACGTCCATTACCATTGGCTTCAACAGTATGCATCTGATTATCCTGTACAATCGTAGATTCTGCCATAATACCATTGATCTGCTTGAAATGGCATTCCGGAATCTGGAAGTAAGGCTGTCTTGTGACATATTTATCCTCAAAAATCTCATATACCCACTGAGGTGTTAATTCCTTGTGCTCCTGATCTGATACATGCTTTACCAGATAACCGAATTCTTCACGCATCTTCTCTGGAAGAGAAATACCGAAGTTCTGCTTCAGGATATAGTTCACACCACCCTTACCGGACTGGCTGTTAATTCGGATAACATCGGACTCATAAGTTCTTCCCACATCCATAGGATCAACCGGCAGATAAGGAACGGACCATTTATACAGCTTCTTGTCTTCTCTCCACGCCATACCCTTGGCAATTGCATCCTGATGGGAACCGGAGAATGCGGAGAATACCAGGTCACCTGCATAAGGCTGACGCTCATATACATGCATTCTGGTGAATCTCTCATATTTCTCGCGGATTGCAGGAATATTTGAGAAGTCCAGATGAGGGTCTACACCGTGGGAGAACATATTCATGGCAAGTGTAATGATATCTACATTACCTGTTCTCTCACCATTACCAAACAGTGTACCTTCGATACGGTTAGCACCTGCCAACAATCCCAGTTCTGCATCACTGACACCGCTTCCTCTGTCATTATGGGGATGCAGGCTCAAAGTCACTGCTTCACGATATTTCAGATTCTTGCTGATATATTCTACCTGGGTTGCAAATACATGAGGCATTGCAATCTCTACTGTGGTAGGAATATTGATAATAACCTTATTCTCAGGCTTAGGCTGCCATACATCAAGAACTGCATTGCATACCTCTACTGCATAATCTACTTCTGTTCCGGGGAAGCTCTCAGGGCTGTACTCAAAAGAAAAATTACCCTCTGTTTCAGATGCCAGCTCATTCAAAAGCTTCGCTCCATCAACCGCAATCTGCTTAACCTCTTCCTTACTCTTCTTGAATACCTGCTCACGCTGTGCTACGGATGTTGAATTGTATAAATGAATGACTGCATGAGGTGCTCCCTTGACTGCCTCAAAAGTCTTCTTGATAATATGCTCTCTTGCCTGTGTCAGTACCTGTACTGTCACATCCTCAGGAATCATATTCTTCTCGATGAGAGCTCTCATGAAGTTGTACTCTGTCTCTGATGCTGCAGGGAATCCTACCTCAATCTCCTTGAATCCGATATCTACCAGCATCTGGAAGAACTCCAGCTTCTCATCCAGGCCCATGGGCTCAATCAGAGCCTGATTGCCATCTCTTAAATCTACAGAACACCAGATAGGTGCTTTATCTACATAATCTTTCTTGACCCAGTCATAGGTACATACAGGCGGCATAAAATATGCACGCTCATACTTGTCATATCCCTTCATATTTCTCCTCACCTTTCTTCTATGCTGCTATCTTAGCACAGCAAGTTGTAAAATTAAATGATTAAATTTAATCATTTATATTGATATTTCTTGTTATATGTACCTTTTTTCCATCTTAATCACAGCGTGGTAATTAGTCCATTTTGTCTCTATCATTTCAGAAATTTCATCTGACACTTCCTGATCCGACTTAGGGTACCCCTGTGGTACTACTACGTCAAAAATCAGATTAGTATGGGTAGGTCCCTCTACCATTCTGAAATCATGAATAGACAACAGTTCATCCATCTGTTTCACAAGTGCCTCTACTTCCTTGCGGAGTCCCATGACCTTCTTATCATCTACTGCAATAGGATCCATATGGATAACCACTTCACAATGATATTTCGATTTAAGCTCTCTCTCTATCAGATCAATCTCATCATGTATGGTATAAATATCCAGATTGCCGGGCACTTCTGCATGAAGTGATACCATGATTCTACCCGGACCATAATTATGGATTACCATGTCGTGGACGCCTGCTACCATAGGATGTGACTTCACAGTATTCTCGATATCATGGACGAATTCCATGTCCGGTGCTTCTCCAAGCAAAGGACTTAATGTATCTCTGGCAGAGGTCACACCTGCCATTAGGATAAAGACAGCCACAACAAGACCTGACCATCCATCCAGATTAATACCGCCAATACTGTACAGCAGCATGGACAACAATACTACACTGGTTGCAATACAGTCACTCAGACTGTCTGTTGCAGTTGCTTTCATCGCTGTGGAATCTATTCTTTTACCATACCGTTTATTATAGCCTGCCATATAAACCTTCACAAGGATAGATACGACCAGCACTGTTATTGTAACAGCATTGACCTCCATGTTTTCAGGGTGTATTACCTTCTGCAAAGAAGAACGAAACAGCTCCGCTCCCATTACGATAATCAGCACAGACACTCCAAGACCTGATACATATTCAATCCTTCCATGACCGAAAGGATGCTCCGTATCCGGCTCTTTTCCAGCAAAATGGAATCCAAGAAGCGTAATGAAGCTGGAGCCTGCATCAGACAGGTTATTGAAAGCATCCGCCATAACCGATACAGAACCACTAAGCAACCCCGCCATATATTTTCCGGCAAAAAGCAGAACATTCAGAACAATTCCCACAATACCTGTCAACTGTCCATAAGCTCTTCTTACTACCGGGTCTGTGTATGTGCTATTGTTCTTGATAAAAATACGACTTAACAATGCGATCATGGCTCATCCTCCCCTCAAATGCCGCCAGTCATCATTTATTTTGCATATTTATTTTTACGAATGATACCAAATCCCAGAGGATATGGTCCTGTGTGTACACTAATCGTAGCTCCGATCTGATAGATCGGAAACTGCTCTTTCGTCACCTGGTATCCTTTTCCATTCAGGAACTCTACTGCTGCTGCCTGGAATTCCTCCGCTTCTGCTGCATCATAGCCAAAGCCGACTGCAAGACTGTAATCAGAACAGTCCTTTGCTGCATTCACCTCTTGCAGATACTGCAATAATAATTCACGTACTTTATCCAGAGAGCGGTTCCTGCCTCTGGCAATACCTGAAGCAAAGATCTCACCTTCTTTTAAGGTAATCAATGGTCGGATTCCCAGTACAGAACCTGCGACACTGGCTACTTTGCCGATTCTTCCACCATGCTGTAAATATTCCAGATTACCTACGGTAAAGAAGATTCTTCCTGTAGATTTGATTGTCTCAAGTTCCTCTACTACCTGTTCATAGGGCACGCCTGCTTCTTTCATCTTCTGTGCTTCCAGTACATAGATTCCCTGCAATACTGTATTGATTGTTGCATCAATTACTGTAATCTCTGCATCAGGGTACTGTTCCAATATCATCATTCTGGCATTCAGGGCAGACTGCATGGAACCGCTGAATTTCGTTGTAATACAGATACAGATAATTGCCTTGCCTTCCTGCACAATTGGCATAAAGGCATCCATATAATCCTGCACCGACGGCATGGAAGACTTGGGAAATACCTTTGGATTCTTAACCATATCTTCATAGAATTGTCTGATTGGCATTTCTACGATCTCTTTCTCATATTTCTCCCCATCAAAGGATACATAGAAAGGAACTACCGTAATTCCCTTCTCCTGACACAGCTCCTTAGGCAGGTCACATGAGCCATCTGTTACAATCGCATATTCCTTATTCATATAATATATTCAAACCTTTCTACTATTAATAACTATATGTACAAAAATGGACATTATCCATTTGTCCGGATAATACCCATTTCTATTTTGAAGCCTATGTTTTATTATAACATAATCTCAGATAAGATACATCTGTTTTTTCACACTATTTTTCCTTATGACTTTCTATTAAGTGTCTGATTGCCATGACCGGGTGATGGAACAGCATCCTTGGTCCTGAATAGCGCATGACCTGTCTGATCTGCTCTCTCATCTGCGGCTGGTAGCAATGTACTTTACAATTAGAGCAGAAGGTCTTTGTCTCCATAAAAGGACATTTGTCACTGCGCATTCTGGCGTATTCCTCCAGTTTTGCACATTCCTCACACAATCCCTTCCTGGTATGATGATTACCTCTGCAATAAAGGGCAATCATCTGTGATACCATTACCTTCTCCCGTTCTCTCTTATTATCCACATTCTGCATCAGCTCATCCTCCCGTTTTCCACAGAATATACCCTGTCTGCTATACGCATGGTGGATTCTCTGTGAGATACCAGCACTACCGTCTTGCCCTTACGTTCTTCCTGAAGAGACTTCAAAACCACCGCTTCGTTAAGGCTGTCAAGATTGCTAGTTGGCTCATCCAGCAGCATAAAAGGTGCATCATGCAAAAACGCCCTTGCAAGCCCGATTCGCTGTTTCTCTCCTCCTGAGAGCGTATCACCCAGCTCTCCGACCATAGTTTCATATCCCTGTGGAAGTGACATGATAAACTCATGAATAGATGCTTTCCTACAGGCTGCCTCCAGTTCTTCCTGTGTTGCATCTAACCTGGCAATACGCAGATTATTGGCAATACTGTCATGGAAAAGATGTGTCTCCTGTGTCATGAAGCTTTCCATATTTCGCAGGTTATCCGTATTGATCTCATTGATATTGTGATCTGATAACAGAATCTGCCCCTGATTGGTTTTCCAGAAACGCATAAACAGTTTCAGCAGTGTGGATTTGCCGCTTCCGCTTCTTCCGATCAGACCAATAATCTGTTTTTGTGGAATTTCTACTGATACATTCTGTAAAATAGTCTCATCTCCGTAAGCAAAAGAAACATCCTCGGCTTTTGCTCCCGCGAAATCTATATTTCCATATCCGGTAATATCCTCTGTTACAGGTTTCTCATCCAGAATATCCAGTACACGGTTGCCTGCTGCAAAGGTATTCTGCAATGTACTTCCAAGACCTGCCAGAGCAACAACCGGTCCAAAAGAGCTCATCAGCGCCAGCACCGGAAGAATCACTCCCGCATAGCCAACTTCATATCGCTGATATAACATCACCGCAGCAAACAGCATGATCAAGTCTGCTGCAAGTATCACAGTATTGGTAATTGCCTGATTTCTGCCTGCAATCCGCTTCATCTGCTCTTCCCTGACGGAAAGAATGTCTGTTTTCCGATTCATCTTCTCAAGGCGCTTCTCTCCCTGACCATACTGAATCGTCTCTGTCAGACCACGAAGACTATCCAGGACAAATCCGCTCAACTCACCAGAGTCCTTTCGAAACAGCATGCCGTTCTCTCCATTGGCCTGGGAAATCATCACAGGAACTACAATACCTACCGTTATATAGGCAAGCAGTGCAATCACGCCAAGAATCCAGTGAAAATGCCCGATATAAGCGCACATAATTATCGTAAAGAGCAATGCTATCGCACTTGGAGATATGGTATGCGCATAAAATACTTCCAGTAATTCAATGTCTGATGTAATGACCGCAATCAGATCCCCCTTGTCTTTTCCCTCTAATTTAGCTGGGCAGAGTCTACGCAGTGCCTGAAACACCTTATCACGAATCAACGCCAGTAATTTAAAGGCGATGAAATGATTGCACGCCTGCTCCGCATAACGCAGAATACCTCTCACCAGTGCACATGCGCCCATAATAAGAAAGATTACCACTAATACCCCATCATAAAGACCTATTATATGAAGAATCCCGTATCCTGCAAGCACAGTAAGAAACGCTGCGCACAGATGACCGATTAATCCCATGCAAATAGCCAGTATCATATAGCCTGTCAGAGGTTTCACAAGCCCGATCAGTCTCATCATAACTTCAAGATTGCTTCTTTTTCTGTTCATATCAGTCCTGTACCTCCTTACCAAAATTTTCAAGCTTCTGCTGTACATTCCACAGCTGTTCATATGTACTATGATTATTTAGTAACACTTCATGAGTACCACTTTCTTTTAATTCTCCCTGCTCCAACACATATATGTTATCCGCATGAACCACATTAGCAAGTCTGTGAGATATCAATATTACTGTCTTCTCTGCCGCCAGACGATAGATTTCCTTCATGATATCATTCTCGCTCTCCACATCAATGTTGGAAGTCGCTTCATCAAATATATACACAGGGCTGTCATGAAGCAATGCCCTTGCAAAGGCCAGACGCTGACACTGTCCGCCTGACAGGTTAGATGCCTTTTCTGTTAATTCTGTATCCAGTCCCTTTTCATTACGCAGGAAATCAGCCAGCTTCACCTGCTCCAGTGCTTTCCACAATTCCTCATCCGAAGCCTGTGGATTCCCCATCAGCAGATTATCACGGACTGTTCCCTTGAAAAGATAGCTGTTATGGCTGACATATGTCACATTCTTCATCAGTGATGCTTCTTTTATCTCCGGCAATGAAATACCACCAATGGTCACACTGCCTCTATATTGCCTGTTGTGTCCTGTCAAGATTCCTGCTATCGTAGATTTGCCACTTCCGCTCTCACCTACAATGGCAGTAAAGCTCCCCTTGGGAAAAGACATGGAAATGTTGTGCAGGATTTCCTTATCCTCTTCATAGCCAAAAGACAATTCACTGCATGTAATTGTACAGTCTTCACCTATCTCCTGCTCTCCCTGATTCTGCTCCGGCATATCCAGTAACTTAAAGATCTTGTCGCTGGCAGCCATGCCGTTCATTGCAATATGAAAGAAGCTTCCAAGCTGTCGCATGGGAATAAAGAAATCCGCTGACAGAACAATAATCAACAGACATCCCTGCAAAAAGATATGATAGTCACGATATTGCGTCACTGCCATAATCATGCCAAGTGCAGCCCCACCATAAGCCACCAGATCCATGATCGTAATGGAATTAAGCTGCATCGTCAGTACTTTCATTGTAATTTTGCGAAATTTCTCCGACTCTACATTCATCTGCTCATTTTTATATGCATCAGACCGATAGATCTTCAAGGTAGTCAGTCCCTGCAGATTCTCAAGGAAAGTATCTCCAAGCGCTGTATACTGATCCCAGTATTTTGATAACAGCTTCTTCGCCCAGGTCTGAACCACAGCAATCGCAATGGGTATCATAGGCACACATACCAAAAGCACAATGGCAGAAGGTACATTCACAAAGCAAAGTACAACAAATAATGTAAGAGGTGCAATCATTGCATAGAAAAACTGTGGAAGATATGCACCAAAATAAGTCTCCAGCTGGTCAACACCCTCTACTGCCACCTGCACGATTTCTGAGGTCTTTACCTGTTCTTTATAGGAGACTCCCAAACGCAGAAGCTTCTGATATATTTTCTCTCTAAGTGTCTTTTTGACCGCTTTGGAAGATAAATAACTCATGCGGTTGCTTAATATTGTACATACATATCGTACAATAACTGCCAGTACAATCCATATCACAGCCCATACCTTGTTCACCGGTTCAGGCACCAGCAAGCTTGCCAAAAGAGCTGTTATATTCCACATCATTACAATATTAGCTGCCAGAGCGCCCCACTGACAAAGTACATTTCTCATGATGTACTTCTTACTGTCGGGGACTACATTAAGCAGACGTTTGTCCATCATCATAGTTACATCAAACCTTTCCTTCTCTTTGCTAATCGCAATTAGTTGTATCAAACCTGTTTGCGTAAAAAAACGCTCTTTATGAGCGTTTTAAACTACTGTTTTTCATTACTATAGTACCAAACAGGAATTCCTTTTGTCAAATCCTTTATTTCCCTGTCATGATTGTCAGAATTTCCTTATCTGTCTCGCGCATGCCTTCTTTAGCAAGCAGACCAATATTAGTAATGTTGGCTTCTATTCCTTTTGCTACAATACCATCCCCTGCATGGAACTGCTGCCCCTGCTTGTACATAGCATATCCCATAAGACCGGCATCCACTGCTGTTGATATCTTCGCCGCACAGGAAGCCTTCGCTCCATCACAGATAATACCTGACACAATCGCCAGCGAATTGACCAGCGTATGTGCAATGACTTCATATCCATCGCCCATCAGATAGGCAATCCCGGCTCCACTGCCGCAGCCGGCACTGATTGCACCACAGTATGCGGACAGTCTTCCGATTCCTGTCTTTTGATGGATGGTAGCCAGATTAGATACCAGCAATGCCCGGTATAATCTGTCCTGATCTATCCCAAGCTCCCTTGCATATACAATGACAGGGACAGATGCCGTAATACCCTGATTACCACTTCCTGAACAGATAATGACCGGCAGGGAACAGCCATTCATTCTGGCATCTGAGCCGGCTGCCGCATAAGCACGGGCTTTGGTCTTCACATCCTCTCCATAGGTATGAAGCAGTACTTTTCCAATATTGGCTCCATAATTGCTGCGGATTCCTTCCTCTGCAATTGCCATATTGTATGCAATCTGTCTATCCAGTATGGGCTTTACATCCTCTATATCTGCTATGTCTGCAAAGGTTACAATATCCTGAATATTCAGTACACTTCTGTCCATCATGGAAGAAGCAATACTGTCTGCTGCAATCTCTTTCTCCAGAAGCCTGCGCCCATCATGCTCAATCAGCACCACATTGGTATGCTCGCCTACAATTCGGACTTTAACAGTTTCTTCACCATGATATAAAATGACACCAATGTCAAATATGTATTCTGAATCTGCCAGTGCTACCTTTATCGGTGTCTGTTCAAGGAAAGCACTTATTTCCTGTACCTGTTCCTGTCTGATGTCCGCAATGACTTCCAGCTGCTTCTCTGGCTTGCCAGCCACGATTCCTGCTGCCACCGCTGCTTCTATTCCATTCATTCCACCTGTATTGGGTACAATGACGCTCTTTACATTTTTTATAATATTGCCGCTTACCTCTACTCTCACCTGTGAGGGATTCTTCCCAAGCTCCTGTCTGGCAATCGAAGCTGCGTAAGCAAGTGCAATCGGCTCTGTACACCCAAATGCAGGTATCAATTCTTCTTTCAGTATCTGAATATATGCTTCATATTGTTCATCATGCAGTACCATGTTAACTTCTATTGAATTGAACTGTTTAGAGATTCTTCTTGATCTCCATCAGACTTTTATCCTGCTGTGCGGCTATCTTTGCAAGATCTTCATACTCCGGTTTACGTCTTACGGTTCCATACCCTTCGGATACTTTAGTATGTACAATTCCATAGGGTGTCTGTGTCTCTTCTATTCTTCTGTCCAAAATGTAACGCTGTATTTTCTTCTCACGGATTCCTATGGTAGTCGTATGCTTGAAGATCAGCTCCAGCATCTCCTGTCTTTTTGCTGTATCACACAGACAAGTCAGAAGGATTCCCGGTCTGTTCTTCTTCATTCCTACTGCTGTGGTAAATACTTCTCTGGCTCCATGCTCCAGCAGCATATTCATAGCATAGGCAATTTCTTCACCAGTCATATCATCCATATTGCATGATAATTCACAGATTTCACCCTCTGTATTCTGCTGCTCTCCCATAAGGACTCTGACACAGTTTGCCATCTCGAAATCCTTATTGCCCATACCATAGCCAATCTGCTTTACCTGCATAGCCGGCATAGGTACGAATTCTGTTACAAAATGCTTCAACAAGGCTGCGCCTGTCGGCGTACACAGCTCACCCTGTATCTGACCGCCATAGATCGGTACATCCTTCAACATCAATGCTGTTGCCGGCGCTGGAACCGGAAGTATGCCATGGGCACATCTTACCTGACCGGAACCTACATGTACTGGAGAAGCCAGTATACGATCCGGATGCAACTCTTCTATCAGCATACATACTCCCACAATATCCGCAATGGCATCCATCGTTCCTACCTCATGAAAATGAATCTCAGATACTTCTCTGCCATGCACCTGACTCTCTGCTTCTGCAATCAGACGATATACAGCAGTAGCATGCTCTTTCACACTGTCTGATACCTGAAGATGAGAGATGATATGCGCAATCTCAGCCATACTTCTGTGGGAATGTGTGTGATGATGCTCATGATGGTGGTCATGTTCTTCATGGCTGTGGGTATGCTCCTCTTCATGGTGATGTGCATGTTCCTCATGGCTGTGGGCATGCACTTCCTCACCCTCCGATATACCGTTTACTCTGACTTCGATATGGGTTCCTACAATACCGCACTTCACAGCCTGTCTGCGTTCAAATGCCACATCCGGTATTCCGATTTGTGACAGCCGTGTCATGAATCCTTCCGCATCAGGATGAAGCTCTGACAAAGCAGACATCAGCATATCTCCCGCAGCTCCCATATTACACTCTATATATAATGTCTTCATATTCCATTTCTCCCTTTATTTACCTATCTGATTAATCATACTTGCCAGATACCCTGCTCCAAATCCATTGTCAATGTTTACTACACTGACTCCACTGGCACAGGAATTGAGCATGGATAACAATGCTGATACTCCACCAAAGGATGCTCCATACCCTACACTGGTGGGTACTGCAATCACCGGACAGTCAGCCAGACCTCCTACCACACTGGCAAGCGCTCCTTCCATTCCCGCAATAGCAACAATTACCTTCGCCTGCATGATATCCTCACTGTGCGCCAGAAGCCTGTGAATCCCTGCCACTCCCACATCATAGAGTCTGACCACATGATTCCCCAGGAATTCTGCTGTCAGTGCTGCTTCCTCTGCAACCGGCATATCACTGGTTCCTCCTGTAGCAATCACGATTTTACCATCACCAACAGATGCTTTTTTCTCTCCTGCAATGCCAATACGGCTGGTGGAATCATAGAACAATTCAATCTCCTGTCCTACAGCTTTGGCTTTTTCCTCAGACATTCTGGTAATCAGGACACCTTTTTGTCCATGTGAAAGCAATTCTCTCGTAATTGCAGCAATCTGCCCTGCTGTCTTGCCTTCTCCGTATATTACCTCTGAAGCCCCCTGACGCATTCCTCTGTGAAAATCCGGCTTGGCAAATCCCATATCTTCAAAAGGCTGCATTTTCAATTTAAGCTCTGCATCCTCAGGCGTAATCTCACCTTCTGCCACCTGCATAAGCAGCTTCTTTAACTCTGTCATGGCATTATACTCCTTACTCTAATTCATTCACAGCTGAACCGGCACCCGTCTGGGGCATATGCACCTTCTGTACCAGCCCTATGATCTGCCCTGATAATAACACAGTCAGAATCGAATAACCAATTTTCTTTACTGGAATATAGCTTAACGATAATCCAAGAACAATTGCATCTGTCAACAGATATACCCACTGGATCTTCCATTTGGTCACATAGGAAATACTCATTGCCAGGGCATCATCGCCGCCCGGTGCACCACCGATACGTACGCACAATCCAGCTCCCACACCGACAAAAACTGCACCCAATACAGAGGCAAGCAACGGCATCTGTGCAAGCTGTGGCCAAATATAAGGAAACTGCTCATAGATTCTATAAGAAATAGAAAAACTTGCAGTAGCAACAATGGAATATCCTAAAAACTCTTTTCCCATTAATTTCCAGCCCAGGCAATAACACAATACATTCATAACAAAGCCGGAAAAAGCCGGTGAAATTCCAAACCAGTGGTCCAGCAAAAGCGTCATTCCTAAAACTCCGCCCTCTGTCACTCCTGAGAGAGAATGGACATGGTACAGTCCAAAGGCAAGGAATGCACTGCTCAATATTGCAACCAGACAATTCCTGATCTCTCTCTTTTTATTTTTTAACATAATAACTTTCACACCATACTCCTTAATCTCCTGAATTACTTTCATACTATTGTAACATAGAATATTTTATTTGGGAAATTACTTTCCGCTCAAGCAGGCAGAAGAAAACCTCCAAATCCAACATAGACTTGGAGGCACAATCCCAATTATTTATTTTCTTATTTCAACAATATACTTTGCCAATCAGCTTTATTATACAAAACTCTGATTATATATACTACATCTGTATCTTAATGATAATAGTAAAATATATTGTAATTATCGAAGTTCGTCATTCTTAAACCAACGTCTCTTAAAAGTGGATCGTTCACAAGTGGATGTCCTGCTGGATAGTCTGCCAACTTACCTGCCGCCTGAAGGATGCCCTCTGTTATTCTCTCAGAAGCCTGTAGATTGTTAAGGTCTACATGGGTGTAATATTCTATGTCCATCAAGTCATATTCAGCCGGTTCTGTAAATACTACACTAGCCACGCTCCGTTCTCCTCTTATTTATTTTCTCTCGTACTTCCTCGATTGTACTGGTTCTGCCATCCTGCATTGCCTTATAGCCCTCACCAATTAACCTATATAATTCCAATTTTGCAGTATTCGGTGTTTCTGTAACTGTCTGTGGTTTTGTTGCTAACATACAATCACCTCTTTCTTTTTAAATTCATTATAACATGCCTAACAAGTGGCAACAACGATTTCCGTCGTTTTTATTATATACTGCATTGCTTTTGTATAATCATGGCATGTTCATTTTTACGTTCTCTTTTAATGTATTGGATCAATACCTCTTCTTTGCAGCAAAACTACCGTCTCCACATGTGTCGATAGGGTAATTGAGATGCACTTTCCAGAGTTTTCACTGTACTCTGGGAGTGAAAAGTGTTGCACTCCTCTCTGATGAGGCTGCAAAAAATTGACATGATGCACTCTCTCCTGCCCCCGCATAGAAAAAGATTGCATTGTATTTTAGATGTAAGCCAGATTAGCTTACGATTGACTCTGCTCTTTCTCTATGGTCCACTACTCATCCCTTGATGATAACTTCTAAGATATTGTACCATAGATTGTTTATTTGGGAAATTACTTCCCGATAAAAATGGGCAGAAGAAAACCTCCAAATCTGTTGGGAACTTGGAAGCTTGATTCCGACCATTTACTGTTCATTTTGGATTTTTTCAATTAATCTCAAATTCTCCGGTTTAACAGTTCCTATAAAATTCTTCATTCTTGTGTCAAATGAGAGAACATATGACGATGCATCTATTAAAACACACGCATTCTTGGTTTTATCTATATGATCTAGGCATCCAACACAAAGCATATCAAAAATATCATTCTTGTCTAACTTTTTTCCTCTTTCAAACCATGATGTAAACATTACATCCCGAAGATATCTTCTCTGTGTAGCAGAATATTTTCCTTTTTTAAACATCTCTGACACTTTTACTTTCGCCATATCTAGGAAATGTTGGTCTGTTGCCAAGGTATCTACTATACACGGCATTGTTCCCGTATTTCCATCCAAACCACTTTCAATACTTTTTTGATATGTCTGCTGTACAATACTTATAATATCATCCTTGTCCTGTTTGCAAGCAACACATCCTTGAATAATAATATTAGTAAGCACACATGCTTCATTCAATTCTTGGATATAAAAATCCTTGAGTACTTTTTTCTCTTTGTTTTCATCATACCCTGACTGCAGTTCTACTTTAATTCTTTCCTCTAATAAATTTTGATATTCCTTATATGCAACTCTTCCAATATACCCCAATATAGCATCTTTGTTTTTTTGTGACAGTCCATCTGTCATCTCTAATTTGTAATGAGTATATAAATCTTTTGTAATTTCAAAAAATAAAAGTGTGAATTTACTCTCAATTTGAATTTTGCTCTTTAATAATCTATCCGCATAATTTTTGAGAGCTGCTTGATCCATATATGCAACACTGGTAATTTCATCTTCACTCACAACATAGTCTGGAATATTATTAAAAAGTGGCAACCCCTTCGCATACCTAAACTCAAGTAAATTTTGTAACACTTTTGGATTATTTCTAAAGTGTGTCATTATCTCAATATATACCGAAGTCGGAAGACTCTTTTCTCTCTGTTGTTCTAAATATTTTTTTAAACGTTCTTCGTCAACAGGTTCTGATGTCATTCCTAATTTGCTTCTTCCATAATATGAATAAAAGGCATTTGCATCCAAAAAAATCATTTTTTCATCCTCTACTTGAATCATTTTTTACCAAGAAACTAGTTTGTAATTTTTGTAACTTTTCATACATTATATCACATTTATTCTTTTCGCAAAAATTTTACACAGGACATATAAAGAGAAACCTCCAAATCTATTATAGACTCGGAGGCTTGGTTCCAACCATTTTATTCGCAGTAAACTGTTTTCCTGCTACTGTAAAAGAACTATGCAAGTGCAGGTTCCTTCCCTGCAATAATCGCTTTCACTTCTTCTATATCCTTATCAGTAGCTGAGGCTATCTGCTCTGCTGTAAAACCATTCTTATACATTTTCATAATGAGTCCTGCCTCTCCAATCGCAATACCATCTTCTTTTATTCCCTGACTCAAGTTACACATAACGCTCACATCCTTCCTGAAGTTCTCCTCAATAGGAATATCGTATTCATTTCCAATTATGTTTAGTTTTTCATCTATTGTAAGTTCCTTGGATAACAATGCTCCCAGCAGACGGTGCAGTTCATACGTCTCATCATGTTCCGGCAGATTCTTTGCCAGTCCAAGCATGATGATATTCAGCAGGTCAAGATTTCCCTTCCATTCATAGGAACCGATCAAATCTTCCTTGGTGAGATGCACATGGCTCATGCTGCTCTCTTCCATGTTCATACATACCCAGATCGAATATACACGCTTAATGTCATTGTAGCTGGAGTTCTCAAAATCACGTTCTTTTTGTGATGAGATCAGTCTGCTTACATAAAAGATTGCCCTGTTTAAGATTTCGTATCCCTTCGGCTCGTCTTTCTGTGCTTCCACATTTATGATGATCTGTGACAATCCATCTTTCATGCGCACATAGAAAACGATATCAAATCTTACCAGACCTTCATTAATTTCTTCATTTTCTGTGTTGAAACCGACCAGCCTCTCACCATTTTTTTCGCTGGCTACATTTGTAAGTCCTGGCTCTACAGGTACAGTACTGATATGTGGTGTTCCCTCGATGCAGTCGACCACATCCTTGGGATTCATGCCCTTAAACTCATCAACTGTTTTTACCAGTATATGTACCAGTATGCTCTTGAAGAAAACCGCCAAATCTTCCATAGGCTTTAAGCTTTACTCCCATTTCTAAGCAATTTTTCGTCTATGATTACATACATTTCTGATATAATATTAGCAGTTCAATTCAATATAATCTATTGCCTGTTTCCACCCATGACCAGGCGCATCATCGCCCCAATACCTGCTGGTTATCTCATCTAATTTGTCTACACACTTTTGCAACTTTTTTATATTGGCTTTGCGCTCTTCACGCGTTATGGTTTTCAAGCTTTCATTCTTTACTTTATATGCCATGCTTTGTAAAAAATTAACAATATCAAAATATTCCTCTGAATCTTCAAATCTCGTGTCTCCGGGAAAGCAGTCAATTACCTTTTCAAAAGTTGTTTTCATATCTTCTGCCCCTGCCTGGCTTAATGTCTCAGCAATATAAGGTACAAATTGCACCATTTCGCACATTATAAACCACCAGCCTTCGTATTTCCAATTGCCAATCAGATTAACAAGAATATGTAAATAAAATAACTGTGGTGTAACCAGATTCTTTATATCCAATAGTGAACCTTTCTCCCATAAACAATCTGATTTCACTGCAAGAACACTCTCATCTATATCTTTAACGTCACCATAGAACTCTTTTATCGTAATCATATAATTTTACCCTTAAAACAGAAATTTTAATAATTAATTTTTATAAAGCCTAACCTATCTCCCTCTCTCCATCTGAACAACCACCTCACAATGATTCGTCCAGCCAAACATATCCACCGGCCAGGCTTCCACAGCGCGGTACTTCACTTTCTTGAAGCTCTCCAGATCCCGTCCCAGTGTCTCCGGGTTACAGGATACATAGACTACTCTCTCTGGAGCAAGCTGCGCCACAGCCTGAATGAATTCTTCCGTGCTGCCACTTCTTGGCGGGTCCATAACAACCACGTCTGCCTTAGCGCCTTCTTGCGCCATGGATGTCAGGTATTCTGTTGCATCTGCTGCAACGAAATGAATATTATTGAGATTATTGCGTTTTGCATTGGCTTTGGCATCTTTTACCGCATCACGATTCAATTCAATGCCAAGCACCTTACCTGCCTTGGAAGCCATTGCCATACCAATCGTTCCAATACCACAATAAGCATCCACTACTGTCTCTTTACCAGTTAATCCTGCTGCCTGAATTGCCTTCTTATACAGCACCTGCGTCTGGGCAGAATTTACCTGATAGAAAGAATTGGGTGAAATACGGAAACGCAGTCCACACAAAACATCTTCAATATATCCTTCCCCATACAGCGGTTTATTGCGTTCTCCCAACACCATTGTCGTATTTGCTTCATTGATATTCTGGACAATCGTTGTGATCTCAGGATGTCTTTTTCTCAATTCTGCCACAAAATTATTCTTATGCGGGAACTCTGGACAGGCAGTGACCAGTACCACCATGATCTGCTTCGTGGACATTCCCTTGCGGACCAGTACATGACGCAGAACGCCTCGCCCTGTATCTTCATTATATATCCAGATTTTAAAAGACTTTACCAGCTCTGTCACTGTCTTGATAATGGCTGATGCCTGGGCATCCTCTATGAGACAGTTATCAATAGGCACGATCGTATGGGTTCCTTCACTGTATGTTCCGGCAATAACTTCATCCTTCAATCTTCCAAACACTGCATGGACTTTATTTCTATAATGAAAAGGATAATACATTCCTGCAACGTCATGAATATTTCTGCAATATTTTCCAATATGACTCTCTACCAGCTCTTTCTTGGCTGTCAGCTCTTCTTCATATGTGGTCTGTCCCATATGACAGGCTCCACATTTCTCTACATAAGGACATTTTTCCTGTATCATGATAATTCCTTTCTGTTCAAAACATTCTCTTTCTTCATTGTGCCATGGTTTCCCTGAAATGTCAAAAATACGACTATCCCGGAAAAGTCAGCCTCATCTGGTTCCACACCACATTGCCGTGAACGGATTCTGAAACACCCTCAAGTTCAAATCCAAATTTTGAATAATAAGGAATCAGCCTGTCTTTGCAGGTAAGTACCAGCCCTTTTCTTCCCTGCGCCCTGGCATCCTCAATGGCTCTCTGGATCAGTTCACCTGCATAGCCTTTTCTACGATAGGAAGGAATCGTATTCACACCAAATATCATCTGCCAACTGCCTTTTTCATCATGCATGGATGCCTTTTCATACATCTCATCCGTCAGATCCTTCTGGTCTGTTACCATGCCATCCACAAAGGCTATGAGTCTGTCACCGTCATACATGAGCCAGAAATGTTCCTTATAATATTCCAATCTCTGTATAAATTCATCCTCGGTTGCCGCCTCCGCTGGTGGAAAGCAGGCTGCCTCTACCTCTGCAATCTGCTGCAGATCTTCTATCTTAGCTGTTCTAATCAGCATATTATCACTCCATTCTGTTGTATCTTCATCTATTGTAGCAGTATCGTTTCCTGGTATGCAATGGATTTTTAAATATTGTCAAGTGTATGAATTATTTATATAATATACATAATTATAAACAGTTTTATTAGTAGAAGGAGAACACTCAATGAAAAGAATATGGATCGTAGGTTCCCTTGGACACATGGGACAGGCACTGATCAATCTGCTGGATATGAAATCCTATGAATTATATGAGACTGACAAAGACGAAGTCGATATTACTGACGAAGAACAGGTATTTACATTCATGAACCGTAACCGCCCTGATGTCATTATCAACTGCGCCGGTTATAATGCTTACTCTGCTGATGGCATTCCCGATTCCGACAGGGCTTACAGCATCAATGCCGTAGGCGTGCGCAATCTTGCACAGGCGGCAGAGGCTATTCAGGCGAAGCTCATTCAGATATCTACCGATGATGTCTTTTCCGACATATCTGATGTGCCCTATAACGAATTCGATGACGTGAATCCTAAAGGAATCTTTGCCAAATCCAAATATGCAGGAGAGAAATACGTAACTCAGCTCATGACGCGTTATGCCATTATCCGTAGCTCCTGGATTTATGGCATTGGAAAAGACTTCCTGAATGAAGTGCTGGAAGCTGCCAACAATGATTCTATCACCACTCTGACTCTGAAGGATAATGCGCAGGCAGTACCTACCTCTGCAGCAGAGCTTGCCAAAATCGTTAAAATATTCATAGATGATGATCATTTCGGTGTCTACCACGCTGTATGCAGTGGTGGTGGCTGTACCCGTCTGGAGTACGCACGGGAGATACTCCGGCTTGCTCACAAGGAGGATGCCCTTACCATTACCGTAGCACCTGACGCCCCACAGAAATATTCCGTACTCGACAATATGATGCTTCGTATCACCGGTCTGCCTGAACCTCAGGACTGGAGACAGGCATTAGCAGCCTATATGCAGGAGACAGGAGGACTCGAATAATGAGTGAAAATAACAAGACTAAGAAGAAGCTCAGCCTTTCTACGATTATTTTTATTGCCCTGCTCACAGGTGCTGTATTCGGAATACTGATCCATTATTTCATTCCCGAAGGATATTTTCGCGATACCATTCTTATCAATGGTATTCTCTATGTCCTCGGAAATGGCTTCATCCGTCTGATGCAGATGCTGGTCGTTCCTCTGGTATTCTGCTCTCTGGTATGCGGTGCCATGGCAATCGGTGACACCAAAACGCTTGGAACCGTTGGTGTAAAGACAATTATCTTCTACCTGATTACCACAGCGCTGGCTGTGTGCCTGGCACTCTCCGTAGCCTCCCTGATCAATCCGGGCTTAGGTATGCACGAGACTGTATCAGATACCTCTGCTGCCGTAGAAACCACAACCATTAATTTCGCAGATACACTGCTGAATATCATTCCCAAAAATATATTCAACTCGCTGGCAAACGGAGATATGCTCCCTGTCATTGTATTTGCCCTGTTCACCGGTATCCTGCTGGCATCCATGGGCAATAGAGTCTCCACCGTAGCCAACTTCTTCAGCCAGTTCAATGACATTATGATGGAAATGACAACGGCTGTTATGAAGGTCGCTCCTGTCGGTGTATTCTGTCTGATTGCCAAGACCTTTGCCGGCATTGGCTTTGATGCCTTCGTTCCAATGCTCAAATACATGGGCAGCGTTATTCTGGCTCTGGCTCTGCAGTGCTTCGTAGTTTATCAGGTGCTGTTATTTCTTTTCACCAGACTGAATCCATTCAGATTTATCAGGAAGTTCTTCCCGGTCATGACCTTTGCATTCTCTACCTCCACCAGTAATGCAACGATTCCGCTGTCCATTGATACCCTGTTTAAGAAGATAGGTGTGTCCAAGAGAATATCTTCCTTTACCATTCCTCTAGGCGCTACCATTAACATGGATGGTACCTCGATCATGCAGGGTGTTGCGGTTATCTTCATTGCGCAGGCATATGGCATTGACCTGACACCGTCTGCCCTTGCAACAGTTGTTGCAACTGCTACTGTAGCCTCTATCGGTACTGCCGGTGTACCAAGTGTCGGTCTGGTCACTCTCTCCATGGTGCTGACCTCTGTAGGACTTCCTACGGAAGGTATCGCTCTGATCATGGGTATCGACCGTATTCTCGACATGCTCAGAACCGCAGTCAACATCACCGGCGATGCAGTATGTACTACCATCATTGCCAGACAGCAGGGCGCATTTAAGAAAGAAGTATTCGATGCTGATTAAGCAACAAAAGAGCAACCGGTGTTCACTTGGTTGCTCTTTTCTGCTTAATATTCTTCTGCAATATCTATCTCTTTCTGTTCCTGCTCGATAGGCATTGAATAATATGGTGTATGTCTTAAATATACCAGCCAGTAACCGCAGCCTACGATTCCGGCTCCACCCAGAATATTTCCCAGTGTAACCGGCAGTAGATTTCTGAATAGAAAGGTTCCTGCTGTCAGACCTTGTGCTGCGATTCCATATTCCTTTGCTGTAAGTAATGCTGCAACTCCAAAGTAGATATCAGCGATACTGTGCTCAAATCCGCAAAGCACAAATATCATGACCGGCCAGAAGCTCATCATCAGCTTGCCTGACACCTTCTTTGCTGCAAAAGCCGACCATACTGCAATGCAGACCAGAATATTACACAATATGCCTCTGATGAATGCCTCCGCAAAGGTCTGCTGTACCCTCGTCATACCCGCAGCAACTATTTTTTCCGCAAGTCTCTCCTGAAACAGGTCAGGAATATGACCATATACAATCATCACTGCCACAAAAGCTGCTCCGATAAAATTACCGACAAAAACAAATAACCAGTTCTTCAGCATTTCATAGAATTTGACCTTTTTCTCCAGTACACTGACGATGATCAGATTATTG
>ERZ772861.1262-NODE-1262-length-21689-cov-6.518027_pt1 | contig 21689 bp, 17 predicted proteins | sample MGYA00512135_ERZ772861 | MGnify/ENA primary metagenome ERZ772861 (study PRJEB29015, sample SAMEA2737700) | human gut metagenome | biome: human gut; feature: human-associated habitat; material: faeces | place: China | collected 2012 ...
ACTATGGAGATCATCAAGCCCCGGACGCTGTCCGGCTTTATGGAGCTGCTGCCGGAAAAGCAGCTGAAATTTGACCGCATGGCGGAGGTTCTGCGCAAGACCTACGCCTCCTACGGCTTTGCCCCGCTGGACACCCCTGTAATCGAGGATGCCCAGATCCTGCTTGCCAAGGGCGGCGGAGAGACGGAAAAGCAGATCTACCGCTTCACCAAGGGCGACAGCGACCTTGCTCTGCGCTTCGACCTGACGGTGCCGCTGGCAAAATACGTCGCTCTGCACTATAACGAGCTGGCCTTCCCCTTCCGCCGCTTCCAGATCAGCAAGGTCTACCGGGGCGAGCGGGCGCAGCGCGGCCGGTTCCGGGAATTTTATCAGGCGGACATTGATATCATCGGCGACGGCAAGCTGGACATTCTCAACGAGGCGGAAATCCCCGCCATCATCTATAAGGTATTCAAGGGCTTCGGCCTGACCCGGTTCCAGATTCATGTCAACAACCGGAAGGTTCTCAACGGCTTCTACGCCATGATGGGTCTGACGGAAAAGTCCGGCGACATCATGCGCACCGTGGACAAGCTGGACAAGATCGGCGTTGACAAGGTAAAGATCATTCTGCTGGAGGACTGTGGCCTGACGGAGCAGCAGGCGGACGACATTCTCGCCTTCATCTCCATCAAGGGGACGAACGCGGAGGTTCTTGCCGCGCTGGAAAATTACGCGGGACGGAACGAGACCTTTGATACCGGTCTCGGCGAATTGAAGGTGGTCGCTTCCAACCTGGCGGCCTTCGGAATGCCGGAAGAAAACTTCGTCGTTGACCTGACCATTGCCCGGGGGCTGGACTACTACACCGGCACCGTCTACGAGACCCTTCTGCTGGATCACCCGGAGCTGGGTTCCGTCTGCTCCGGCGGCCGGTACGACAATCTGGCGGGCTACTATATCGAAAAGCAGCTGCCCGGCGTGGGCATTTCCATCGGCCTGACCCGGCTGTTCTACGTTCTGGACGAGCAGGGGCTTCTGAACCCCGAGCTGCCCAGCGCCCCTGCGGACGCGCTGGTGCTGCCCATGGGAGACATTGCCCCGGCCATCGCGCTGGCGGAGACGCTGCGTTCTTCGGGACTGCGGGTACAGCTGTACTGTGAGCAGAAGAAGTTCAAGCAGAAAATGGCCTATGCCGACAAGCTGAAGGTTCCCTTTGCCGTCCTGCTGGGCGAGGACGAGATCGCGGAGGGCAAGTGCAGCGTCAAGAACATGAAGACCGGCGAGCAGCTGAAGCTCACCCCCGCCGAGGCCGCCGAACACATCAAGGCATCGCTGGACGCGGAGACCGGCACGCTGATTCTGGAAAAATAACACATCAGCGGGCGGCTTCCGACGGAGCCGCCCGCATTTTTGGGTCTTATTGAATCTCGTCCGCAATGGCGCCCAGCAGTTCCCGGGTGGGGTCGTTCCCATGTTCCCAGTACATGATGCCGAGAAGCTTCTTCTCCTTGACATACTTGCACTTCAGGCGCACCGCCTTGGGAGACTCGTAGCTGACGAGAGTCTTGCCGTTCCACAGATAATTTGCCTCCGCATCAGCATCCCAATAAATCTGGAAATTGTTCTCCCGGAGATATTCCGGGGTGATCTCCCCATAGGCCGGGCCGGGCAGTCCGCCGCCGGAGGGCTGCAGAAGACCGTGATTTTCAAAGGACGTGACCGCAAAGTGCCGCCCGTAGAAGGCCGCGCCAATGATGATCTTTTCGTAGGGAACGCCCGCCCGACGGTAGGCTTCCACAGTGTCCCGGGTGTTCAGGCCGGACTTGTCGCCCTTTGTCGCGCCGAGAGCCGCGTGATGTCCGGCGCGGGTGCCGTCCACCATGTCGTAGGTCATGAGCTGCACATAGTCCACGATTTCCGCAACCTTATCCATCTGGGTATCCGCAATGCACCGCCGGCTCGCCCCTACGGCCACGGACACGATACGCTTTTCTCCCAGATACTCCCGCAAAGTCTTCAGCAGAGCGGTAAAATTCTCCTTGTCTCTCGGGTCTGCACCGATGCCCGCGGCGTCGTTGCAGGGGTATTCCCAGTCAATGTCGATGCCGTCCAGATTGTATTTTTCCATCGCGTCCAGACAGGACTTGGCAAAATTCCGGCGGCCTTCCTCCGTCATAGCCATGTCGGAGAAGCCGTCCGCGCCCCATCCGCCCACGGACAGGACGATCTTCATTTCCGGATTCCATTCCCGCAGCTTCGGCAGCAAGTGGAGATATTTCAGCAGATGCAGATCCAGCAGCCCGTCCTTAATGAGTCCGAAGGCCAGATTCACGTGGGTCAGGCGCTGGGCATCCTCCTGCGTAAAGCCCGCCAGAGCGTCGTTCCAGCAGTAGGCGATGACATCATATTTCATGGTATCCACGCTCCTTATTTTTCATCCTTCTGCCATTATAGTTCAGCGCAGTAGCCTTGTCAAAGTCTGGAATTGTTCACTTTGGAAAATAAAGTGCAACGACAGGCAAGAAGGTGCATTTCCAGACCTTTTCAAGCCGTCGTTTTTCTGATATACTCATTGTGAAAAATCAATACATTGCCCAAATCAGGCGGAGGTAACCTTATGCGTTATGGGTACTTTGACAATGAGCATCGGGAATATGTCATCGATCGGGTAGATGTCCCCGTTTCCTGGACCAACTATATCGGCCTCAAGGATATGTATGGCGTATTCAACCACACGGCGGGCGGATACCTGCTGTACAAATCTCCTGAATACCATCGCATCACCCGGTTCCGTCCCAACGGCGTTCCCATGGACGGCCCCGGACATTACGTGTACCTGCGGGATCAGGACACCGGCGACTATTGGAGCATCTCCTGGCAGCCTGTGGGCAAGCCCAAGGAGCATTTCTCCTGCCGTCACGGCCTGAGCTACATCAAGTATCACTCCGATTACGCAGGCATCGACGCCGAGCAGAAGCTCTTTGTCGCCATGGACGACCCCGTGGAGATCTGGGACGTGAAGCTGCGCAACGACTCCGATAAGGTGCGGCACCTTTCCGTATTCTCCTATCTGGAGTTCAGCTTCCATCAGGTGGACATGGACAACAAGAACTTCCAGATGAGTCTGTACGCCACCGGCAGCCGGTACGAAGACGGTGTCATCGAAAACGACCTCTACTACGAAGAGGACGGCTACCAGTTCTTTACTTCCGATTTTACCCCGAACGGCTTTGACAGCCTGCGCGACAGCTTTATCGGCAGCTACCGCACCGAACGCGATCCATTGGTGGTGGAGACCGGTGTGTGCGGCGGCTCTTTTGAAAAGGGCGGCAATCATTGCGGCGTCCTGCAGAAGGTGCTCACCCTTCAGCCCGGCGAGGAAACCCGCCTCCTGTTCCTCCTGGGCGAGGGCGGCATCGAAGCCGGTAAGAAAATGCGTCAGAAGTACACCCAGGCCAGAGCCGACGAGGACTTTGCCCGTCTGCTGAAATTCTGGGACAACAAGCTCAGCTGCCTGCAGGTGTCCACCCCCAACGAGGGCATGAACACCGAGCTGAACATCTGGAACCTGTATCAGAGCGAGATCAACGTCATGTTCTCCCGGTTCACCTCCTTCATTGAGGTGGGCGGCAGAACCGGTCTTGGCTACCGGGACACCGCGCAGGACGCCATGACGATCCCCCATTCCAACCCCGACAAGTGCCGCGGCCGCATCATCGAGCTGCTGCGGGCGCTGACGAAGGAGGGCTACGGCCTGCACCTGTTCGAGCCCCGCTGGTTCGAGCCGGAGGAAAAGCCCCAGTCCTTCAAGTCCCCCACGGTGGTTCCCACCCCCGATAAGAGCCAGATCGTCCACGGTCTGAAGGACGCCTGCGCCGACGACGCCCTGTGGCTGGTGACCGCCATCGTCCAGTACATCCGGGAAACCGGCGACATGGCCTTTGCCCATCAGGTGGTGACCTACGCCGACGGCGGCGAGGGCACGGTCTACGAGCATATGAAGCGCATTCTGGACTTCTCTGCCCGGCAGGTGGGCATCAACGGCATCTGCAAGGGTCTGCGCGCCGACTGGAACGACTGCCTGAACCTTGGCGGCGGCGAAAGCGCCATGGTCAGTTTCCTGCACCACTGGGCGCTCCGGAACTTCATCGCGCTGGCCGAGCAGCTGGGCGAGATGAAGGACGCGGCCGAATACACAAAGATCGCCGAGCATGTCAAGGAAGTCAGCGAGTCCGTGCTCTGGGACGGCAAGTGGTACATCCGCGGCATCACCGCCGGAAACCGCAAAATCGGCACCCAGGCGGATACCGAAGGGCGGGTACACATGGAGAGCAACACCTGGGCCGTGCTTTCCGGGGTCGCCGATCACGAGCATGGCATCTCCGCCATGGACAGCGTGGACGAGTACCTGTACACCCCCTACGGTCTGATGCTCAACGCCCCCTGCTTCACCACCCCTGACGACAGCATCGGCTTCGTCACCCGGGTGTATCCGGGTCTGAAGGAAAACGGCGCCGTTTTCAGCCATCCCAATCCCTGGGCATGGTGCGCCGAGGCCATTCTGGGCCGCGGCAGCCGGGCAATGAAGTTCTACAACGCCCTGTGTCCGGCACTGCAGAATGATATCATCGAGGTTCGCCAGTCTGAGCCTTACTCCTACTGCCAGTTCGTAGTGGGCAAGGACCACACAGCCTACGGCCGCGCGCGTCATCCCTTCATGACCGGCTCCTCCGGCTGGGCTTACTTCGCGGCCACCCAGTACATGCTGGGCATCCGTCCGGACTTCGACGGCATCACCGTCGATCCCTGCATCCCCGCCGACTGGAAGGAATTCTCCGTCAGCCGGAAGTGGCGCGGCGCGGAATACCACATCCATGTAACCAACCCCGACGCCGTGGAAAAGGGCGTCAAGCGCATCACGATGAACGGCAGGCAGGTTCGCAAGCTGCCTGTGCTGCCTGTGGGCACTGTCTGCGACGTGGAAGTCGTGATGGGCTGAGGCCATTGCCCCGGCAGTGGATGGTCTTCCCAGCGGGGAAAATGCAATTTGGTCTGTCTTAAATCGAATTTTATCCGGCGAAAAGCCGGGAGAGGAGAAAATCAAGATGATTAAATTTGGTACCGGTGGATGGCGGGCGATTATCGCAGACGAATTCACCAAAGAGAATATCCGTCTGGTGGTAGCCGGCCTTTGCAAGCTGATGCTGCTGGAAGGACACGCGGGCAAGGAGATCTGTGTGGGCTATGACCGGCGTTTCCTGTCCAAGGAATCCGCCCACTGGGCGGCGGAGGTTCTGGCGGGCTATGGTTTCCACGTCTTTGTGGTCGCCCGTTCCTCCCCCACCCCGCTGATCATGTTCACCGTCAAGCAGATGCAGACCCCCTACGGTCTGGCCGTCACCGCCAGCCACAACCCCGCGATCTACAACGGCATCAAGGTCTTCACCGCCGGCGGCCGGGACGCCGATCAGGTCGTCACCGGAAAGATCGAGGAGCAGATTGCCCTTCTCAAGCCGGAGGACGTGAAGTCCATCGACTACGATCAGGCCATGGAAATGGGTCTGATCCGGGAAGGCTATCCCTTCAACGAGTACATCGACAGCATTCTGCAGGTCGTTGACACCAAGAAGATCAAGCGCGCCCACCTGCGCATCGCCATCGACCCCATGTATGGCGTCAGCCAGAGCAGCCTCAGGACCATTCTGCTGACCTGCCGGTGTGACGTGGATGTCATTCATGAGCAGCACGACACCCTCTTTGGCGGCAAAATGCCCGCCCCCAGCGCTGACACCCTGAAGCTGCTGAGCAACTACGTGGTGGACAACGGCTGCAATCTGGGCGTTGCCACCGACGGCGACGCCGACCGTCTGGGCGTTATCGACGAGAAGGGCGCGTTCCTCCATCCCAACACCCTGCTGGTTCTGCTCTACTACTACCTGCTGAAATACCGCGGCTGGTCCGGCCCCTGCGTGCGCAACAACTCTACCACCCACCTGCTGGATCGGGTCGCAAAGGATATGGGTCAGCAGTGCTACGAAGTCCCCGTGGGCTTCAAGTACATCTCCGCCAAGATGGCGGAGACCAACGCCGTCATCGGCGGTGAGTCCTCCGGCGGTCTGGCCGTCCGGGGCCACATCGCGGGCAAGGACGGCATTTACGCCGCCGCTCTGCTGGTGGAAATGCTGGCCGTCACCGGCAAGTCCGTGTCCCAGCTGTACCAGGAGATCACCGACAAATATGGTATGCTGTATTACGAAGATGCTGCCTTCACCATGACCCAGGCGCGGAAGGTGGAGCTGCAGGAGAAGCTGTTTGTGAAGCTGGAGGTGCCGGACTTCGGCAACGCCGTGGAGAAGATCAACCGCACCGACGGCTGCAAGGTTTACTTCACCGACGGGAGCTGGGTCATCTGCCGCTTCTCCGGCACAGAGCCGCTGCTCCGCATGGCAGCCGAGGGTGAAAGCCAGTCTCAGGCCAGAACCTACATCCGCATCTGGCGGGAAGCGCTTGGGCTGTAAATTCCACGAAAATCGGGTAGCTCTTGCGAGCTGCCCGTAAGTTTATCGGTTACAGCCGCAGCGGTTATTCGCTGCGGCTGTTCTTGTATTCTTTGGCGCTATGTGGTAATATGATAATCGGATTTACGGAAGAAGGTGTGCAGGGTTGAACGACCTGTTTATACAAGGGATATCGCTTCATTGGGATAAAGTCGGCAAGGACAGCTATTTACGGGAAATCGCGGCTTTTCAGGGGCTTGACCAGATCAGGTTCAACAAGCCGGTCACTTTCTTCGCCGGTGAAAACGGCAGCGGCAAGTCAACCCTGCTGGAAGCGATCGCGGTGGCACACGGATTTAATCCGGAAGGCGGAACAAGGAATTATAATTTCTCAACACGAGACACGCATTCCGAACTTTGTGATGCCATTACGGTTGCAAAAGGGTACAGAAGAGAGCGCTGGGGATATTTTCTTCGGGCGGAAAGCTTCTATAATGTGGCCACGCAGGAAGAACAGTATGCCGATGCAGCACACCCTTCGGCATTATACCACGAAAAATCTCATGGCGAAAGCTTTTTACAGCTTGCGCAAAACAATCTCCGTGGGGACGGCCTATATTTCTTTGATGAGCCGGAAGCCGCGCTTTCCCCACAAAGGCAGTTGACATTGCTGGCAGAAATCTACGAATGCGCGAAAGCGGGGGCGCAGTTCTTCATCGTTACCCATTCCCCCATACTGCTGGGTATTCCAGATGCGGATATTTACTGCTTTGACAGAGACAGGCTTCACCTGTGCGATTATGAGGAAACGGGCAGCTATCAGATTACAAAAATGTTCGTCAATAACCGGCAGGCATTGCTGCGCAATCTCTTAAATGACTAGTATTGCGGGCCGTCAGTCATGCCCTGTATCTCTCGATAACACATCACAAAAACAGGAGATAAAATTATGGAACAGCTCGTCCAGAACGCGACAAAATTCATCAAAGAGGTTTTCCAAAACGATTTCAGCGGACACGACTTTTTTCATTCCATGCGTGTTTACCGAACCGCGATGAAAATTGCCCAGGCGGAACACGCCGACATGGAGGTCGTGGCATTGGCGGCGCTGCTGCATGATGTAGACGACCGGAAGCTTTCCCCGATGACCGCCGAGAAGAAAGAAAATGCCGCCCGGTTTATGCGCAGTCAGAACATGTCGGAATCTGAAATCCGGCAGGTATGTCAGATCATTGACGAGGTATCCTTCAAGGGGACGGATTCCGTCCGGCCGTCCACGCCGGAGGGGAAATGCGTGCAGGATGCTGACCGACTGGATGCCCTCGGTGCGATCGGCATTGCCCGCACATTTGCCTATGGCGGAAGCCATAACCGTGCCATCTACGATCCGGAATTGCCGCCGCGGACGGCGATGAATCAGGCGCAGTATTACAGCAGCAAGTCCACCTCCCTGAACCACTTCTACGAAAAGCTGTTTCTGCTGGAAGGCATGATGAACACCGAAACCGGCAAGGCCATCGCAAGAAAGCGGACGCAGTACATGCAGCAATTTGTAGACGAGTTCCTGAATGAGTGGGACGGACTGGACAAATAGGCTTTGGTTCACTTAACGAAAACCGGCGTGACCGCACAGGTCACGCCGATACGCTTTTATAGAACTTAAATGCAGAAAAATCCATTGCCGCGGCAGCACAGCAGCTGGGCAGCATAACACAGGCACAGGCTTGCGCAGGGGGTACCGCCCATGGCAAATCCCCGGAAGTTCCCCGCCTGCTGGCGGTAGGCCGCGCCGCCGTGTTCGATGACGTCCAGCGCATTCAGATACTCCGGATTGTCGGGTTCCATGCTCACCGCCCGGCGAATATGCTCCAGCGCTGTCACCTGATTGCCCAGGGCGTCGTTTGCCAGCGCACTGAGGTAATACCACCGGGCATTGCGCTCCTGAGAGTTGTTCAGGACGTTCAATGCTTCCTGATACCGGCCGAACTGGATGTAGCGCATCGCCGCCTGCTGGTACTGGTCGCCCGCTGCTTCGCCGTAGGACTGACGGCTGTAACCGCCGCCAAAGCCGCCGAAGGGGTCGCCGTAACCGTAACCGCCGTATCCGCCGCCCGCGCCCGGCTGCTGCGCCTTGTCCGGGTCCTTGATCTGCTCGTAGGCCGCGTTGATCTCCCGCATTTTCTGCGCGGCGGCCGCGTCCCCCGGATTCCGGTCCGGATGGTATTTCTTTGCCAGCGCCCGATACGCCCGCTTGACCTCCTCGTCGGAGGCATCGGGGCTGACCCCCAGAACCTTATACGGATCATCCATCGTTGGCCGCCTCCTCTTTCCGCTTTCCCCGGCAGTTTACCCACACGCCGCTGTACAGGATATTGTCCAGCAGCGCCTTGTCCTGCACCAAGGGCAGCTTTTCATAGCGTTCCGCGCATCTGCCCATGGCAAGCACCAGGTATTCCTCCCAGCGCTTCTCGTCTCTTTCCATGCCCATGGCGAGATACGGGTTGTATTTGCCTTTACGTTTGTCCTTATCGTAATCCGCCGCCGCATCCAGCAGATAGATGAACCTGCCCAGACTGAAGCCCATCTGCCCCAGATCTTTCGCCCACATGTCCTCCCGGTAAACCAGCAGCTGCGCCATCAGCTCGCCAAAGCAGGAGGCCGGTTCGTCGGGGTTGGGGCAGTTTTCCTTTTCCAGCTGGGATAATCTGGAAATGCAGTTTTTGATCGCCCCGAGCTGCCTTGGCCAGCGGGCTTCCAACTCCGGCAGAAAGGGTTCCAGCTTGTCCGCCATGAATTTGGCGGAGCGTTTCCCATCATCCTGCCAGTCGTCCAGACAGTTGTAATAGCCCAGCGCCACGTTCATGTCCGCGGCGTAGCGGATGTATTCGTTGTCCACCCATGGGCGTGGCTTCACAGAGTGCAGGCGGCAGGCTTTTTTCCCGCTCTCCTCCTCCGGCTCGTACAGGCTCATCAGCAGCAGCGCCAGAAAGGCCATATCATAACTCAGGCAAATCCTTCCGATGCCCGTGCTTCTTTGCCGGATCTCCCGGCAGATGCCGCAGTACACCGCGCCGTAGCGTTTCTGCTCCTCGGCGGTCAGCTCTTTCCAGCTGGCAGTCACATATCCAAACATACCGCACTTCTCCTTTTTGCCACATCCTACAAAGGAACTGTGAACTGCGGTTAAACAACCCGGAAATTTGCAAATTATTTATCCATCAGATACCGGTTCAGCGCCCCGCCGTAGAACAGGATGCTCATACAGCAGTACAGCCACAGCATGGTGATGGCAATGGCGTACACCGAGCCGTAGATCGTGGAATATTTGGAGAAATTCTCCACGTAAATGGAGTAAATGTCCGAAAACACCAGCCAGCCCAGGCTGGACAGCACGCCGCCGGGAAGGCTTTCCATAAAATGGTTGCGCTTGTTGGGCAGCGCCATGAACATCAGTGTAAAGACCAGGCTCTGCAAAAACAGCAGCAGGAAAAAACGCAGATCGATCAGGTCGGTGAAAAAGATCACCACCGGATTATCCACCTGCCGCATGAGATTGATGATGGAGCTGCCGAACACGTGCAGCACCAGCGTCAACAGCAGGATCAGAATGAACACAAAGGTATACACCACACTGATGGAGCGGGTATAAATGTATCCCCGGTTTTCCGACACGCCGTAAACCGCGTTCAATCCTGTAAGCATACCGTAAATGCCCCGGCTGGCCGACCACAGCGCCGTCACGGCGGAAACGCCCACCAACGCGCCGGAGGAATTGCGGTACGTGCTGTAGATCAGCTCCTCGGCGTCCCCCACCATGGTACTTGGCAGGATGTCACCCAGCAGCTCTACCAGGCCCCGCACCTCCATCCCCGTATAGCGCAGCACGCTGAGGATCAGCACCAGTGCCGGAAAAAAAGCCAGAATAATAAAGTACGCGGCATAGGCGGCGTGGAGGGGAATATGCATTTGCTTGACAGTCTTGGCGGCGTCCATAACTTTGCCGATCAGGCCGCCCTTGGGAAATTCCTTCATCGTCTCCCCCACTTTAGACAAGTCGGCCCGCAGCCCGAAGGGCTGCGGGCAAATCCGTTTCCGTGTTATTCTTCCGTTTCCGTGTTATTCTGCGGAGATCAGGTAGTAATATACCGGCTGTCCGCCGCTGAGCAGATTCACGTCCGCGTTGGGGCAGATGTCCGCGAAGATGTCTGCCGCCTTCTGGGCGTGCTTTTCCTTCACGTCCTCGCCGTAGTAGATCGTGATATACTCCTTGCCGTCGTCCCGAACCTTTTCCGCCAGAGACTTGAGCAGCACCCTGATGTCCTGACTGGTGCCGAACAGCTGACTGCCGCACAGCGCCAGATAGTCGCCCTCGTGGATGTCGTAGCCGTCAAAGTCGGAATTCCGGGCAGCGTAGGTGATCTGCATGGTGTCCACGGTGTCCAGCGCCTCGGTCAGGGCAGCGGTGTTTTCCTCAACACTTCCCTCGGGGGCAAAGCTCAGCATAGCGGTGATGCCCTGAGGAACGGTCTTGGAGGGAATGACCACCACGGTCTTGGGGGTCAGGGCGTCTACCTGCTGGGCAGCCATGATGATGTTCTTGTTGTTGGGCAGGACAAAGACAGTCTCGGCAGGCACCTTGTTCACCGCCTCCAGAATGTCCTGGGTGCTGGGGTTCATGGTCTGGCCGCCGGAGATGATCTGATCGACGCCCAGATTCTGGAACACGTCCGCGAGGCCCGCACCGGCGCAGACGGAGACAACGCCCAGAGGCTTCTCCGGCTTTGCGATCTTCGGGGCGACCTCCTGCTCGGAGAGCACCTTTTCCGTGTGCTGCAGGCGCATGTTCTCGATCTTCACCGTGACGAAGGAGCCGTAGTTCAGCGCCTCGGTCAGCGCCTTGCCGGGATCGTTGGTATGGACATGCACCTTGATGATCTCGTCGTCGTCCACCAGCACAAGGCTGTCGCCCAGCTCGGACAGGAACGCCCGGAGATTCTCAGGGTCATGGTCATTTTCCCGGGAAATAATGAACTCGGTGCAGTAGGAGAAGGTGATGTCCTCGGTATTGAAGTCGGAGAAGTCTGCGCTCTGCTTGGTCTGCGTCACCGCGCCGCTCTCGGGCAGCACCACGTCCTCGCCCTGCAGAGCGCTGAGCATGGCTTCCAGCGCCACGACCCAGCCCTTGCCGCCGGCATCCACAACACCGGCCTTTTTCAGCACGGGGTTCTGGTTGACGGTATCGGCCAGCGCCTTCACGGCTTCCTCAATGGCTGCTTCGTGGACGAATTCGATAAAGTTGTTCTCCCGGGCGGCGTCGGCGGCCTTGGCCGCGGACAGGCGGGCGACGGTGAGGATGGTGCCTTCGGCGGGCTTCATGACGGCCTTGTAAGCGGCGTCAACGCCTTCCTGCAGCGCCTGCGCCCACAGAACGCCGTCGCATTCCTCGCTGCCCTTCAGGCGCTTGGAAATGCCCCGGAACAGCAGCGACAGAATGACGCCGGAATTGCCCCGTGCGCCCCGCAGCATGGCGGAGGCCGCCACCTTGGACGCTTTTTCCAGATCGGGGTCCTCGGTCTTGCGCAGGTCGGAGGCCGCGGAGTTGATGGTCATGGACATATTGGTGCCGGTGTCTCCATCCGGCACGGGGAACACGTTCAGCTCGTTGAGAGCCTGCTTGTTGATCTCGATGGCGGCAGCCGCGCTGATGATCATTCTGCGAAGATCGGCTCCGTTGATGGTTTCTCTCAATTTATTTCCCTCCGAACTTTAACCGATCACCATGGAATCGATATAAACATTTACGGCCCGAACCTCGGTGCCGGTGCAGTTGGTCACCACATAGCGAACCTCGGAAATAATGGAAGCGCCCACGGCGTTCAAGTTTACGTTGTTGTCCACGATAATATGCAGATCAATGGAAATGGTGTCGTCCTCGTTGAACTGGACATGCACGCCCTTGCCCACGGATTCCCGGCGGAGCAGATGGTACAAGCCGTCGGACAGGCTCCGGGCGGCCATGCCCTTGACGCCAAAGCAGTTGATGACAGCGGTGCCGACAATGTCCGTGTAGACGCTGGTGCTGACATTGACGCTTCCGTTTTCATTTTCGTGACGGATCATAGATGCAACCTCCAATTTTCAGTACGTATTTTGACAAAGGGGAGCTACAAGCGCCTTAAACCATGCTGTCTTCCCAGCAGTCGGGGGCGGTCAGACCCATCATCTTGACAATGGTGGGCGCCACATTGGCAAGGCCGTAGTGGCCGTCCTTGATGACCCAGGTGTGGTCGGGGTCGTAGATGATGAAGGGAACGGGGTTCAGGGAATGCGCCGTGCGGACGGAGGTCTTTCCCTTCTTGGTCTCGGTCATCTGGTCGGCGTTGCCGTGGTCGGCGGTGATCAGGACGGTGTAGCCGTACTTGTCGGCAGCCTCCACAATGGCGGCCACGCTCTTGTCCACGCACTCCATGGCGTAAACCACCGCGTCAAACACGCCGGTATGGCCGACCATGTCGCCATTGGGGAAGTTGCAGCGCAGGAACTGGAACTTCTTGGATGCCATGTTCTCCACCATCTTTTCGGTGATCTCCTTGGACTTCATGGCAGGCGCCTTCTCGAAGGGGATCACGTCGGAGGGGACTTCCTCGTAGACTTCCAGATTCTCGTCCACCTTGCCGGAACGGTTGCCGTTCCAGAAATAGGTCACATGGCCGTACTTCTGGGTCTCGGACAGGGCGTACTCATGGATTCCGGCGGCGCACAGCACCTCGGTCAGGGTGTGCTTGATGACGGGGGGCTGCACCAGATAATGCTGGGGGATCTTCAGGTCGCCGTCGTACTGGAGCATACCGGCAAACTTCACGCCGGTGTAGTCGCCCCGGTCGAAGTGGTCGAATTCCTTGCGGTCAAAGGCCAGAGAGATCTCCTGCGCCCGGTCGCCCCGGAAGTTGAAGAGGATGACGCTGTCGCCGTTGGCGATCTTCGCCACAGGCTCGCCGCTCCGCTCGATCACGAAAGCGGGCAGATCCTGATCGATGCAGCCCGTCTCTGCGCGGTAGGTCTCGATAGCCGCCTTGGCAGAGGGGAATCTTCTGCCGATTGCCTGAACGTGGGTGCGCCAGCCCTGCTCTACCATCGGCCAGTTGGCCTCGTAGCGGTCCATGGTGATCTGCATACGGCCGCCGCCGGAGGCGATGGCGTAATCGCAGCCCTCGGTGTTCAGCTCGGCGAGAACCTTCTCCAGCATATCCACATACTCCAGCGCGGAGGTGGCGGGCACGTCACGGCCGTCCAGAAGGATGTGGCAGTAGGCTTTCTTCACGCCCTCGGCATGGGCTTCCCGCAGCATGGCAATGAGGTGATGGATGTTGGAATGGACGTTGCCGTCGGACAGCAGGCCCAGAAAATGCAGCGCCTTGCCGGAAACGGCGTTGGCGATCAGGTCTTTCCAGGTCTCGGAGGCATAGAGCGAGCCGTTTTCGATGGACTCGCCGACCAGCTTCGCGCCCTGAGAGTAGATCTGGCCGCAGCCCAGCGCGTTGTGGCCGACCTCGGAGTTGCCCATATCATCGTCAGTGGGCAGACCGACGGCGGTGCCGTGGGCTTTCAGGTAAGTATGGGGGCAGGTGGCAAGCAGATGATCCAGCGTGGGGGTCTTAGCGACCGCGACCGCGTCGCCGCTGCCGCCGTCACCCTTGCCGACACCGTCCATGATAACAAGAACAATGGGTTTTTCCATAATAAATCCCTCCAGAAAAAGAGCTATTCATACAAGTTTGCATTCTATTGGATTTTATTATTTTACATCATTTTTGCCGAACTTACAACCACTTTTTTAATTTTTCCGTAACGCCCAAAAAAACTTCCGGAAAAACCAAAAAATGAGTGATTTTTCCGGAAGTTGTTAAATATGTTTGAACGGATTGTTCCCATGCTCAGACGTGGACGCTCAGTCGTCGTAGTCTTCGTCCCGTTTTCTTCTGTAAATGAGCAGACCGATGAGCAGCAGGCTCAGCGTTCCGGAGACGATGAGAACGCCGATGAGGATACCGATTACCGGAGAGCTGTCCTTCTGTTCCTCGGGCAGCATCGGGGGAACCGTTTGCTGCGTGGGAAGGGTCTCCGGTGCCTGAGTCGCCTGCATCGTTTCGGGAGCCGTGGGCGGCTGGGTGGTGGGGACGGTGGGCGGCTCGGTCGCAGGCTGGGTAGTGGGCGGCGCCGTCGTCTCCGTCGGCCGGGAGGTTACCTGGACTTCGCCCTCAAAATGATAGGGGTCGGAGCCGTTGGCGGTCAGCACCTGCAGGCGGCCGTGGAAATTGGTTTCCAGCTCCTCCACGTACTCGCTGGGCCAGATGTTGTTCACCGGGCAGTAGATGGTGATATTGTTGCCGTTCCACAGGCAGTTGGCGTTGAAGGAGGGCATACCGCCGCTGCAATAGACCTCCGTCAGATTGGTGCAGCCCTCAAAAGAGCTTGCGCCGAACCGGCGGAAGGATGCCGGGAGGGATATCTTCGTCAGTCCCTCGCAGCCCTGAAAGGCGCTTGCGCCGATCTCCTTCAGGGAATTGCCGAAATCCACCGCCGTCAGGTTTTTGTAATCCGTGAACGCCCCCGCGCCCACGCTGGTCACGCCGCCGGTGAGTACGACGGTATGAATCTGATCCGCGCTGCCCGACCATGGCGCGCCGCCTTCAAAATCCTTCATGGCACCGCTGCCGGAAACGGTCAGGGTGCTGCCGTCCAGCGACCAGGAAAGCCCGTCGCCGCAGCTCTCCGCAGGCGGGTCCGTTTCCGTGGCAAAGCCCCGGGGGGCAAGGAGCGTCAGCAGCATACAGGCCGCCAGAATGTGCAAAACAAATCGCTTCTTCATATGTATGTACTTCCTTTCTGTAGCTTCGACTTCATCATACCAAATCCGTCATGAGAAAATTGTCAAAAAGCGGCTCTGAACAGGCTCAGAGCCGCCTAAGGGTTTCCTAAGATTCATCCTCCACGCGGCAGATGTCCGCGCCCAGCGCCCGGAGCTTCTCCACCAGATTCTCGTAGCCCCGTTCAATGAAATGAATGTGCTCGACAAAGGTGGTGCCTCTGGCCGCCAGACCCGCAATGACCAGCGCCGCGCCTGCCCGCAGATCGTGGGCAAAAACGGTGCTGCCTGTGAGATGATCGACACCGGTGACCGTCGCCGTCTTTCCGCTGATGCGAATGCTCGCGCCCATGCTTTCCAGCTCGGTGCAGTAGCCGAAGAACCGGGTCTCATAGACGCTTTCCGTCAGGCGGCTGGTTCCTCCCGCCAGCGCCATACACACGCAGACCTGCGCCTGCATATCCGTGGGGAAGCCGGGGTAGGGACGGGTCTTGACCGTGGTCTGCCGCAGTTTTCCCGTGCGCATGATGCGGATGGAATCGTCATAATTGATGACCTTCGCGCCCATTTCCTGAAGCTTGCTGGTGATGCACTCCATGTGCTTGGGGATCACGTTCTGCACCAGCACGTTGCCGCCCACCGCCGTGACCGCTGCCAGGTAGGTTCCCGCCTCGATCTGGTCGGGGATGATGGCGTAGGTGCCGCCCCGCAGGGCATTGACGCCCCGGATCTTGACGGTATCCGTGCCCGCGCCGGTGATCCGCGCGCCCATGGTGTTCAGGAAGTTGGCCAGATCCACGATGTGCGGCTCCTTCGCCGCGTTTTCGATGATGGTCTGACCGGGCAGCAGGGTCGCCGCCAGCATGATATTGACGGTCGCGCCCACGGACGCCATGTCCAGACTGATCCGGCCGCCATGCAGTCCCTCCTGACCGGGGGTCAGAGCGACATATTCTTCCGTCTCGTCAACGTCTGCGCCCAGCGCCAGAAAGCCTTTGATATGCTGGTCAATGGGGCGGGAGGCAAAATTGCAGCCGCCGGGCAGCGCCACATGAGCTCTGCCGAACCGCCCCAGCAGCGCACCCATCAGATAATAGCTGGCACGCATTCTGCGGACGAGCTGCTGATCCGGCTCGCTGCAATGAATGTCCGTGCAGTCGATCTCCACTACGCCGGGTTCCGGGGTAACGATCTTCGCACCCATCCCGTCGAGAATACTCATCAGAATTCGGACATCGGAAATATTGGGAACATTCTCGATCCGGCACTTGCCGCTGACCAGCAGAGCCGCGGGCAGGATCGCCACGGCCGCGTTCTTCGCGCCGCTGATCGTGACGGTACCGTTCAGGGGATGACCGCCGTTAATTTCATATCTTGCCAAGGAATATCCTCTCCTTGTGATTGGATTCGTCAATCGTCATACATGGGCTAGGGTATTATATCATACATAGCGAATCTTGTAAAGTACCATTGCCGGAGGGAACCCTTCCGGGAAACACAGGAATTTTTCCGCTGAAAATCCCGTTATTTACCGCCGCAATCCCTTCGGATAGTGATTTTTCAGCACTCGTCCGTCGCCTTTTCCCCAGCCGATGGAATAGCAGCCCGCCGAGACGAGGCACCAGCCCTTCTGCATGGACGGCACCACGTCTCCCCGGAGATAAGCGCTTATCTCCCCGGAGTCCGCCGGGTAATCCTGTTGGTTTTCACAGGTTTTCAGCCACAGCGCCAGCGCGTGGGCAGGCTCAAAGCGGTCTTTTTTCACCGCCCCCAGCTCCAGTCCGGGGCGGAGGACTTTCAGCTTTCGGATGTCCGGCATATCGGGCGGCGCCCAGTACAGGGTGTCTCCGAAGGTGGACGCCTTCCCGTCGGGCAGGCGGATGCCAAGGCTGGCCGCAAAGGGCTGCCATGTTTTCGGAACTTTTTCACCGGCGGGAATCACGGTACTTTCTTCGCTGCCTTCCATCTTACGCAGCACGGCGGCAAAATGTCCCTCCCCCAGCAGCTTATGGGGCCACAGGCGGACGCTCCCGTTTTCCCCGGCCTCGAACCACGGCGCGTCCACGGTTTCCGGGACAAATTCGGGGTGATTTTCCAAAAACCGCGCCACCGCCTGCTCGTCCTCCTCCGGGGAAAAGGTGCAGGTGGAGTACACCAGATGCCCGCCGGGACGAACCAGCGCTGCAGCAGAATTCAGGATTTCCGCCTGCCGCCGGGCGCACATCTCCACGGTCTCCTGACTCCAGTCCGTGACGGCGGCTTCCTCTTTCCGGAACATTCCCTCTCCGGAACAGGGCGCGTCCACCAGCACCCGGTCAAAGAAACCGGCAAACCGCTGCGCCAGCGTGGCCGGATGCTCGTTGGTCACCAGTGCGTTAGAAACGGCCATGCGCTCAATGTTCCGGGATAGAATTTTCGCCCGCTTGGGGTTGATCTCATTGCAGAGCAAAAAGCCCCGCCCCATCATCCGTCCGGCGATCTGGGTGGTCTTGCCGCCGGGAGCGGCGCACAGGTCGCAGACCCGCTCGCCGGGTTGGGGATCGAGCAAGGCCACCGGTGCCATGGCGCTGGCTTCCTGAAGGTAGTAGACGCCCGCCTCATGAAAAACGTGCAGGCCGGGTCGGGCGTCAGGGTCGTAATAGTACCCCATCGGCTCCCATGGCACCGGCTGTCCCACGAAGGGCAGCTGTGGGATCTCCCCTTTCAGGGGATTGAACCGCAGCGCCACCGCCCGGGGGCGGTTCAGGCTGTCAAGATAGCGCTCATATTCGTCTCCAAGCTGGCGCTTCATGCGCTCCAAAAAGGCTTCCGGCAGCATACGTTACCTCCAAAATCATGACTGCGCCCTATTATAGCACATCCCAAGGTATTTTTCCACCACCGGGAAAGCGCAAAATGCCGGCGCGGCAAAATTGCCGCGCCGGTCAAGATATCGGGGTCAAAAGAGTCGGTTGTCGTTGTGGGTGTTGAACGCGCCTTCAAAGCCGATGATCAGGCCGCCCACCTCCGCATAGTAGCTGCACAGCGCCGTCGTCGGCTCCAGCATGAAGCGGGCATGGGGGAACTCGGCCAGCAGCGCTTCCCGGAAATCCGCCGCCGCTTCCTCGGCGAAGCAGTGGGCGACGCGGATATATCCGCCGTCCCGGAAGCCCCGCTCTTTTACCATATCCACCAGCATCTGGGTGGTTTTTCTCAGTCCTCTGGGCTTATGCACCGGGGCGACCTGGCCGCCCTTGGCCTCTCCCGCCACCCGGATGCCCAGCATTCCGGCGATCTTCGCCACGGCGATGTTCACCCGGCCGTTTCTTGCCAGGTTGTTCATGGATTCCAGGCAGAACAGGGTGTGCAGATGGTTGTGATAATCCAGCACCTTTTCCTTCGTGGTCTCGAAATCGTCACCCGCGTCCTCGCACTGACGGATCTTCTGCGCCAGCATCATCATTTCCGGTCCCGTTGCCAGAGAATCAAAGATGAACACCTTTCTGGCCGGATGCTCGGCCATGTACGTATCGGCAGCGTGTCTGGCCGCGTTGTAGCTGCCCGACAGGTGCTTGGAAATGGTGATGCCGAAAACTTCCTCAGCGTCACCGAAGGCTTCCAGCCACTCCCCCACATTGGGGCAGGAGGAGCCGGACTTTCCCTTATATTGCTTCAGATCCTCCACCATCTGTGCCACGTCCAGATTTGCGTCGTCCACATACTCCCGTTCCGCCACGATCTTCATGGGAACGGAGGCAAACGTGCTGTCTTCCCCGGAGACGATGTTGCAGGCAGAATCCGCTACGATTTTATATTTCATAATAATCCCTCGATCAAACCTTGTTATCGGTTTTTTAAGAACCGATGTTATTGTATCAGCAACCGATGAAGATGTCAAGATAATCTTAAGATAAGATTTTGAGATTGACTTTTTCTTAGCTTTACGGTATAATACCACCGGTGATATGGATGAAACAGGAAATCAAACAGCAGATCGGTCAGTCCGTTCAGGACTTCCGTCTGCCCCGTTATCAGGAGATTCCCGACGTGGGTCTGTATCTGGAACAGGCCACCAAATATATCTGCCGCTACCTGTCCCCCATTCTGGAAACGCCCCTCACGGCGTCCATGATCAGCAACTACGTCAAGCGTGGGCTGCTGTCCAGCCCGGTGAGGAAGCAGTACAGCCGGGATCAGGTGGCGTATCTTTTCTTCATCGCCGTGGCAAAGAACGTCCTGTCCCTGGACGCGCTGGCCTGCTTTCTGCGGCTTCAGGAGCGCACCTATCCTCTGGAAAAAGCCTATAATTACTTCTGCCGGGAGCTGGAAAACCTCCTGCTGTTCCAGTTTGAGGTCAGGGAGACCATTGAATCCTCCGACGAGGATTCCTCCGACGAAAAGCGGCTGCTCTACAGCTGCACGGCGGCGGTGGTGCAGAAGGTGTACATGGAAAAATGGCTGGAAGCCGTCGCAGCGGAAGAAGTATGATAAATATGGAAGCGGTATCCCGGCGCATGAAGGGATACCGCTTTTTCGTTTCTCTGAGTGCAAATTCCTTTCTGGAAAGATTGACTTTTCCGGTTGTTTGTGGGATAATAGGACAGCTAAATCAGAAAACACCAGATATAAGAGAGGTTTTCATCCATGATGCAATCCAGAACCCATAACTGCGGCGAGCTGCGTCTTTCCGACGCGGGCAAGTCCGTAACCATCGTTGGCTGGCTGGAGAATGTCCGGGAGGTTGGCGCGAATTTTGCGTTCTGCGTCCTGCGGGATTTCTACGGCACGACTCAGGTGGTCATTGAAAATGAAGAGATGATGAAGCTCATCAAGCCCATCAACAAGGAGTCCACCATCTCCGTCACCGGCACCGTCCGGGAGCGGGAGAGCAAGAACCCCAAGCTCCCCACCGGCGAGATCGAGGTCGTCCCTGAGAAGATCGAGGTGCTGGGCAAGTGCATTCACAACCAGCTGCCCTTTGAGATCAACAAGAGCAAGGACGCCGACGAGAACACCCGCCTGAAATACCGCTTCCTCGACCTGCGCAACCCCGCCGTGAAGTCCAACATCGTCCTGCGCTGTCAGGTGGTGGCCGAGCTGCGGCGGCTGATGACCGAGAAGGGATTTTTGGAGATCACCACCCCCATCCTCACCGCTTCCTCCCCTGAGGGCGCCCGGGACTATCTGGTTCCCGCCCGGAACCACCCCGGCAAGTTCTACGCTCTGCCTCAGGCGCCCCAGCAGTTCAAGCAGCTGCTGATGACCTCCGGCTTTGACCGTTACTTCCAGATCGCCCCCTGCTTCCGGGACGAGGACGCCCGTGCCGACCGCACCCCCGGCGAATTCTATCAGCTGGATATGGAAATGGCCTTTGCCAGTCAGGCGGACGTGCTGAGCGTATTGGAAGATGTGCTGGTGCCCGTGTTCCACAAGTTCGGCAAGTACAAGCGGGTCTCCGCCGCCCCCTTCCGCCACATTCCTTATAATGAGGCCATGGAGCGCTACGGCTCCGACAAGCCCGATCTGCGTATCGATCTGGAAATTCAGGACATCACCGCTGAGGTGCAGGGCTGCGGCTTCACCCCCTTCGAGGGCGCGACCGTCAAGGCTGTCGCCGTGGACAACTTCACCCAGGCGAGGAAGTGGATCGACAAGCTGCTGGCCGACGTGGAAGTCCAGACCGGCAGCAAAGCCTGCTGGGTGAAGGTGGACGAAAACGGAAATCTCACCGGCGGCGTTTCCAAGTTCCTGACGGATTGCAAGGATGCGCTGACCGCCAAGCTGAACCTGAAGCCCGGCAGCTTCGTCTGCATGGCGGCGGGCAAGAAAGCCGTCGCCCAGAAGACCGCCGGTGTCATTCGTACCATGCTCGGCAAGCGGATTCCCGGTCACTTTGACGAGGAGCAATACGCTCTGTGCTGGATCGTGGACTTCCCCATGTACGAGATCGGTGAGGAATCCGGCGCTCTGGAATTCTGCCACAACCCCTTCTCCATGCCTCAGGGCGGCCTGAAGGCGCTGGAGGATGCCGAGGGCGATATGGACAAGCTGCTGGCCATCAAGGCCGACCAGTATGACCTTGTGGTCAACGGCTACGAGTCCGCCTCCGGCGCTGTGCGGAACCACGACCCGGAGATCATGGTCAAGGCTTTCGAGATGGTGGGTCTGGGCGAGGCCGACGTCAAGGCCAAGTTCCCCGCCATGTACAACGCCTTCACCTATGGCGCGCCCCCGCACGCGGGCGCCGCTCCCGGTGTTGATCGTCTCATTATGCTGCTCACCGGCGAAGAGTCCATCCGGGAGGTCATCACCTTCCCCATGAACAAGAACGCCCAGGATCTGATGATGGGCGCGCCCACCAC
>ERZ772861.1263-NODE-1263-length-21688-cov-5.879536_pt1 | contig 21688 bp, 14 predicted proteins | sample MGYA00512135_ERZ772861 | MGnify/ENA primary metagenome ERZ772861 (study PRJEB29015, sample SAMEA2737700) | human gut metagenome | biome: human gut; feature: human-associated habitat; material: faeces | place: China | collected 2012 ...
GCATTGCAGACGCTGAGAAGGCAAAAGTGTTTGAGCGGTTCTATTCCGGCGATCCATCAAGAACGGACAAAAGTCACTTTGGACTGGGATTGAGTATTGCGCAGGAGATTGTAAGGCTGCATCATGGTACGATCCGATTAACAGACACTCCGGGCGGTGGCTGTACATTTGAAATTGTGCTTTCTATTTAGTGTTTTATCGGATTCACTTATTTTGCTTGAGTACAACCAGCTCCCCTTATTCCTGTTCATTGGAATGATTAAAGATGAAAAGCGAAACGGAGGTCGTATGATTGCGGCCTCCGTTTTACTGCAAATTTTAGGTGGGTATGCATTTCACCCGAAGCCGCTGGCACCGGGTTTCAATTTCTTCTTCCTCCTGCTCCGTCAGATCATCCCGCTCATCCCCCAGAAGTTCAGATTCCAGATAACTGGAATGAACACCCAGTAGCGCATCCAACATGGCTTCCGGCGTTTCCAAAAGCTCTGCGCTGTACCACTGGTTCCTGTGTTCGTCCCATGCCAGCAGCGTATAGCCGTGGCTGGTGGAAACGACCTCATACAGTGGGTCTTGTTGGAGAATGTCTTCAAAGGCATTCAAAACTCTTTCGAAAGTCAGCATAATGGTCCTCCTGCTTCAAATAGGTATTGCTCTTGCGAAAACTGTTTCCACAACTTGTAAATATCATGCACCTATAGAGGGTGTCTGCGCTTTCATCGGCCTATTTCATTTCTAGTACAACGCTTTCATGATGGATCAAAAATTGGCAAATTGAGTATCGATATGGTTTCAGAGTGAACTGAAGATCAAACATCGTTTTCTATATTATGCTGTATTCCATCGAGAAACACAAGGATGTGAGTATGAGCGCATAGTGTAAAAAATGGATTTCGGAAAACAGAAAATGAGCCTGCTCCCCATTTCAGGGGAAGCAGGCTCTGCGTCATGCGTCTGGCTCGTTTGCTTTCAGCTATGTAGTCATTTTTCTATAAGGGTTTTCTCTTTAATGTGATAAGAGATATTGTTTTGCTCACAAAAGTGAATCACTTTTCTTGCACATTCATTATAGAACTCTTGATAGCCGTTGAACTGTGAAACAGCCTTGTTATAATGCAAACGACCAAAAATTATTTTGTCAACAAAATGTATCCGCTGAAGCAATTCAAGAAGATTTTGCTCATGAATATTCGGTGTTGGGAATGGTTCAATGCTGACCCAAGTATAACATCCCTGATTTGATAGCTCTTGCAAGGAATTAATTCGATCCTGAATGGGTGCGGCTCCGGGTTCGTATTCTTCTCTGAAAGCCTCACTTAACGAGACAACAGTAATGCCATATTCATTTCTTAGTGGCAATTCAGCAAGTTCAGTTGGGAGGATACCCTTTGTCAAAACAGAACATCTTACATTTGCTGCATTTGCACGTCGTAAGACTTCAAGGCTCAAAGTCTGAATGTCGGGACGTCTATACATAAAAGGGTCTGTTGTGAAGCATAGGTGTAAAATATTGATTTTATTTCGGTATTTGGGTAACTCTTTACCAAGCAGATCAAGGGTATTCTCAACAATGCACGGTTCTAACCATTCAGAATAGTCCTTAACTTTTCCGAATCGTTTTTTCATCAGAAATGCATAGCAGGGATATTTACATCCATGCGAACAGCCCTCAACATGGTTTAGCGTGTAGTCTCCATATTCGACTCCAGTTTTGTATATCAAGCTTTTTCGTATCATTTAGTCTATCTCCGTGGAAATAATGTAACAATCATCCTTGTAATTACTCTTTCTAACTCTACCACATTTTCTCATAGCCCCCTGTTGGAGGAGCGGTTTGACAACGCAAGAAAGAACATCCGACTCTTTCAACATAGTACGCTGTATTACATTGCTCTCAATTTCTTTGAAAGATATTTCCGTTTGCTTGGGAGCATATTGCGTTACAAATAATTGCGCTTCGCGGGCATAGTTCTCTTTTCTCCAGTTGGTCTCATCGTTTGTGGTAAAGAACCCAATTTGGTTTTCGTCCTCCTCAAAATTCCGGTGATATTCTTTTCCGTCAAAAACTTTCCATAAGACATCTTTTAGCACCTCTAGCCCACGAATGCTAGGGGTTGCAAAGACAATTTGATAGAGATCAACATTCTTTTTGGTCCGGAAAGTATAGGCGAAAAGGTATTTTATACTCCCGACTGTTAGACTTGATCTCATGTATTCCATTAGCTCGTCTTCAGAGGTGGTACACGTTCCTCCTAAGCAAGACTGCAGTCTGCCGCTATCCTTTGCGATATTCCTTCTGAAATCACTTATAAAAAAATTGAAAATGAGCTCGCAATAGTTTTGAGATAGAAGTTTTGTCACCTTCGGTATCTGTACTGTTCCGAAATTGTAAGGATCAACATAAACAACTGTCGCGTATCCATACCCGAAAATACTACTACTGTCATACATGTGATTTTTCGAAAGATACTCCAGATAATCATTCACATCCATGTTCATTATGAAGATTTCTAAATTGTCATACTTTTTTGCTCGAATTGAGGTGATGACTTTTTTAATAATCTCCACTCGGTTTTTATCGTTATCGTTCAGCATAAGCCGGTACTTTTTTTGAGGGTAGCGCCTAGCTAATTCGATAAATGTTTGTAGTACACACATACTGGTACACAGATCACCGTCTTTGTATACCCCGGCATTGCACATACAATCAATAAAAGTGATATGGGTTACTTCCTTGCGGGCGGTAGAAATGTGTGCCCACTGCGTAATATACTCAGATACATACTGCACTTTTTTTGCGGTCTGCTGTTTCTTCTCATCTAGGAACTGTTCTTTGATCTCCAACGTCTGAAAACTAGAGCGTAAATTTACTACCATACTTGACCGTGCCTCCTGTCCCGTTTTCAGTAGATTGTAGCATAATGAACAACCATTTTCAATCACAGCCAAGTAGAATATTCACAACCGATTATCTCGACTTTCGTGTTATACAGTCTTTTCAAGAAGGCCCACTGTGCCAACGATTTTCAGCAGAAAAGTCTGGATAACCAATAGTAATTAACTATAAGATGTTGCATCTTCAATACAACATGATATAATTATTTAGGTAACTATTTGGGGAAACTCCCATTTTCCCACCGTCAATGAGTAGGTGAAAGATATGAAAGAAATAGACCGAACAAAACCAAAAACACCTATAGAAAAACTCAAAAGCATATTAAAACTCAAGACACCTCTTTATAGAACTTGGTGGCTATATCCACTTGCGCTTTTAATGTTTGTTGTATTGGTTTTCGTTATACCCATAATCATTAATGAGCTTTATAAAGTTGGAGAAGGCTATATCACCCTTTGGGGTGCATCTGAGATTCTGGCATTTTATGCCGTGATTTTAAGTGGAGTCATTTCCATCACAACGGTAATTGTTACAGTATACTGCAGCAAAAAAGGCACTGATCGGCAGATTAGATTTTATATGAGCCAAATGAAAACGCCATTTTTCACCACAGAATTGGTTTCCCAAAAAGGAAATGCCGATAGTTTCTATTATGATGGCCATCGTCGGTGGATCAAGGAGTATCATGTATTAGAGCCCGGAAATTTACCAGAAAATGGGCTTATTGAAATTACTGTAAAGAATATTGGAGAAGGAATTGCGCTTGCACCGTCCTACCAGATTGATATGATGGCAAGTACGATCATCCCAGATAACATTGTTGAGAACAACAAATATTTGTTACTCTCGTTCGATCTGCTGCGAAATCTAAATGAAAAGTATGTCCGTCATCATTTCGTTGAGGGGTTTGAGAAGTATAACACGGGAACTGTTGTTTATTTCACTCGTATATATCTAAACTACAAGAATATTTTAGGCGTAGATTTACAACAAGAGATATTAGTAGAAATTGAATTTGATTTCAGCACCAAGCTAATTACGATAAAAGTAAATGAATTATCACCTCAGAGAGTTCTGATTTGATAGACCGAAAAGTTTTAGCTGAAATCCTGTATTAGGCAGGAAAACTGACTGTAATAGTGGTTATTCTCGATTTGGCATAATAGTAGCAAGCAATGCATTCGTATATACAAATGCAAAAAACCAGGTATTTCTACTTTTGGGAAATGCCTGGTTTCTGCTTGTTGAGGCGCTGCCCCAATCCCCGCAGAACACAGAATTGTGTTCTGGAAACGCTGCAAAGATGCAGCGGCTACGCGATTTCTTGAATCGCTAATGTAATTGAAAAAGTTTATTTTGGGTGGTAGCAAGATAAATCAGACTTACGCCTATGTTTATTATAGTGCGTTAAGAGTATTGCGCCAACTGTGCAGGGCGGATGAAGAGAATGGATTATTCTAACGCTTTGGATAGTGCGTTAAGGGCCGTTGCAAATGAAAGCAAGAATCCACATTGCAAGCCATGGGATTTTCCTGGAATTATTTCAAATACATATCTTTCATTTACAAACGTATCCTCGCTCTTTATTAGATCTTCGCAGAAATCAGTATATGCATAGTTTTCAAAACCATTTACCTTCATACAGCTGATAGTAAGATCCGATATTAGCTTTTTTGAGTCAGCTGAAAGCTTATCAAATAAATCTCTCTTCAATTTATGCCCATGTGCTATCTGTCCATTATCATTTTCATAGAAAAGCTTTAGGATAATTTCACAAGAAAATGATAGATTCACAAAGGCAGGCCAGATTCTCCACGAATTTTCTGCCCTACAAATGGGGAGCTGAAGCAAAGGAAGCACTTCATCGTACAAGTTTTTTCCAAGATTATAATATGTTTCAGCAAGAATTTTTGCTTGTGGATGACTATAGAATTCTGAATTTTGCGGATGATGTGGAACCATTCCGCCTACTGGATACACTGGCATAATAGCAATCCTCGATGCTTTCAAAATAGAATACTACCTATCATTGTTCAGATTATCAGCAGCAGAACAATCATCGCCTTTTTCTTTGTTGAAATAGTAGTTTGCGATTGCACGGTTTCTTTTCTGATAATACTCATGTAGGTATAGATTGGAGATAACTGTGACGGCATCAATTACACTTGAAAGCAATTTCTCAATGTCTTCAGCCTCTATCCTGATTAGTGGGTCATCTACACGATCTTTCCATCTTGTAAATGTTGATGTCTTTTTGAAATGCTCATCGACTTGACCGTTGTTATGTACGAACATATTCCGCAGCCTTACAATATCAAGTAGATTGTCCCAAACATCTGAACTCAGGTTTTTTCGTATATCAATTTCAAACGCCTTTTTATAGATTGTATTTGCTTTGTCGATGTTCATAAAATCGTTTCCAGTGTGCTTCCGAATGATATTACCTATAAAATCATTTCTTTCGACTGCATTACTGATAAAAAGCAATGCCTCAAAATAGTCTCTAAACAGCACTTCGATTATAGACGCCAGTTCAATGATTTCAATTTGATAACAATCATATGCTATCAACCATGTCTCTCGCTCTGGTCGTTGCTTGGTAACAGCTTGGATACTGATGCGGTTCATTTGGCAAATACGAATAAATCGTGCCAACTGCTTCTGAATATTGTTTAATGTTGATGTACGTCCACAAGAATGACAATAATTTAGTCCAACGGAAGGGGTGTGCTTCTTATCATGAACAGACAATGAAATTGTTCCACAATAAGGACAACATAGCTGATACAACTGAAACCTTCTGAGGTGCATATTCTTGAAAAATTCGTCGAATGCCAAAGGGCTACGATTTATTCTCCGGCAGAAGTTGAGATAGAAAGAATAGTAATATTCTTTCATATAGCGTAGATGCTGGTCAGAAAATTTTAACATATATTCTTCGTCCACAAGAGCATACATCTCGTTATCTGGCTTCTTCATAGGACAATTTCTCCTTTAATTTGTAGAGTATTGACCAACGATTTCATATGACCATTATATCAAGTGTTCCGAAAAATAGCAAATACCAAATGAAGTTCTCTAATGGAGGGCTCTACATCCTCCGCATCTCTAACTATTTTTTACAAAATATTTGCTGGCATTTTACAGATTATGCCTGAAATAATAAAGATACTACATTTAACGCCCGTCCTTTTCAGATTCTCTCTCCGCGGTGAGAGAATTGTCCCCAAGAATCCGATCCACATTTGCTTTGGCAGTTTGGAGAGAACGCATCTCATTTTTCGCCTGCTGATACTCTGCATACATAGCTTTTTTCTCAGACAGGAGCTGGGCGTATTCTGCTTGCAGGCTCTTGACGGTTGACAGTTTTTTCAAACCCTGTTCGTCAAAAAACTGCTTTGCCGCCTTATGCAATATGATTTCCGTTTCATGCTCTGACAGGAATTTCTTGGAGTAGCCAGCCTTTCGATAGGCAACATAGGTGTTGCGGGTCTTGGCGTAGTTGATGATGTGCTGCTGCAACACTTTGATTTCCGCCATGCGCTGCTCGGCGGATTTCATGTTGGCGGACAGGGTGTGGTACTGCGCTGTGACGGCGGCAGTCCTTTCTTCCAGGACGCTTCTGTCCAGAAGATTGTTTTCCTCCAGATAGATCAGCGTTTGGGAAAGCTGTTTCAGATTGAAGTTCTTTGCCCACCGTGCGTAACCGGCGCCCTTGCCTTCTTGCATCTTCGCCTGAATATCGATCAGCAAACTGCCACTGGGTTTGGAGGCGGCATCCATGGCCCGCTTCTTTTTCGGGGTATGCGCTTTGGTTCCGGCAATGATAGCGCGAAGATCATCCGGGGTGTAGCCTGCGCCCAGGGTGTCCATGCGGATGAAGCGCTTCTGCCCTTCCCCCAGCAGGGAGGGAACCTTGCCGCCATTGACCCGATACCCGGAGCGTTGCAGCAGCTCCAGCAGCTTCTCAAAGCTCTGGGGCTTCTGTGCCAGTGCTTCATCAATGGCACAACAGATACGCTCCCGGTGGGAGGGCTTCTTCTGATCGCCCAGCCATTTGTCATAGGACTTGCCTTTGCCCTTGGGATTCTCCACGATGGAGTAACCGTTCTCAATGCAGATCGTATCATTGAGGCGGCGCAGAGCCTTGGTGCTGCCCCAGAAATTGCGGAACTTGCTTTGCTCATCGAGAGCGGTGGAATTCCAAATCACATGATTGTGAATATGGGCTTTGTCGATATGCGTACAGACGATGTAAGCGTGATTGCCTTTGGTGAACCGCCGTGCCAGCTCACAGCCCAGGCGGTTTGCTTCCTCCGGCGTGATCTCGCCGGGACGGAACGACTGGCGGAGGTGGTAAGCAATCACATCATCCGCACCCCGCACCCGCCCGGTGTTTCTAATGTACTGCTGTTTGGAAAACAGGAACTCCCTGTCAGCAACACGGCTGTCGCATTGCCAGCTGGTGATCAGATTTCCGTTATCAGTTTTTTCCGGGTTTTCTACATAGTCGATAATCGCTGCGATTGCTGTTCCGACTGTTCGCCCTTTTCCGATATGCAGCGGCATCAGCCGAGTGGTAGCCATGGGTTGTCCTCCTTGCAACAAAAGCTCCGGTGCCAGGATGACACCGGAGCCAGAATCAGATAGCTTTTATGAACTGAGAAATGCCTTGAAGAATGCTGAGTATCCAGACCGCCAACATGGGTAGCCCCATGGGACTGAACAGGAAAGCGATTGCCAGAAGAATCATTCCGTTCTTCGGGGAATATGTCACCAGAACTGCCGTTCCAAGAAATGCGATGATGCTGCTGACGATTCGGAGGGGAATTGCCGAGAAGGAGATGATCTCCATGCAGACGAGCGTGAACATATCAATAAGTAGGATAACAGGGGTGGTCAGTATTTTGAGAATCCATTTCATGGGAAGTACCTCCTTTGTGATTTTATTATATTAGGGATAGTGATGTGGTGCAAGAATGCAGTAATGAACCAACAAGGTGTTTATTACTTCAGATAATTTCCGGGTTGCCAGATAGGGCCAAATATGATACTGTAGCAGAAACATCAATATATGGGAAAAGAGAGGAAATATCAATGAAGAGCAACATTGTTCCCAAATATTATCGATATCTTGTGATTTTTAAGAACGAAGAGGATGATTATACTCCTATTTTGAAGTTGCATGATCTGAGTGAAATAAAGAAGGATAATAGCAATAGAATGCATTTGTTAGATGACGACCTTATCAGTATCCTGCCGATACTAAAGTATTGCCTTCATTTGCCTAGAACAGAATTGGATGTATGTAATACCGATACGACGATTTTAGATAAATCGCATGATACATCCCACGACATTATAATCTGTCCTGCCTCCTTAGCCCTTCTTGTCACAGACAATGAAAAGCCTGACTTGGTGATCTATGATGATTTGTGTTGCAGTATAATGGAAGAAACAATAGAAGAGAATAACGATGTTATATTTGCAAAAAAATCTGAATTGTCGTCAGAACTATTAGTAAAGCATTGGAAATCGATGTTCGATAGGCGAAACATTAAATCAGCTACTAAAGTACCTGATTTAGAATGTCAATATATCTTGGATGATGATAAAATACCATTTTTACCAATGTTATTCACAGCAAGACAGTATGGACAATCAAAGGAAATGTATGGCAGAATTTTTAATTCACTCAATGTCTTTGAAGATTGTGCCACAACTTTATATAATCAAAACGTCCATCACAATACACTGATGGCATGTGCTGACATAGATCCTCAAAATATTGAACTATGGAAGGAGACCTATTGCCAAGGAGAAAAACGTGCTCGGAATAACACTCGAATAAACCTGGTAATAACCTATCCTGGTGTTTCGCCTTATCAAATAAAACTTGGAGGTCTGTCAAAAGTTCTGCCCGCGATAGAAAAATCAGCAATAAGAATCATCGGAACGCATAGAGCAATAGCAAAAAATGCATTATTAATGGAGTTGCCGACAGTCAAAGAAGATTTATTCAATATCATCAATGAGTTGGAACTATATTCAACGCAAACGATTAGACCGAATAACAGTTATGTTCAAAGAACACTTTCGAAAATTGGTACTGTTTTTGAAAACGAGTTAAATGCGCCTCAAAAATGGGCGCTACATAACGCAAAGCAAGTAACTGTTCTATCTGATTTCCCTTTAGGCCTTTGCGTTCTTGGAGAGCAAGAAACAACTATGCAATGTGAAAAAACATTTTCGTCACGAGCATTATCACCTTTAACCAGAACTATGCAAATGGAGTTTATTAAACATCCTCAACTTTACCTCGGGTATGGCTGTAAGGTGTTATTTATTGAATGTGTTCCCAATACTTATGAAAACAAGGCAATAATGGAATGTTCAGAGAATCTAAAACGAGGACTTGATAGAAATAAAAAGAACTGTGAGAAATTTGAGTACATATGTGATGAAGCATATACGGTGAGAGATGTTAAACGCATCATTTCTGAGCAAAGCGATGCCACTATACTACTGATATCTGCTCATGGTTTTTATGATCGCTTTCGTAATATTTCTGGCTTAATGATAGGAGAAGAGGAATGGATGGTAGATGACAATGATTTTCATGTCCCACCAATAGTCATGCTCTCCGCCTGTCATGTCAGTCCGAGAGGAAGCGGTTGTGTAAACGCAGCTGACTTGTTTCTAAGAGCAGGAGCAGAAGCTGTACTAAGCACATCGATACCAATCAATGCGCACCGAAATGCAGTTTTGTATAACCGCTTGTTTACCTATATTTCCGAAGCACAAAAAGGCAGTTCTCAATATACGACCATATCTGACGCATGGGCGGGAGTTGTATCCACAAATGCTATATATGAGATGGCAGAACAATCGAAAAAATTTCGTGACTGGTTATTTGGAAAAAATCCAAAAGGCATAGTCAGAATTTTTGATTTTTGTATGCTGAGAGCGAACGGTCGATTAAGAATAAGTTCAATTTATAGCGATACCAAAGAAATTATTAAAGAAATGTTGGCGGAAGAAGGATTGCATGGAAAATTTGGCGATATTATTGATAACAACAACTATTTCCCGGAGTGTTTCTTTTATCAATGGTTTGGCTTTCCGGAGAACATTTTTCTGTATAATGAGGTTTTTCGAGATGTATTGAATTTGGAGGTATAGATAATATGCGAATATCTGAAGTGGTTGAATTACTTTCCAATAATCCTCTAAAAGTCAAGTCAACGCTGCTTGTTTGTTAAACATCAAATATGCTTTTGAAGATAAAACTGGAATAGAACATATTGTCTTCTTTGATGTAAATTATACTTTCATCGGAATGATTTATTGCCGTTTTCTCAAAATGTGTATGCTCCATCGAACCGCCACAGAAACCTGTGGCGGTTCGCCATATGACAATATAATCACATCAGAGTTTTGCCAATGTATCAAGGATTCTCCGGGCGGCATCCCACAGCCGTTCTTGGCTCTGCCGCAGATCTTCCAAATCGGCATCGTAAATTCTGCCGGTTTCGTGGACGCGCTTGGTAAGCTGATTCAGATTGTTGCTGGAGTACCGGAGCAGGGAAACCAGTTCCTTCAGCTCCGGCAGTTCCAGCTTAATTACATACCCATCAATGGCCATCTTGCGGACAAAGGCAGAGAAATTATTCGTGCCGAACTGCTGCATCTTCTGCTGGATTGCCTGCAATTCATCCGGGGTCATGCGGATGATCTTCACGATATTACGGTCAGCCATGGGGATTACAGCACCACCTCCTTTTTATTCGCCGAAATTTTCGGCGAATTTTTTACTGGCTGATTTTGCAGCTTTGCCCGGACGGAGGGCTTGTGGGCTTTCTCCTGTTTCTGACAGTATTCCTGACGGACGGTGCTGAGAAACAGATTGGTCAGTCCCGGATGGCTGTTCACTACAAAGCTGGTGTTTCGGTCTGTGCCCCATGCGTCGGGATTGGCACGGATGGGAATGGTTTTTGCCCATGCCTTATTTCCGGGAGAAATCCGCCCGTCCCAATCTTTCTGCTGGACGGTATTGGCAAGGACATACAGTGTCCTGTCCAGTCCAAAAGCCTCCACTACCTGTGCCGCTGCCTGACTGTCCAGCGAGTTTCCATCGTAATGCTCCCGGATTGCTGCTTCAATAGCTTTTTTGCAGGCGGCGTTGGCTTTGTTAGATGCCCGGTACTGTTCCAGCTCTCCATGCTCCTGAGCATAGCTGGCAGGATAGGGATACACCGGCGTTTCTCTGAGTGTACGGCGCTGTTCTTCCAGAATCGTATCCGCTCTGGATTCCAGACAGTCCCAGATCGTCTCCATATGGTCTGTCTCCCGCTTTTCAAAATCCCGGAACACATCTGCCAGAGGACAGGGGGATTTCATCAGAGCATCCGCCTGGGCATCTGACAGATCATGGTATTCCAGCGACAGCAGAATATCCTCCCGGACTGTGTATTCATAGGCGTGGTTCAGGACTTCCTCCGGGGACTGACCTTTCAGCCAGTCCCGGAATTTCTCCTGTTCGGAAAACATCTTCTGATATAGTGCCGTGTTGCGTTCTTCGTTGGTCATCATCGTACCTCCTCATGGCGTTTTTGTTTTTTGTCAGTCCTGCTGCGGGCGGGCGGGCTGCGCAGCTTGTCCAGAACCGAGGGACGGGCAGATTTGGCGATGACCTGCTCCGTCTGGCCTTCCTTGTTGGCATCCAGATTCAATTCCGCGTCCAGGAAAATCAGCCGCGCGGTTTTATCCCGCAGCTCCTCCTCAAATGGAAATGACTTGCCCAGCTCTGCCTTTGCCGCTTCCTGCTGGTGGCAGGTTTCGTCCAGCTGTGTCTGGAAGGCTTTCAACCGCTGAGGCATCTGCGCCAGAGCGTTATCCAGACGAATCAGGTTGCCCCTGGGGTCGCTGCCCAGAATAGCCTGGTGTTTTAATTTGCCCTGCATGGTCAGCACATACTTTTTCCCGAAATCCTCCAAAGTGACGGACATCGTAAAGCCCCGGTAGGTGCCAACCTCCACCGGGTCAAGTCCGATGGCTTTCTTTGCAGCCTCAATCAATGCGGCACCGGCGTTATCCTTGTCCGTCAGTTCGTCTGCCAGAACGGTCATGCCCGCAAAGCCGTCCGTGGGATGGGGGTGGGCTTCCAGCGTCTGCATATCCTCCTGAATCGCCTGGATGCAGCCCTTCAGCTTTTCAATCTGCTCCGGGAAGTGCCGCAGCAGACTATCCTCCAGCCGATACTGCTTGCTCTTGTGGTCGGCCTTCATGATTTTCAGCCGGGAAACCTCCACATCCAAATCCATACGCTCCTTGATCCGGGGATCACCGGCGCACAGGGCTTTGATTTCCGCAAAGGACAGCGCTACCTCGTCCACATCGTCACAGGAGCGCACCGGGGACTTGGAACTCATAATCTGGGAAATGAACTTCTGCTTATTCTCCACGGTCTGCCACAAGTATGCGTCGAAAGTCCCTTCTGTCACATAACGGAACACATGGACTTTCTCATTCTGGTTGCCCTGACGCTCAATTCTGCCTTTGCGCTGCTGTAAATCACCGGGCCGCCAGGGGCAATCCACATCATGGATTGCCACCAGACGATCCTGCACATTGGTTCCAGCCCCCATTTTGGAGGTACTGCCCAGCAGCACACGCACCTGACCGGAACGCACCTTGCCGAACAGCTCCTTTTTCTTGACCTCCGTATTGGCGTCGTGAATAAAGGCAATCTGCTCTGCCGGAACGCCTCTGGCAATCAGCTTGGAACGAATGTCATCGTAAACGGTGAAGGGGGCTTTTTCTTCCATAGGGAGCATCGCAGACTCCGGGGAGGAAGTGTCTATATTCGTGCTGACAGCCTTTTTCACTTTCAATGCAGCCTGAGGTGTGGAAATATCGCAAAAAACTAACTGGGTCAGCTTGTCCGCTTCACCGTCTTTCCAGACTTGCAGAATGTTTTCCACACACAGATTGACCTTGCTGCCCTCCTGATCCGGGAAATCGGGATTGATAATCCGCTGGTCAAGCCCCAGCTTTCGCCCATCTGAGGTCACTTTCAGCATATTATCCGTGGAGGGGTCAACACTGCCGGAGTGGATAGCGGCGGCTCGTTCGGAAAGCTCCTGCACCAGCCCTTTCTGTACCTCCGTGGGCTTGGCAACCACATTGTGGTACTCCACCTCCGGGACGGGAAGATGGAGCTGATCTGCTGTCTTAATGTCTGCAACTTCCTTGAACAGATTCATCAGCTCCGGCAGATTAAAGAACCGGCTGAACCGTGTCCGGGGACGGTAGCCTTTTCCTTCAGGTGCCAGCTCCAAAGCGGTGACGGTTTCACCAAATCGGGATGCCCAGCAGTCGAAGTGGGTCATGTGCATTTCTTCCAGGCGGGCATACTGCAAATACCGCTGCATGGTGTAGAGTTCCGTCATACTGTTGCTGACCGGCGTACCTGTAGCAAAGACCACACCCCGGTTTCCGGTGAGTTCATCCATGTAGCGGCACTTGCCGAACATATCGCTGGACTTTTGAGCATCGGTGGTGGAAAGCCCGGCGACATTGCGCATTTTTGTGTATAAGAACAAATTCTTGTAATTGTGCGCTTCGTCTACAAACATACGGTCAACACCCAGCTGCTCAAAGGTCACAACATCGTCTTTCTTATCATCAGCCCGCAGTTTTTCCAATCGGGACTCCAAACTGCGCTTGGTGCGTTCCAACTCCTTGACGCTGAATTTCTCACCGCCGCTTTCCTTCAATTCCGAAATGCCCATGGAGATTTCCGCAATCTGGTCTTGCAGAAGTTGCTCCTGCCGCTGCTTGCTGATGGGGATTTTCTCAAACTGGCTGTGACCGATGATCACCGCGTCATAGTCGCCGGTGGCAATCCGGGCGCAGAACTTTTTGCGGTTTTTCGTTTCAAAGTCCCGCTGCTTGGCCACAAGGATATTGGCGGAGGGGTACAGACGCAGAAATTCCGATGCCCACTGTTCGGTTAAGTGGTTGGGAACCACAAAGATGGACTTCTGGCACAGTCCCAGCCGCTTGCTTTCCATGGCGGCAGCGACCATCTCAAAGGTCTTGCCTGCACCCACTTCGTGGGCAAGCAATGTGTTGCCGCCATAGAGAACATGGGCAATGGCGTTTCGCTGATGCTCCCGGAGGGTGATTTCCGGGTTCATGCCCACAAAGACGATGTGACTGCCGTCATATTCCCGTGGGCGGGTGCTGTTCATTTCCTCATTGTACTGCCGAACCAGTGCTTGACGGCGTTGGGGGGCTGCCCAAATCCAGTCCCGGAACGCATCCCGGATCAGCTGCTGCTTCTGTGCCGCCAGCGTGGTTTCTTTGGCGTTCAGCACCCGCTTTTTCTTACCGTCGGCGTCCTCAATGGTGTCAAACACCTGGACATCCCGGAGGTTCAGAGAATCCTCCAGAATTTCATAGGCGCTGACACAATCTGTGCCGTAGGTATTCCACGCAGCAACATCGTTGTAGGAAATCCGGGTTTTGTTGCTGATGCTCCATGCGGCGGTATAGGGAGAATACTGCACATCCATGGAATAGCGCAGATAGCTGGGGGTATCGAAGGTTTCAAACATGAACTGCTTGATGTAGGACTTGTCGATCCAGGTTGCGCCCAGCCGAACCTCAATCTCTGAAGCATCCAAATCCTTGGGCTGCGCAGCGAGCAAGGCTTCTACATTGACCTGATAGGCAGGATTCTCCGCCGCAGCTGCTTCCGCCTGCCGGAGCTTTTGCCGGACATTGCCGGACAGATACTCGTCCGCTGTTACCCAGCCCATGCCGTCCTCTGCATTGCCGAGGGTGGGGTCATGGAAAATCACACCCCGCAGTTCTGATGCCAGTTCCTCGGCGGTTTTCCCGGTGAGACTGGACATATATTCCATGTTCACCTCTGCCTTTTCCGCAATGGAAAGGGTCAGGGCTTCACTGGCGGTATCCACAGAGGTGACTACCCGGTGGGGCTGGATGGTGCGTTTGGTGAACATATCCGCCTTGCGCTGGAAATTGCCGTCATCGTCCATAACTTCCAGAGCGCATAGGAGGAAATAGGAGGAATCGTCGGAGAATGCCAGCCGGTTACCTCGGCTGTTGATAATACCGTATTTCTCCGTAAAGCTGTCGTAGAGCCGGTTTAGCTCCCCTTGCTTCTCAGCAATGGCGGAATCCGGGGTGGATTCCTGCATCTGGAGGTCAATCAGCGCATGGACGCAGGTGCTGAGTGCCAGCATACCCTTGATGCGCTCTTTGGCGGTGGCATTCAGATCGGATCTGACCATGATGCTGTTTTCCCGGAAATAGACCTCACCGTCCACAAGGACATAGGAGAAGTTCTTCACATCTGGGTCAGCCGGGAGGGTGTTCTGAATGGTTTCGCCCTCACCCAGATCAGGCAGCTCCGCCTCCTGATAGGTGCCCTGGATGTGCTGCACTGCTTCATGGAGCTGGTCGGCAAGGGAAATGTCCTCCAGCGGCTCCACCGTGTAGTCCATGCCGTGGGCGGTGCTTTCGGAGCTGTTTCTGCCCATGACCATTTCCGGGTGGTCGAGGAAATAGCTGTTGATGGCATAACCGTCCTCCGTCTGCCCAAGATGCACCCAGTCAGGTTCAATTTCGATAGGGCGATCCCACTTTTGCAGGAAGATAATGTCCGACACTACCTCTGTACCGGCGTTGGCTTTGAAAGCGGTGTTAGGGAGCCGGATGGCACCCAGCAGGTCGGCTCTCTGGGCAAGATACCGGCGAACGGTGGAATCCTTGGCATCCAGAGTATAGCGGCTGGTGACGAAAGCCACCACACCGCCGGAACGCACCTGATCCAGCGCTTTGGCAAAGAAATAGTTGTGGATGTTGAAGCTCAGCTTGTTGTAGGCGGGGTCATTGACCTTATACTGACCGAAGGGGACATTGCCCACGGCGAGGTCGAAGAAGTCCCGGCGGTCTATGGTTTCAAAACCGGCAACGGTGATATTCGCCTTGGGGTAAAGCTGCTGAGCAATCCGCCCGGTGATGGAATCCAGCTCCACACCGTACAGACGGCTGTTCTGCATCTGTTCTGGGAGCATACCGAAGAAGTTTCCGACACCCATAGACGGCTCCAGAATGTTGCCGGTCTGAAAGCCCATATTCCCAACCGCTTCATAGATGGCCCGGATAACCGTGGGACTGGTGTAGTGGGCATTCAGCGTGGATGCGCGGGCGGCGGTGTATTCTTCTGGGGTAAACGCGGCTTTCAGCGCCTGGTATTCGGATGCCCAGCTGGGCCTGCTTGCGTCAAAAGCATCCGGCAGGCCGCCCCAGCCCACATAGCGGGAGAGAACTTGCTGCTGTTCCGGGCTGGCCTGCAATCCCTCAGCTTCCAAGTGCTTTAGCAGCTGGATGGCATTGAGATTTGCCTGGAATTTTGCCTTTGCGCCACCAGCTCCTAGGTCATCATCTGTGATACGGAAGTTCTGGGCATTCCGATGGTTTGCTGCCTTGAAGTCGGCATAGGATGCTTTTTCTGCTGCGGAAGCACTGGGGAACTCCTGCCATTGACCGTCAATGAGGATTGATACCGCAGGGCTGTGTGCGGGAGGCTCGTCTGGTTCAGCTTGTGAAATGGCATCGTCCGGGTCGGGAATAAGCTCGCCCATTTCTGAAAGCGCCGCCTGCCCCTCATGTTCCAGGATCAGCTTTTCTTCTTCGCTTATGCCAGGAGGTTTCACAGCAAAAAGATGGGCGTTGTGCTCATCCTGGCGCAGTAGCACTTCAAGGCGTTCCTTGCTTTCCGCACGGAAAACAGGGTATGCCTGCAACGGATCACGGAGATGTACGTCAAACAGCCCGACTTCGGTGATCTCAAAGGGCTTGTTGTCCAGATAGACGGTATCGCCTACCGAATACAGGGCTTTGTTCTCCTGCGGCAAGGACACAGATTCAACTGTTTCAAGTGCCTTCTCCGTCGCTTCCTCACGATTGTGCCAGCGGTATTGCTCTATATCTTCATCTGACACATGAACGAGGTCACTGAAATCAAGGATTTCCAACTCGTTGGCAATCAGGTCTTGCAGGGAACTGTACTGCCGGGTCTCCAAATGTTCATCGTTCAGATCCCGCTCCAACCGGAATTTCACAAGGTCGATATTCACCTGAATGGGAATCTCATCGTCGGTGATGGTCGTGTAGGCAATGCCGATTTTTGCTGGGTCGCTGAAATCTGGTTCAGAGCCGTATTCACTCTGGCAGAAGTCAGAGATCAGCCCCTTTGCCCGTTCCATAAGTACCTGCTCTTGCAGCTTCAGCCGGTATTCTTCCGCCTGCCATTCGCTTGTAAATTCCTCTGCAACACCGTCAGCGTCAACATAGTAACCGTCGGCCTCATCGTCCCATATGGCATACCGGGTATAGAAGCCTTGGTCAAGACTTACCACATGGAAGCGGTCTGCGGGGGCGATGCCGCTTTCCGTAGATGCTGCCGATTTTTCGACCCAATCACGTCCCGCTGCCTCCGCGTGTGCCCGTTCATCCGGGTAATTGCCGTAGACGCGCAGATACTTCCGTGTCTGCTGGTTGTAGATAGCCGCACCGTCATATTGAAAGCCGTCACCCTCCATTGTACCGTCCACATAGCCCTGCGCAGCTTTTTCTGCTTCGGCCAATGTCTGGTAGTCCAGCTTATCATCAAACCCATTTTCAAAATGATGGTACGCAACAACCAGATACGGCGGTGCCATCCGCTCGGCATAATCATCGATAGTCTCTTTGGTCAGCCATTCAGGCTTCTCAGGGAGCGTATCGTACAGTTCCCGCATTTTGGCGATCTGCGCACGAACGCTGCCTGCCCACAGATGCTTTTCCGAACGGTTGCCCGCGCCGAGGAAATACTCACAGTCAGAACGAAGGCGGTCCAGAAGCCGGTACTCCTGATTATGTTCCAGAACTGTCTTTTCCTGCTGTGTGAAGAATTTGTCCTCGCGGATAAGCTGTGCAATGCGGCGCTGAACTTTGGGCCAGGGCAGCACAACTTCATCATCAGCGCCGGTAACAACGACCCGCAAGGGATGGCTGAGGTCAGTACCGTATTCCTTTGCCAGCCATGCAGCAGTGTCCCGCTCTCGGCCATGGGCTTCCATGTACGCTACTACAGCCTGCTTACTTTCAGAATTTCCATTCCATTTCTGCAAAGCAGCATCTATGTCAGCCTGAGTGATTCTTCTTCCTGGGAGAATATCGGTAGATTCTGCTGGCGGATTCTTTTGAGATGGCTCATCAATATGCAGTGTTGATTGTGGCGTGATCTGAAGAATATCCAAGTCGTTCCTGCCAGGTTGGCGGTCTGCCAAAACCACCGTTTTGTTCTTCTCGCCAAGCCTGTCCAGATATTCTTCCACAACTTCGTTGGGCAGATAGCACACGAAAACTCGCTTCGGTTCTCCAAGGTGTTCCCGTTGAACAACCTCCAACCCAAGAAGTGTTGCGGCAAATTGCGTATCTGCCTGGAATGATAAATAGCCACCGTTCAGCTTTATCAGAACGATGGCATCAGGATATTGACTTTTTACTTCCGCGTACCAGTCATAGAACAGACTGACTGTCGGGAGTGTGGCCGCAAGATTACTTTCCTTGACGGCATTATAGCTGTTGTAGGCGATGGTTCGCGCTGTAGCCTGTGCCAGCTTTTCGTCATAAAGCACCTGTTCATCTGGTGTAAAATAGCGGTTCAGGCGGATCAGTTCAGAGATGCGGGAAGCGACCTTATTCCAATTCATCTGAATATCCGTACAATCGCTCTTTTTCAGTACGATGCCTTTGCTGCCGTGTTCTTCAAAGCTGCCGCTTTGCCCGGATACAGCATGGGAGCGTCCACCAGTACCGTATTCCTCTTTCAGAAAATCAGCTTTCTCTTTGAGAGAATGCTGGTTTTGGAAAAACGCATAGATACGGTTCTTCCCACCCTCAAAGCTGCTCCCATTTGCAAGAGAATCTGCAATTTCATCCTCCGTAATGAATTTCCCGGTTTCCGGGAGTGCTGCCATGTTGGAATTGTATTCTTTGCGTGGCATGGACAGTTCTTCCAGCTGGGTAAGAAGCACCTGCGGCCGGTGGTAATGGAAACGCAGCAGTTCCCGATTTTCACGGTAGGCGTCAACAAACGCCCTGGATTCCGTCAGAAGTATTTCTCGAAATGCGGAATTTGCCAGTTCATCCGTCAAGCGTTCTGTTTCCTCCGGGTAATTGGTGCTGCGAATATTACTTAGACAGGACAGATGCCCCAGCGATTTTGCTTCATCCGAAAGATCGTGATAAAGGCCCCAAACTTCGGCAGCAATACGCTGGCGCTCATTCCGTGGTGCTTCCGCAACCTCTAAATTGGTGGCAAATGTGCCGCTATCCAGCAGTTCTTCCGTGCGCCCTGCTGCATCTGCCCAGCTGATAACCTGGGCTGCGGGAAGATAGCGCGCGGTATCGCCGCTTGCGATGTGAATGCCGCCCTCGCCATACCATGCGGAAATCTTGCCATTTTCCGTAATCAGGCCGTTTCCGCCGTGGTAGAGTGCTTTCAGGAATGCCGCGCGATCTTCCAATGGCTTTTGCTTGGAGAACTCGGCAACAATTTTGGACAGCTGATGGCGCTGATCTCTGCAACCGTGGATAATTCCAGTCACTTGAACTTTCTTTCCGGCGTTTACCGCATCCTCCGTTTCAGGTCTGCAAATACATCAGAAGCGAGACGGGATTGATTTGCCTTTGCTTCTTTAAGGCTACGTTCCATCATAGCGTGAAAGGCGGCATCGTCCAATTCATCCCGTGCAGTTGGTGCGCTGGGAACAGAGCAAGAAACAGGAATGCCGAGCATATCCATGGTTTCCTCGGTCTGTTCCTTTATATGGGACTCCACACGAGCCATTACATTTGCGATTTTTGCTGCCATAGTTTATACCACCTGTCACATTCTACTATTTCCAATTGTACGGCAATTTTCAGTACAAGATTAGAAAACCGACAAAAGGTGTGGGAAGAAAATATTACAGACAAATCGTCATATACGGTGGAATGCAGAGAATATCATCATTTACAATCAGATTTCTGGGATGGATGATATAGCAGCCGCCGATTCTGGTTTTGTATTTCTCCCTGAATTTCAGCAGAGAGTCCGTTGTGTAGCGTGTGCCGGATTTGACCTCAATGGGGTACATTTTATATTTTGTCTTGCTGTTGTTGGAGATAATGAAGTCGATTTCAATGTCATTGCGCTTTTTCTCCTCGCTGTAATGGGTGTAGAAGAACAGCCTGTGACCATTGGCTGTCAACATTTGCGCAATGACATTTTCGTAGAGCATTCCCTCGTTCAGCCCCAGTTTGCCATCCAGAATCTGCTTGTAGACTTCATCCTCCAACAGCTCGTTTTCGTCGAAAGCGTGGCTGACAAGCAGCCCCGTGTCCCCCAGATAGCACTTGATATAGGTGTCCGATTCTGTCAGGGACAGCCCCACATTGGGGTCATTTGCACGGCGGCATTCATTGGCGACCATGGAATCGGTCAACCAGAAGAAGGTTTCCTCATACTGATCCGCAGAAGAACCGGCGGCGATCCGATTGAACACGACCCGCTTTTCGTGCCGGGAGAGCAGGCCGGGAATCTGGTCAAAAATAGCCAGCACCTTGGAGCGGTATTGTGCCTGAATCTTCATTATATCGTTCCGGTACAGTGCCAGAATGTCCCGTTTTTCCAGATCAGCCTTGCCAAAGTCCTTCCGCCCTTCCAGGAACGCAACAATGCTCATGGGCATTCCGCCCACCAGCATATATTGCTTGAACAGGAGCATGGCCTTATTGTGAAGCGTTCGCTCCAAAGGCTCCCGCTTATCAAAGCAAGTTCTGATATAAGTGACCATAGGTTTTTCCCCCAATGCCCAGCAGAATTCCTCAAAGTCCAGGGGATACATTTTCATCTGCCGTTCCTCGGAAGGAATCACAATGTCCTTCACGTTTTCCTTGATGGAAATGAGGGAGCCAGTTTCCATATAGTCATAGCGCCCATCGGCAACCAGGTACTTAATGGCCTCTCTGGCTTTGGGGAACAGCTGCACCTCATCGAAGATGATAACACTGTCCCGCTCATGCAGCTGGACACCATACTGGACGGACAGCAGCATGAAGAATGTGTCCAGGTCATTCAAATACAGCCGGAAGTATTCCTTTACATCACTGGATGCTTTCGCAAAGTCGATCAGAATATAGCTTTTGTACTCGTTCTTTGCGAACTCCTCTACAACCGTAGACTTTCCGATTCGTCGCGCTCCCTCGACCAACAGTGCTTTCTTACCGGCACACTCTGTTTTCCAGGCCAGGAACTTGTCGTAAATCTTTCGTTTGAATAGCATACCGTTCACCTCTACGGGTATTTTAACACAGGTTCCAGCAATACGCAATATTAGAATTGTAAGAAGTTTCGACAATACGCAGATTTATAGTGGTAGGAATTTACGATAATACGCAGGTTTATCACATTTCAAAACTCCGGGATCAAATCCAGTTTTTCAAAGGCATCATCTGTAATCCGGCTGAGCTTGTAGACAGCGCTATCCGTGAGCGTTCTAAGCTCCTGCTCATCTTCATCCAGATAGGTACGCATTTCATTGAGCGCCTGAATCAGGCCCAGGCGGGTGCCATGGGTGTAGATCGCCATTTCCTGTGCGGTTTCCTTTCGGAAATTGCTGCCCGTGAAGCGGACGGGGGCGCACATGGAAGTCAGCCTGTCATAGATAC
>ERZ772861.1286-NODE-1286-length-21359-cov-4.724136_pt1 | contig 21359 bp, 21 predicted proteins | sample MGYA00512135_ERZ772861 | MGnify/ENA primary metagenome ERZ772861 (study PRJEB29015, sample SAMEA2737700) | human gut metagenome | biome: human gut; feature: human-associated habitat; material: faeces | place: China | collected 2012 ...
CCACCGGGACCGGCTGGCCTTTATGCGCATCTGCTCCGGCAAGTTCCAGCGGGACGCGGAATATTATCATGTCCAGGGAAACAAGAAAATGCGCCTGTCCCAGCCCCAGCAGATGATGGCGGCCGAGCGGGAAATCGTGGAAGAGGCCTACGCCGGGGACGTGATCGGCGTGTTTGACCCGGGCATTTTTGCCATTGGCGACACCATTACCGTGCCCGGCAAGAAGTTCACCTATTCCGGCATCCCCACCTTTGCTCCGGAGCATTTCGCCCGGGTGTCCGCCAAGGACTCTATGAAGCGCAAACAGTTTGTAAAGGGCACGGAGCAGATCGCCCAGGAGGGTGCGATCCAGATCTTCAAGGTACCGAATTCCGGTATGGAGGAGGTCATTGTAGGCGTTGTGGGCACGCTGCAGTTCGATGTGTTTGAATACCGGATGAAGAACGAATACGGCGTGGATCTGCGCATGGAGGGCCTGCCCTACGAGGAGATCCGGCTGATCGATGCGTACCCCGGAGAGCTGACGGACCTGAATCTGGGCACCGACGCGGAGCTGCTGGAGGACTACCGGGGCCGGAATCTGCTGGTCTTCTCCAGCTACTGGGCCATTGACTTCACCTGCCGGAGAAATCCGGGGCTGAAGGTCAGTGAGATCGTGGTTTCGGAAGGATAAGCGCTATGCACATCTGGGGACATCTCAAAACCATCAGCCACCACCGGTGGCTGGTGATGTGCGGCTGCTTCCGGGTGGGGCTCTACCGACAGGGGCTGACCCACGACCTTTCCAAATTCTCTCCGGTGGAGTTCTGGAATGGGGCCAGATATTACCAGGGCACCCGGAGCCCCAACACCGCCGAGCGGGAGGACAAGGGCTACAGCCTGGCCTGGATGCACCACAAGGGCCGGAACAAGCATCACTACGAATACTGGACGGACCTGAGTCTGGAGACCCGCCGCTATGAGTCGGTGGAAATGCCCAGACGGTACTTAGTGGAGATGGTCATGGACCGGCGGGCTGCCTGCATGACCTACCAGGGGAAGGCCTATACTTCGGCCTCTCCTGTGAAATACTTCGAAAAAAGCCGGGAACGGCTGCTGATGCACCCAAATACGGAAAAAGCCCTGGGCTACCTTCTGGAAATGCTCCGGGACAAGGGGGAGGAGGAGACCTTCCGCTATATCCGTCAGTCTGTGCTGAAGGATAAGCCCTTCCCTTGGGAAATGTGAGGCGCGTTATGGCCAACAGGATGCGAAAAGAATGGAAGGGGCTCCTATGGGCCCTGCTGTGGGCCGGTATCTGCTTGGCCTCCGGCCTGATGCTCCGGGCCATTCAGTGGGGGGCCGGTGGGGGAAGCGCCGGTGCCCATCTGCGCTTTGGCCTGGCCTACAGCCTGTCCGGGGGGAAAATCGGACTGCTGATCCTGGGTTTTTTGTGCCTGGCGGCGGGCTTCGGCACGGTTTGGGCCCTGAAGGAGGAAAAAAAGATATTCTGGCCCGGCGCTGCTACGGGGCTGTTCTTTGCCGGGATGACCCTCATCCACCAGTCCCCCACGGGAATGCTGGAAAAAATTTGGGCCTTCCCGGAGGCAGGAAACGCCGAGAGCCTGCTCTTCTGGCTCACCGGGGGGCTGTGCTGGTATGGGGCGGTGCTGCTCTTCTGCCGGCTCCTGAATCGGCCCCGGCAGGTCCGGGAGCCCCTTCCCCGGTCCCGGAAGCGGATGCTGCTGTGGGCGGGGGTGCTGCTCCTGTGCTGGCTGCCCATCTTGATCCTCCGGTCTCCCGGATCTATTTACGCGGATACCGACGCGCAAATTTTGCAATTTCAAGGCGTCATGCCCTATGAGGCCTCCAACCCACTGATCCTCAGCTTTGTCTACGGCCCTCTCTTTACCCTGGGTCAAAAGATCGGCGGGGACAATTGGGGGATCTTCTGCTGCGTGATCTTTCAGACTCTTCTGGGACTTTTCGCCTGCGGCTTTGCCTGCGAAGAACTGACGGCCCAGAGGGGAACAAAGAAGGCCGGGGCGCTCCTGTGTGCCTTCTTTGGCCTGGTGCCTGCCTTTGCCTCCTTCAGCGCCGCGGCGCTGAAGGACTTTATCCACGCGCCGGTCTACCTGCTCTTCGTGATTTTCTACTGCCGCACAGCCCGGGGCGGATCCAGGGGAGACTGGCTCCGGCTGGCCATTCTGGCCCTGCTGGCGGCGGCTACCCGGAAGGGGGCCGTATACCTGGTGGCCTTCTCTTTGCTGGGGCTGGCCCTGCTGAAAGGGGAAAAACGCAAGATTTTAACGGTGGGGACTCTGGCCCTGCTGGCGGTCCATTTTCTCCTGAACGGTCTGCTCTTTCCGCTGATCGGTGTGGAAAAGCCTATGGAGCAGGAAAACTACAGCTTCTTCTACCCCATTACCGGCTTCTACTGCGCCAGATATGACGGGGAGCTGACGGAGGCGGAGAAGCAGACCATTGCCGCGGTGCTGGATTACGACACCGTGGTGTCCGGGTTCTCCACAAGAGGTGTGGATACCATCAAGCGGACCTACCACGCGGAAAACGAGACCCAGGTCCGGGCTTATCTGGCCCTTCACGGCAAATTCTTCCTGCGCCATCCCCTGACCTGCCTGGAGGCCCTGGTCTATTCCCGGAACTACTACTTTACCCCCTGGAGCGCCAAGGGCGAGCGCATCAGCGTGGCCATGCATCCCTTCCGGGAGGTGGACCCAAAAGCGGACAGCAACTTTTCCCATTGGCTCCCGGAGGATATCCGGACAGCCTTTGAGGACAAGCTGTGGGCGGCTACGGACACCTTCCCCTTAAAAGAACTCATCAGCCCCGGTACCTACACCTGGCTGACGCTGCTCCTGCTGGCTGCCGCCTGGAAGCAGAAAAACAGGCAGCGCCTTGTGGAGCTTCTGCCCCTGGCGCTGCTGACGGCGGGGCTCCTGCTGACCCACCTGAACGGAGCCGCCCGGTACGCAAGTCCCCTGTATTACTGCGTGCCGGTGGTGCTTGGAATGTCTTGTAACGGAGGCGTTTTCCATGAATCTGTGTGAAAGTTGGAAAGCCTACGAGGATTTTACGGCCTGTAATTATTCGGTTTTGCCGGAGAAACTGAAACGCCAAGGGCAGCAGATGGTATTTCCCGCCCAGAGCGTTCTCGTTTTGAGAGGGGATTTTCCGGAATACATCTACTTCATTTTGTCCGGCCATGTCCGGGGGCAGCGCTCCCATCTGAATGGGGACGAATATGTCTACTTTCAGCTGGACAGCAGCAACGGAAACATTGGACTTCTGGAGGTATTTTCCCGGAAGGAACAGTATGTCGCCACGATTTTTTGCGCCACAGAGGTGACAACCGTTCGAATTCCATCGGCGGTTTTTTACCGTTATGTTATGGAAGACCGGGATTTATTGCGCCGTTGCCTTACCTTGGTTGCCCAGGATCTGTACCGAAGCTCCGGAAAAGATGGCCTTTACTATTACATGGAGGGAATCGACCGGGTCCGCAGCTATCTGGTGGACTACTACGCTGCCCATACTTCCGCGCTGGGGGACGGGATAGAGCTTCGGGAGGAATACCACCAGATCGCCGCCAAGCTGGGCATCAGTGTCCGCACCGTAGGGCGGAGCCTTCGACTGCTCCGGGAGAACGGTGAAATTTTTACGGACCGGCGCAAAACAATAATCACCCAAGCGGGATATAAGCAAATGCTGGGAAACATATTGGTTTAATTTTTCCTCATTGTCCCTGAAAGGTCATGTGACCTTTCAGGGACGTTCCTTTTTGCTGTATAATGCAAATACAGAAGGTCCGATAGTCCGTGTAATGGCACTTATCGGCAACAAAATCGGAAAACAAATCAAAAAGGAGAATCCAAGATGAAAAAAATATTTGTAACGCTTCTTTCCCTTGTCCTAACGTCTACAATGCTTTCCGCTTGCGGCACTGCCCAGGCGGAAGAGAGACCCACCGGTGATTCTGCCACCCAGGGCACAACCATCCGGGTCCTGACCCATATGGACGCCAGTTTCAACGGGATAAAGGATGCGTTTACCGAGGCCACCGGCATTCAGGTTGAGGTGGACGTTTGCTCCTTTGATGAGCTGAACGACCAGTATGAAGTCCTGCTGAGCTCCAAGTCCAGCGAATACGACGTGATTTGCCCGGACGGTCCCAATGTGGCCGCTTATGCGAGCAGAGGCTATATTGCGCCGCTGGGGGACTATTTCACCGCCGAGGAGATTGGCCAATTCAGCGAGGCTCTGGTCAACCAGGGTACCGTTGACGGCACCTTCTACGCTGCTCCTTTGGGGGACAGCTGCACGATTTTGTACTACAACAAAGACTTATTCAAAGAAGCCGGAGTCGAGTGGAATTTTGATCAGTACGATGGAGTCAACTCCCGTATTACCTGGGAAAAGGCCATTGAACTTGCCACAGAGGTGACCTCCAAGATCGATCCGGACGGCTCCAAGGGGGTCACGCCCATCGAATTTGGTCAGGCTAGCCAGGTATACATGATGAACACGCTGCCCAATAGCCTGGGCGGAAAGAATATCAGCGACGACGGGCTGAGTGTAGAAGGAATTTTGGATAGTGCTCCCTGGACCCAGGCTTTGACCTGGTATCAGGACAATGTCAGCGCCGGTGTGTTCTCCCGGGGAATCAGCGGTATGGACGGTTATAACAACTTCTACGCCGGAAAATCAGTCTTCATTTTGATGACCACAGACTCTTATAACTATGCCATGTATGGTGGAATGACGCCGGAGAACCTGGGCTTTACTTATCAACCCTGCTTTGAGGGCTATGAGGACCAGACTGCTACAGCCTGCGGCAACTGGACCTGTGCGATCAATGCCAACACAAAAAACAAGGAGGCGGCTGCTAAATTTGTCAAGTGGATCACCTATGGAGAAGGAAATGAGCAGTTCCTGGCTATTGAAAGCATGGTGCCCAATATGGCCAGTCGCTACACGGATGCCTTGATTGAAAAGGTGCCCACGCTGGCTCTTGCCCGGGCAGAATCTGGCGTGACCTCTGTGGTCCGTGCCGTGACCCCTGGTTTCAACGAATACTCCAACGCTGTCAGCGCCATGTGGGAGGACATCCGCAACGGTGCCGATATCTCCGCAACTGTCGCAAATACTATTCGCGATCTGGACAGCGCCCTTTCTTACTACAAATAAACATTCTCTCGGGAAGGGATGATGGCTATGACCTTGACTAAGGCGACACACAGTTGGGAAAAACGACTGCCCTATCTTCTAATCCTGCCGGCGCTGATTTTTGCGCTGATTTACCGCATCTATCCGATTTTCTATTCCTTTTTCCGGGCCTTTCATTTTAAGGGGACCCTTTCCCTCCAGACCTATCTCAATTTGTTTCAGGATAAGAACTTCTGGTCCTCTCTTTGGATTACGGTAAAAATGAATCTTGTCATGATCCCTCTGCAAATTGTGATTTCCTTTTTGCTGGCGCTTCTGGTGAATGCTTCCCTTCGGGGAATCGGCATTTTTCGCAGCCTCTACTACCTGCCGGTTACCATTTCCATGCCGGTGGCGGCAATTTGCTGGAGCATGATCCTGAATTACAACAGCGGTGTGGTCAACAGTATACTGACCAGCTTCTTCGGCCTGGAACGGCAGGGCTTTTTCAACGACGGAAACCAGGCACTTTGGAGCGTAATCCTGCTTTGCACCTGGAAGGGCTGCGGCTATTGGATGATGTTTTTCCTTGCGGGGCTGAAAGGAATCGATACCTCCCTTTACGAAGCAGCCACCATGGATGGGGCAGGATATTTCCGCCGCTTGTTTAGCATTACCATTCCGCTGCTGAAGAAAACCACGCTGTTCGTAACCGTGGCAAATACCTCCGTGAATCTGTTGCTTTTCGCCCCCATGATGCTGATTACCAATGGAGGACCTAGCGGGACAACGAATGTACTTATGTACGAGGCATACCGACAAGCCTTCAAATACGGCAATTACGATAAGGGTTCCGCCATTACCAGCGTCTTGGTGATGTTGATCCTTGCGGTAGTATTTTTGCAATTTAAGCTCATGGACGAAAAGGACTGAGGAGGAAGCGCATGAAAAAGAATAGACTAATGACTGTATTCCTTGTTATCGCCCTTCTATTTGTCCTCGTGCTGGCGTTGTTTCCTATTCTGTATCCACTGATGTCCTCGTTTCGAACGGATCAGGAAATCTACGAATACGCTATGCCTTTCCAGCTCCATACCCTCTGGCCTGTCCGCTGGACTCTGGAGAATTACAAACTACTCTTTACTGAGTACCGTTTTGGGCGGTATCTGCTCAACACCCTCTTTGAAATCGGTGTGATCATCCCATTGACAGTTCTAATTTGCTCCTTGGCCGCCTTTGCCTTCACCTTTTACAGTTTCCGAGGGAAAAAGGCGCTGTTTGCTCTGTTTATGATCACCTTTATGATCCCGGCGGAATCCATCGCCCTGCCGCTTTACCAGTTGGTGAACAATATGCGCATGGTGAACACCTATTGGGCCCTGATTCTTCCGGCCCTGGCCAACGGCCTGACGCTCTTTATGTTTGTCCAATCCTTCCGGGACATTCCCCAGAGCCTATTGGAGGCGGCCCGGATCGACGGCGGCGGATGGTGGAACTGCTATTGGCACATTGTAATGCCCCTTTCCAAGCCCGTTATTGTCGCCATGTGTCTGATGACATTTGTCAACGAGTGGAACAATTACCTCTGGCCACTGTTGGTGGCCCGTCTGGATGACGTAAAAACCGTGACCATTGCCATCTGCGCCTTTAAAGAGGAAAATATCACCCACTGGAGCATGATCTATGCCAGCTCTATGTTTTCTGCCCTGGTGCCTATCTGCGTGTTCCTGCCCTTCCAGAAATATTTTGTGCAGGGTATTACTAGCAGCGGGGTCAAGGGCTGATTTCAGAAGAAAGGACTACCATATGACGCGACAAACCGAAGAATACAGGGAAAAACTACTGTATCCGCCTACCGGAAAAATTCATCTGATCATTGATTCGGATACGAAAAACGAGGTGGATGACCAGTTTGCTATTGCTTGGGCGCTGCGGAGCACGGAGCGATTCCAAGTGGATGCCGTTTATGCCGCACCCTTTTCTCACGATTGCTTTCGGCAATTTAATAAGGCAAAGGAAAACCTGGCAAAGGCCGTGGGTACCATCGGCCATGCTTCCGGTCCGGTGGATGGTATGGAGCAGAGCTATCAGGAGATTTTAAAGCTCTTTTCTCTGCTGGGGGAGTCCGCCGAGGGCAGAGTGTTCCGTGGTTCGGACCGGTATATGGCGGAGGATGGTAGCCCGGTGGACAGTGAGGCTGCCTGGGACCTGATCCGCCGGGCCCACGAAAGCGTGGGGCCTCTCTACATTGCGGCCATTGGTACGGCTACAAACATTGCCTCTGCCATCCGCATGGACCCTACGATTATCAACAACATTGTTGTTGTTTGGCTGGGGGGGAACAGCTTGGGGTTTCATCAAGGTATTGAATTCAATCTGATTCAGGATGTTCGAGCAGCACAAACTCTGTTTGACAGTGGGGTCCCGCTGATTTGGGTACCTTGCCTGAACGTGGCATCGCTGCTGTCTGTCTCCGAACCGGAGCTACGGGAATACCTGTTGGGCAAATCGCCTATTGCTACCTATTTGGCACAAATTGTGCTGGATGCCTTCCGGGATTCTAACAGCGACATCGCGTTTATGGGATTGAATAGGACCAGCAACCTTCTCGGAAACTGTGATGAGAAAGAAGCGTATCTTTCCCAGTTTCCAAGTCGTTATGTAGCATGGAGCCGGATCATTTGGGATATCGCCACTATTGCCATTCTGAAAAATCCCAACTGGGTTCCATCCACCCAAATCCCTGCGCCGATTTTGCGGGATGATTTTACCTGGGCTCCGACGGACCCAACTCGGCATAGGATTCGCATGGCGACCTATTGCTATCGGAATATGATTTTCGGAGATCTCTTCCGGACGCTTGGAGAAAAGAGAACCTAAAAGAAGCCGCCTTGCAGGCGATACAAACCTGCAAGGCGGTGGGTCTTTTATTTGACTTTGAACCTTAGCATATTCCAGGAAGCGGCGGGGAGGACCGGAGTTTCCTCCGATGCTACTTCCCGGGGAGGCCGGAAAGGGTGACGGGAGCGGCGGGGCCTTTGTTGACGGCGAAGAGGGTAATGTAGTCTTCCTCCGGGGAGAGAACGGCGGCGCAGCTGAGGATAGGTACGTTTTCCCTTAGGCTACAGTTGTAGGTGGGGCAGTCCAGAGTAAGCTTCATTGCGGTGCCGCGGCCATATTGGGAGGTATAGAGGAAGGGCCAGTAGATGGTCTGGGTCCAGCTTTTGCCGCCGGGGATGGTAGGCCTCTCTAATGGGCATTTGGGGGATCCTCCTGACCTATGCCTTTTTCCCCTTTACGCTGCTGCTCCTTGTGACCTGCGTCCCGGCAATATACCGGTTTACCCTGTGTTTTCTACTGAACAAGCCCATCCAGGACAAGGTCCTGACGCCGTGGGAGCAGACTCAGAATTAGGCATCTCCTGGTAAGGGCGGCTTTGGTGTAACTGCCTCTTGCATCTTTTGATGAAATCTGCTAAAATGACTGAAATAATAAAAAGTTTGTTCAAGAATGGAGGCAGTCTATGATCCTGATATCCTGTGCGGACAATGCCCTGGGGCTGCGGTTCAACCACCGGCGGCAAAGCCGGGACCGGGTGGTTTGCGGCCGGATGCTGGAGAAAAGCGGCGGGCGGCTGTGGCTGGCGGAGGAGACCAAAGGACTCTTTGCCCAGTTTCCTGAGGCGGAGCTGACAATCGTATCAGATCCCGCGGCGGTGCCGGTGGGGAGCTTCTGCTTCTGGGAAGGGCCTACGGATGCACCGGCGGAAAGGATCATCCTCTACCGCTGGAACCGGGACTATCCCGGAGACGAGAGATTCTGTTTCCCCGGTGGGGAAGAGATATGGCAGCTGAACCGCCGGGAGGACTTCCCCGGCTTTTCCCACGAAAAAATCACCGAAGAAATCTACATCCACAAGGAGTGACCCATGGCGAAGAGAAGAAAGAAGCAGCAGGCCCTATCCTGGCAGCAGCAGCTGATCGTCCTGGTGCTGGCATTGGTCTCCCTGGCGTATACCTACTTTTTTGGTCCCCTGCAAACCGGGGCAACGGTGAACCTGGATTCCATTCCGGCCTATTCCGGTCAGGCCTATGTGGCCGTCAATGGCAACCGGCCCTTCTTTACGGAGCCCCAGTATACGGAAACCTCCTACGAAACCTATTCGCCCCTGGATCCTCTGGGCCGTTGCGGACCGGCGGAGGCCAACGTGGGTCAGGACCTGATGCCTACGGAGAAGCGGGGAGCCATCGGCTCCGTGAAGCCCACAGGCTGGCAGGTATCCAAGTATGACTTCGTAGACGGGAAATACCTGTATAACCGGTGCCATCTGATCGGCTACCAGCTGACGGCAGAGAATGCCAACAGCCAGAACCTGATCACCGGCACAAGATATCTGAACGTGACCGGAATGCTGCCCTTTGAGAACATGGTGGCGGACTACGTAAAGGAAACAAACAACCATGTGCTCTACCGGGTGACCCCTCTGTTTGACGGAGAGGATCTGGTTGCCAAGGGTGTCCTCATGGAGGCCTGGTCCGTAGAGGACGGGGGAGAGGGTGTGTGCTTCAACGTATACTGCTACAATGTTCAGCCCGGAGTGACCATCGACTACGCCACGGGAGACAACTGGGAAACAAAGTAAAGAAAGATGCCGTCACCGCGGTTTTGGTTCGCGGTGACGGCATTTGTTTATGCGGGCTTCTGGGGATCCTTGGCCTGGGCGCTCCGGAAGGGCCGGGGCAGGGTGGTCTTGTCGAAGACCATGACCTGGCTGGAATAGAGGCTGCTGTTGCCGGAGAGAACGAAGCAGACAATGCTGACAAAGGTGAAGGTGTACACATTGGCACCGCCGAACATTTCCACGCTGAGGACGATGGAGGCCAGGGGAGAATTGGTGACGCAGCAGAAAAGGCCCACCAGGCCCAGAGCGGCGGAGAACCCTGGGTCCAGTCCCAGAAGGCCGCCCCAGACGCAGCCGAAGGTGGCACCGATGCAGAAGGTAGGCACGATCTCACCGCCTTTGAACCCGGCGCTGAGGGTAATGGCGGTAAACAGAAGCTTCACAAGGAAGCTGTACCAGTCCGCCTGACCGTTGACGGCATCCAGGGCCATGTCCATTCCGGCACCGTTGAACCGCTGGTCCCCCAGGGCCAGGGTCAGGGCCACCAGCAGAATGCTGCCCACCAGGATCCGGGTTTTCGGATCCTCCAGCAGCTCCTGGGACAGGTGCTCTGCCTTGTGGATGAACCAGCACATGAAGATGCTCAGCAGAGAGATCCCCAGGGCCAGCAGCAGATACCGGCCGCCGTTGTATGGGGTGAAGGTATAGAGAACGGTCAGATCCACCGCCTCCGGGTAGACCCCCAGGAGCCGGGAGACATAACCGGCGGCCATAGAGGACATAAAGCAGGGAAACAGGGCCGGGGAGAAGAAGGTGCCCACAGACTCAAACTCCATGCAGAACATCATTGCCGTCAGGGGTGTGCCGAAGAGCCCTGTAAATACGGCGATCATGCCGGCCATGACCAGGATCTTCCGCTCATATCGGCGGATGTGAAAGACCCGGGCGACCAGGGAGGCCAGGGACCCGCCCAGCTGCAGGGCGGCACCCTCCCGTCCGGCGCTGCCGCCGAAGAAGTGGGTCAGGCAGGTGGCCAGAAAGACGGCAGGGGTCACCGCGGGGCTTACATGGTGGCCGTCCAGAGTGGCCTCGATGATTTCGTTGGTGCCCTTGTTGCCGGAGAGCTTCAGCCTCCGGTAAAGTTCCACGGTGAGCAGACCGCCGACAGGCAGTAAAAACAGGATCCAGGGGTGCGCCCCCCGGAACTGGGTGAGCGCGCCCAGGGTGTAGTGAAACAGAACTCCCAGCCAGCCGCCCAGGATCCCCACCAGCAGGCCCAGAAGCCCCCACTTGACAAAGGCGACGGCGTAGCTGCGAACATAGTCCAGCTTTTTGGAAATATCCATAGAAACCTTCTTTCTTCGGGAAAACCACCGAAAGCAGCGGATATTCGGTGGGCCAGATACGCAAAAGATTTCTAAATAGTAATCCCTGCCGCCGGAATAATCAAGATGCAGAAGCGCTAAAAAGGGCTCTTTGCCGGAAAGAAACCTTGTGCGGAACGGAGAAAACGCAAAAATCCCCTCCGCTTTTTTGCGGAGGGGAGAAAAGAAACCCGATTACACAATGCCCTGGGCGTTCATGGCGTCGGCAACCTTCAGGAAACCGGCGATGTTGGCACCGGCCACGTAGTTGCCTTCCATGCCGTATTCCTTGGCGGCAGAATCCAGGTTGTGGAAGATACCCACCATGATACCCTTGAGCTTCCGGTCCACTTCCTCGAAGGTCCAGCTCAGGCGCTGGGAGTTCTGGCTCATCTCCAGAGCGGAGGTAGCCACGCCGCCGGCGTTGGAGGCCTTGCCGGGCAGGAAGTAGATGCCGTTTGCCTGGAGGTACTTGGTGGCATCCAGAGAGGTGGGCATATTGGCACCCTCGCAGACGGCGAAGCAGCCGTTGGCCACCAGGGTCTTGGCATCCTCCAGCAACAGCTCGTTCTGGGTGGCGCAGGGCAGGGCAATATCGCACTTGACGGTCCACACGCCCTTACCCTCGTGGTAGACGGAATTGGGACGGGCCTTGGCGTACTCTGTCAGACGGGCCCGCTTGACCTGCTTCACTTCGATCAGGGTGGCTACGTCAATGCCGTCGGGATCGTAGATCCAGCCGGTGGAATCGGAGCAGGTAACGGGCTTGGCCCCCAGTTGCCAGGCCTTCTCAATGGCGTAGGTGGCTACATTGCCGGCACCGGAGACGGCCACGGTCTTTCCCTTCAGGTCCTTGCCGTTGCACTTGAGCATCTCTTCGGTGATGTACAGCAGGCCATAGCCCGTGGCCTGGGTACGGGCCAGGCTGCCGCCGTAGCTCAGCCCCTTTCCGGTGAGCACGCCCTCGTATTGGCCGCTGAGGCGCTTGTACTGGCCGAACAGGTAGCCGATCTCCCGGCCGCCCACACCGATGTCACCGGCAGGAACGTCTTCGTTTTCACCGATATACTTGTACAGCTCCGTCATGAAGCTCTGGCAGAAGGCCATGACCTCCCGGTCGGACTTGCCCTTGGGGTCAAAGTCGGCGCCGCCCTTGCCGCCGCCGATGGGCAGGCCGGTCAGGGAGTTCTTGAAGGTCTGCTCGAAGCCCAGGAATTTCAGAATGCCCTGGTTAACGCTGGGATGGAACCGCAGACCGCCCTTGTAGGGGCCGATGGCGCTGTTGAACTGCACACGATAGCCGTTGTTCACCTGAACCTGGCCCTTGTCGTCCACCCAGGGAACACGGAACATGACGATCCGCTCCGGGGTGACGAGACGCTCCAGAAAGGCGTTCTTCCGGTAGTAGTCCTCATTTTTTTCAATGACGACCCGCAGAGATTCCAGGACCTCCGTTACGGCCTGCAGGAATTCCGGCTGGCCAGGATTCTGAGCGGCAACCCGCTCCAGGATTTCATTTACATAGCTCATAGACAAGTGTGCTCCTCTCAAAGCATTTTTCTGATGGGTATTGTAGCAGATTGCAGGGCAGATTTCAACTGCTTTTGCAATAAATTTTTTCGAAATTGCAAAAAACGCCGCATTGCACGGAAGAATTCCCGGAATGCGGCGATTTTTGTGGAATTTGCAACGGAGGAATCTGTCAAATCCGGGGAAGAATGTCTTTCTGGATGGTTTCCACCAGCGCATCGATCTCGGCCTGGGTGGTTTCCCGGCTCAGAGAGACCCGGAATGCCGAATCAATGGCCTGCTCGGGGACATTCATGGCGGTGAGCACATGGCTTCTGTGGCCTTTGGCACAGGCGGAACCGGCAGAGACGCAAATCTGCGCGTCCTGCAGGATGTTGATGGAATTCTGGGTGGGCACTCCCGGAATGGATACGCTGAGAATATGGGGGGCCTCATGGGCGCCGTTCAGCTGCACCCCGGGCAGGGCCTCCAGCCGGGCGCAGAGGTCTTCCAGCAATGCCCGCTCCCGGGCGGTGTCCTCCCGGAAGGTCTTGGCTCCGGCAGCGGCGGCCGCGCCGAAGCCAAAGAGGGCGGGGGTCGCTTCCGTGCCGCTGCGCAGATTGTTTTCCTGCCCGCCGCCGTGGATCAGGGGCGGGAAGGATTTGAGCCTGGGGGAGATGTACAGCGCTCCGGCACCCTTGGGGCCGTGGATTTTGTGGCTGGAAACGGAGATCAGGTCCGCCCCCAGGGTTTTGGCCTGGAAGGGAATTTTCAGGAAGCCCTGGACGGCATCCGTGTGAAAAATGGCATCGGGGCAGAGCCGGTGGGTGAGCTTTGCCATCTGAGCAATGGGCATGACGGAACCCGCCTCGTTGTTGACCATCATAATGGATACAAGAACGGTGTCCTTCCGAAGGGCGGCTTTCAGGGAATCCGGGGAGATGTTGCCCGAGTTGTCCGGCTGCAGATAGGTCACCTCGAAGCCCTGGGCCTCCAGGTCCTTCATGCAATTCAAAATGGCATGGTGCTCTATGGCGGTGGTGACGATGTGCTTTCCCCGCTTGCCCAGGCGCTTGGCGGTGCCGTAGACGGCCCAGTTGTCGGCCTCGGTGCCGCAGGAGGTGAAGAACACCCGGTCCGGTTCCGCGCCCATGGCGGCGGCGACGGCATGGCGGGCGCTGCGTAGCTGCCGGGCGGCGTGGATGCCGAAGTCATACAGAGCAGAGGGGTTGCCCCAGTCCTGGGTCAGCGCCTGGGCAACAGCCTCCACAGCCTCGGCACAGGGCTTGGTGGTGGCGGAATTATCGAGATAGATCATGTTTTTCCTTACTTTCCTACGCAGAAGCGTTCAAAAATTCGATTGGTGATGTCCTCACGGACGGTGGCGCCGGTGACTTCCCCTATGGCCTCCATAGCGGCCTCCACATCCAGCAGCAGCGCATCGGGAGTCACGCCCAGCTTTAGCCCCTGCAGGGCGGAGAGCAGGCTTTCATAGGCCCGGCGGCAGGCATCGTACTGCCTGGGATTGGTGAGAATGGAGCCGTCACACTTGCTTTCTCCGGCAAACAGATCATCGATGCAGCCCCGCAGCAGCTCCAGACCATCCCCGGTGGCGGCGCTGATGGGGATGACGTTCAAAAAGGGCAGGGCACTGGGCTCCACCTGGGGGCCCAGGTCGCATTTGTTGATCAGAGCAATGGCCTGGGGCGCGTCCAGGCACGCCTCTATGATCGCCTGATCCTCGGCGGTCAGCGGGACGCTGCCGTCGCAGACAAAGAGAGCCAGATCTGCTTCTTCCAATGCCTTCCGGGACCGGTCAACGCCAATGGCCTCTACGGTGTCGGCGGTTTCGTGGATACCGGCGGTGTCCACCAAACGCAGCCGGGTGGAGCCTGCAAGGACGGACTCCTCCACCGTATCCCGGGTGGTGCCGGGGATATCGGTGACGATGGTTCGGTCGAAGCCTACCAGAGCGTTCAGCAGGCTGGATTTTCCCACATTGGGCCTGCCTACAATGGCGGTTTTCACACCCTGCCGCAGAATCCGCCCCTGGCCGTAGGTTTGCAGAAGGGCATAGAGGGACTTGGCATCGCTGCGCAGAGAAGCGGCATAGTTGGAAAGACCAAAGTCCTCGATGTCCTCATCGGGATAGTCCAGAACGGCGTGAAAGTGGCTGCACAGGTCTGTCAGGTGGTCATACACCGGCAGCAGCACCTTTTGCAGCCTGCCGCCTACCTGTCCGGCGGCGTTGGCCGCGGCGTCTGCGGTATCCGCTTCGATCAGATCGATGACGGCCTCGGCCTGAGTCAGGTCCAGCTTCCCGTTCAAAAAGGCCCGCTTGGTGAATTCTCCCCGTTGGGCAGGTCTGGCCCCGGCGGCATAGAGACTCCTTAAGCCCTCTGCCAGCACGGCAGGGGAGCCATGGCAGTGAAACTCTACGGTATCTTCTCCCGTATAGCTGTGGGGTGCCCGGGAGACCACGGCCATGCACTGGTCAATGGTCCGTCCCTGGATGTCCCGCAGCTCGCCCAGCACCAGCAGCCGGTTTGGGCTCGTTTGCAAAGGACGGGAAAAGACCTTTTCTGCGATTTCAATACAGCCTTCCCCGGAAAGCCGCAGGATGCCGATGGCGGAAACCTGATTTCCGGTGGAGACGGCGGCAATGGTATGTGACATTTACGGTTCCTCCAAAAAGGCCAGGGGATCCCCTGAGCCGGATACATAGCGCATGAGCTGATAGGCGCACATGATGGCAAGCTCCTCTTCCCGCAGGATCCGGGCGGCTTCCGCTCGGTCGGCCAGAACCACCTGAATTGTCTCGCTGTCCTCCTGATGGCTGCTGGTGGGGGAGCCGGTGCATCTGCCGAAAACCGTGGCGCAGCTCTCGTCTGTCATGCCCACGGTGGTATAAAAGGGACGGCCCCAGCCGTGGTCCTCCACGGGGGTCAGGGTCAGCCCGGTTTCCTCAAAGAGCTCCCGGACGGCAGCCTGCCTGGGGTTCTCTCCGGGCTCCACCAGTCCGGCGGGCAGCTCATAGACAAACCTGCCCACAGGGTAGCGGTACTGCCGGATGAGGACGATCCGGTCCTGATCATCTGCCGCAAAGATCACAACGCCATCGGCGTGGTTTTCCTTTGTGGCGGCTTTCAGGCGGGCCGCGTCCCCGATTCGGGAAGCCATATAGTAGTCAAAGTGCGTTCCGTCCCGCTGAACGGCATCCATCTGGTACAGGGAAAGATATTTGCTGCCTGCGAGCTTGTGAATGGTTCCAACCTGCGGCATGGCGTGGCCTCCTTTGTGAGCTTCTGACTTCCTATCATACCAGTTTGCGACGGAAAAAGCAATCCCCGCGAGGGCTGCCCTTGCTTTTTTGCGGGATTTGCGGTAAGATACCCCCAAAGGAGGTGGAGCCATGTATCGCATTCTGATCGTGGAGGATGAGCAAGCCATTGCCCGGGCTGTGGCAGAGGAGCTGAGCCACTGGGGGCTGGAAAGCCGCTGTGTGGAAAATTTCCGGGACGTCATGGCGGAATTTCAGGCATTTCAGCCTCAGCTGGTGCTGCTGGACATTATGCTGCCCTTTTTCAATGGCTATCACTGGTGCAACGAGATAAGAAAATGCTCCAATGCGCCCATCATTTTCCTGTCTTCCGCCTCGGACAATATGAACATCGTCATGGCGATGAATATGGGCGGAGACGATTTCATTGCCAAGCCCTTTGACAGGACGGTGCTGGTGGCCAAGGTCCAGGCATTGCTCCGGCGGTGCTATGATTTTCATCCCACTGCCCCTATTTTGGAGCACCGGGGCGCGGAGCTGAACACCGGGGACAACAGCCTTCGCTTCCGCGGAGAGAAAATCGAACTGACGAAAAACGAATACAGGATCCTCCTGTGCCTGATGGAGAATAAGGGGCAGGTGGTCAGCCGGGAGAAGCTCATGGAGCGGCTCTGGGCTTCGGACAGCTTTGTGGACGAGAATACCCTGACGGTCAATGTAAACCGTCTGCGGCGAAAGCTGGACGGTGCAGGGCTCACCGGCTTTATCACAACGAAATTCGGAGTGGGGTATTTGCTTGGAGACTGAAAAAGGGCTTTTCTTTGTGTATCTGCGGGAGCGGGGCAAGGCAATTGCCTGCCTGTGCCTTTTCACAGGCATTTTTGCGGGGACCTTTCTCCTGTACCATGTGCCCTGGCAGGCGGCGGCCTACCCGGCGGCGCTGTGCCTGGGATTGGGCGTGCTGCTCCTGCTGCGGGATTACCGCCGGTTCCGCCGGGTTCACGAAGCCTATCGGCGTTTGACACAGCTTCCGGAGCTGACCCGGGAGCAGCTGCCTCAGGGAAAAAGCCAGACGGAGCGGGATTGCGCGGCACTGCTGGAAAAGCAGCTGGAGGATATGGCCCGGCTGCAAACCGCCAGCGCGGACCGCTTCACCACCCAGACGGATTATTTTTCCGCCTGGGCCCACCAGATCAAGACCCCTATTGCCGCCATGGGGCTGAAGCTGCAAAACGAGGATTCTCCTCTGGCCCGGGGACTCCGGGGAGACCTGAATCGCATTGCCCAATATGTGGAAATGGCCATGACCTATCTGCGCCTGGATGCCGAAACGGGGGACTATGTATTGAAGACCCAGGAGCTGGACCCCATTATCCGGGGAGCGGTCCGGCGGTTTGCCGGGGAATTCATCGACCGGAAGCTGCGGCTGCGGCTGCAGGAGACCGGACAGATGGTACTGACGGACGAAAAGTGGCTGAGCTTCGTGCTGGAGCAGCTGCTGTCCAATGCACTGAAATATACCCCCGGCGGGGAGATTTCCATATTCTGGCAGGAGCCGGATACGCTGGTGATCCGGGATACGGGCATTGGTATCGCCCCGGAGGATCTGCCCCGGATCTTTGAAAAGGGCTTCACAGGCTACAACGGCCGCTCGGACAAAAAGGCCAGCGGCATTGGGCTGTATCTGTGCAAGCGGGTATGTGACCGACTGGGCCACGGCATTTCCATAGCATCTGCCCCGGGAGAGGGGACAACCGTCTTTTTGAAGCTGGGCAGAGACAAAATTGGTATTGAATAGGAGAAAGATTATGAAACTTCTGATTGCATCCGATATCCACGGCAGCGCCTATTGGTGCGGCAGACTTTGCGAGGAAATCGAAAAAGAAAACCCGGATCGGGTGATTTTGCTGGGAGACCTGCTGTATCATGGCCCCCGGAACGACCTGCCCCGGGACTATGCCCCGAAAAAAGTAATCCCCATGCTCAGCGCTCTGGCGGAGAAGATCATTGCCGTTCGAGGAAACTGCGAGGCAGAGGTAGACCAGATGGTGCTGCCATTTCCCTGCCTTGCGGATTTTTCCCAGCTGCTGGTGGACGGAAAGACCTTCTATCTGACCCATGGGCACCATGCCAATCCCCAGAATCTTCCGCCCCTGCCGAAGGGCAGTGTGTTCCTCTTCGGCCACACCCATGTGAAGCTGGACGAAGAGGCGGCGGGGATCCGTTGCCTGAACCCGGGCAGTGTATCCATTCCCAAGGATGGGAGCCACAGCTATCTTATTTATGAAGACGGAAACTTTTCTTTCCGGATCATGGAGGAAGCGTAATGGATTCGACCCAATGCGACAGCTGCTGGTATTATGATTATGATGAAGAGTTCGATGAGTACTACTGCATGATGGACCTGGATGAGGATGAGGTGTACCGCATTCTCTCTTCCCAGTCCCAGCAGTGCCCCTATTATCGCCAGGGGGACGACTACACCCTGGCCAGGAGACAGTGACTATGAAATTTCTTGCCCTGCTGCTCGCGCTGCTGCTTGCCGGATGCGCCGCACAGCCGACCCCAACTACGGAGACCACTGCGGCCGATGCGCTCTACACCCCGGGTCACCGCCTGGAGACCCAGACCAGCGGCATGATGCAGGTCTTTCCCACAGAGACCTCCGGCTTCTGCCGCATATGGGCCATGGGGGAGGACGTGCTCCTTTCCGGAGACGGGAAACTGACGTGCCTGTCCGGCGCAAGCCTGACTCCCGGCAGCACGCGGCAGGCTGACACGGTGCTGCAAACGGGAAGCGACGGCGTGTGGCTCTTTGACGGCAGCGCGGTGCAGATCTTGGACGGAAGCTTTGCCCTGCTGCAAACGGTCACTATTCCGGATGAGGTCCTGGGAGTACCCGGGTTGGAGGGCAGTCGGCTGTACTATCTCAGCGAAGGCTGCCTGAAGGTGCTGGACCTGTCTACGGGGCTTTCCTCCCTGCTGCGGGACAATATGGCCTTTACCGACGGCACCGTTCAGTGCCTGGGAGATTTGCTGCTGCTGCACTTGACGGATGAGGACGGCATCGGGAAAACGCTGCTGGTTTCCGCAGCCGACGGCAGCACCCAGTACCCGAGCCTTGCAGTCACGGATGCCTGCCGGTTTGAGACGGGGCTGGGCATTCTGCTGGAGGACGGTCAGGTCCTGCTCCTGCCGGACAGCGACGGCGCTCAGAAGCTGACGCTGGAAGAGGGAGAACAGATGGTGGGATTCCTGCCGGAAATCGGGGGCCTCATTACCTGCCGGAATGACACAGCAGGGCTGACGCTGCGGCTCTATGCCCTCTCTCGGGGGATTCTGCGCTGCAGCGTACTGCTGCCGGAAGTGGACCTGGTGGGAACGGGCTGCGTCAGCGCGGACGGAACGCTCTATATTTCGGCTCACAGCACCCAGGAGACGGCCTGGTGGATTCTGCGCTGGAATTACGAGGCATTTCCACCGGTGTCCGAGGACAGCTGCCTGGAGCCCTATTATACCCGGGATTTCCCGGATGTGCAGGGGCAGGCATCCTGTGAGACCTTGGCCCGGGAGCTGGGGGCGCAGTACGGCATTTCGGTGCTGCTTTTTGACGAGGCTGCTGCCTGCGCACCCTGGGACTATGCTTTCACGGCGGAATACCGGGTGGACAAGACAAACTGGGCCCTGGAAGACCTGAAGGCCACGCTGGAAGCCTTCCCGGAGGGGTTCCTGACAAAGCTCCGGCAGGACTGGGAGGATTTGACGGTCTGCATTGTGGACACCATCCAGGGCACGGCAGAATCCGGCAGCCTGGACTCTGCCGAGGGGCTGCAATTCCAGAACGGCAGCCATTTTTACATCGCTTTGGCGCCAAAGGAAGAGGACAGCCTGAAGCACACTCTTTTTCATGAATTCAGCCACCTGATCGAGAACCGGGTGCTGACAAAGACCGGAGCTTATGACAATTGGAATGACCTGAATCCCCAGGACTTTGCCTACAGTCTGGACCTGAACGCGGACATGACTCCCTATAAGGCGCTGCTGACCGGCCCGGACCGGGTGTTTATTGACAACTATGCCATGACGTTCCCGGCCGAGGATAGGGCCCGGATCTTTGAGTGCGCCTGCACCTCCGGCAATGAGGAGGACTTCGTGTCGCCCATCCTCCAGGCCAAGCTGCAGCGAATCTGCACCGGCATTCGGCAGGCCTTTGACCTGGAGGATGCCCCGGAGCGCTTCCTGTGGGAGCAGTACCTGACATCGGCACAATAGCTTTTGCGGCCCAAATCGCCAGACATGGGATTCGGGCCGCTTTTTGTGCTGCGCTTTGCAAAAAATGTGCTTGTATATGGGGAAAAACTGTGATAAAATAAGTCGATTTATTATGAGCAAACCTATGGAGGCCATTATGCATTTTCGGATTCCCCATTAGTCCTCTGCGGTTTTGAAGAATACGAAATTTTACGTGGAGGAAAAGCTATGTCAACTTTACAAGAAGAAATCAGCCGCCGCCGGACCTTTGCCATCATTTCCCATCCCGACGCCGGTAAAACCACTTTGACGGAAAAATTCCTGCTCTACGGCGGGGCCATTGCCCAGGCCGGTGTGGTCAAGGGAAAGAAGAACTCCCGTGCCGCCACTTCCGACTGGATGGAGATCGAGAAGCAGCGCGGTATTTCCGTTACGTCCTCTGTGATGCAGTTCCAGTATGAGGGCTTCTGCATCAATATCCTGGATACCCCGGGCCACCAGGACTTTTCTGAGGACACCTACCGTACCCTGATGGCGGCGGACTCTGCCGTCATGGTCATCGACGGCGCTAAGGGTGTAGAGCCCCAGACCCGGAAGCTTTTCAAGGTCTGCGCCATGCGGCACATTCCTATTTTCACCTTCATCAATAAAATGGACCGGGAGGCCCGGGATCCCTTCGACCTGCTGGACGAGCTGGAGCGGGAGTTGGGCATTGAGACCTACGCTATGAACTGGCCCATCGGCTCCGGCAAGGACTTTCAGGGCGTTTACGACCGGGAGAAGAGTGAGCTTTTGTTCTTCTCCGGCGTTTCCGGCAAGAACAAGGCGGGCAAGCACGCCGTAGACCTGTACGATCCCCAGGTTGCCCAGCTTCTGGATTCCGAAGAGAAGCACCGCCAGCTCATTGACGATGTGGAGCTGCTGTCCGCCGGACGGGAAATGGATATGGAAGAGGTCCGCCAGGGCCAGCTGAGTCCGGTGTTTTTCGGCTCTGCGCTGACCAACTTCGGCATTGAGCCCTTCCTGGAGTCCTTTCTGAAGCTGACCCCGCCCCCCCTGGCACGGGTGGCGGACTGCGGCACCATTGATCCCTTCAGCCCGGATTTCTCCGCCTTTGTCTTTAAGATCCAGGCCAACATGAACAAGGCCCACCGGGACCGGCTGGCCTTTATGCGCATCTGCTCCGGAA
>ERZ772861.1290-NODE-1290-length-21330-cov-6.377673_pt1 | contig 21330 bp, 13 predicted proteins | sample MGYA00512135_ERZ772861 | MGnify/ENA primary metagenome ERZ772861 (study PRJEB29015, sample SAMEA2737700) | human gut metagenome | biome: human gut; feature: human-associated habitat; material: faeces | place: China | collected 2012 ...
CCGGCGGAGGGCACACCCAAGGAAAATGCGGAAGCAAACAATGCCGAAAATGGCAATGCAGCCGCGAACAATGGCGCCGGGAATGCGGAAAACAAGGAAAACGCAACCGGTGCAACCAACGAGGAGCCGAAGGCAGAGACCAAGACCTGCAGCTGCAAGGACCTCTGTGATATGCAGCATCCCAATGCCGACTGCGAGGTCTGTGCAAACAGCAACGATGTGGGTACCTGCTGTAAGGGCAGCGTGGAAAAGCTGGACGCGGTTGACCCCCAGCCCGCTGCAGAAGAGGAAGAGCTGGTTTGCACCACCTGCACCACCAAGTGCACGGATGGTCATGTCAACGATAGTTGCGCGGCCTGCAAGGCCGATCCTTCCAAGTGCCGCATTGTGGAAGACAATCAGGCCTTGGTCGATACCTATGAGTTCTATGTGGAAGGCGTCCGGCAGGATGCCTGGACACAGAGCCTTGAGGACGGCCAGACTCTGAATGTGCCCGGCAACCCCAGCAAGGAGGGAGCCGTGTTCCAGGGCTGGTTCAGGCTCGACGGCGAGAATAAGATCCCGGTGGTGTCCGGCGCGGTCAGCGGTGTTTCCGGCAAGACCGTTCGGGTCGATGCAGTGTTCGCGGAATTCAGCTATGTCCTGTTCATGAGCAAGGACGGCAGCGCCGTAGTACATACCGCCCAGGGCAGCAGCGGCAATGCCGTTTCCGATGCCGACCTGAATACCGCTGCCAAGATGGTGAACCTGTCTCTGGGCCCCACGGAAGCCGTTGTGGGCTGGAGCAGCACGCAGGGCGGTGAGGCCGGTGCGGTTGCCTTCGCCGCCGGTACCGTCAATGTTTATCCTGTGATCAAGACCGGCTACTGGGTCATCTTCGATTCCAAGGGCGGCAACTATGTGGCCCCCGTCTTCGCCCAGGAGGGCCAGACCGTGACGCTGCCGACGACTGCGACCCGGCCGGGCTATACCTTCGACGGCTGGTATCAGAACGGACAGCCTGTGACCCAGGTCAACGCAGCGGCGAACCTGGAGGCCCACTGGACCGCAGCGAAGAACACCAAGTACACTGTGATCCACTGGCAGGAAAATGCCAATGATGAGAATTATTCCTTTAAGGAGTCCGAACCCAAGACCGGCACCACCGGCGAGGAAACGAAAGCTGCGGCCAAGCGCTATGAGGGCTTCACGGCCCAGGCCGTTACCCAGGAGACCATCGCCGGTGACGGCAGCACCATTGTGAATGTGTACTATGAGCGCAATGAGTATACCATTACGTTCTATTTGGATGACGTAATTTACACCTGTGGAAAGCAGCATTGGCACAATAGAAATTGCCCAAGAATTACTCAACTGACCATTACCGCAAAGCACGGTGCAAACATCTCTGACCAGTGGCCGAAGGTTGACGGCAGCAGCTCGTGGCGTACTACTGAGAATGGTTCTACATATCAAAGTAACATCGATGTTATGCCCGTAGGTGGCGGCAGCTACTATGGGCCGAATAAGGACTGGGGAAGCGAAACAGCATACTATTACGTAGAGGTGCTCCCTGGAGAGACTGGTACAACATACCATGGTGTCACTTACAAGGAACACCACCGCGATGTTTCTCCTGGAACCGGGTATTCGGTTTCAAAGGAAGACAAATATGCCATTACCGGATTTACCTACAAAGAGGGAACGGAGAACGGCGGAAGGTATAATAACGCCAAATTCTACTACACCCGCAACAGCTACAACATTGTCTTCATCAACAACGGCGCTACGGAAAAGACGCAGCCCATGAAGTACGAGCAGTCTTTGAGCGGCGTGAGCTATGAACCCACCCGGCCTGACGGTGTGCCTGCGGGTTACGAGTTTGCTGGTTGGTATGATAACGAGGCCGGTGAGGGCAAGGCCTTCGAGTTCGATGGCAAGACCATGCCCGCCCAGAACATCACCCTCTATGCCAAGTGGGCGGCCCCCGAGGTCACTGCAACCGTTTATCTGACGGTAACGGTGGGCGGCGAAAGCAGAACGCTGAGCGTTCCCTACGGTTCCTCTCTGGTGGAAGCACCCGGATATGAGGCGCTGATGCAGGAGATCACTGCGAAGAACGGCAGCGCGCCCAGCGCCTGGTTCTCCGTGGACGGCGACGGCGCAAAGACGCTGTTCAACCCGGATACCAAGCTCTATGCCCCCGTGACTCTGGTGCCCCACTTCTCCGGAACGCTGGAAACCTTCCAGGTTACCTACGTAGAAGGCGACCAGGCGGGCCCGGAGGACAACAACTCCTATCAGAGCGGCAGCTACGCCACGGTCCTGGGACCGAAGAATGGCAACCTGCGGTTCCTGTTCTGGAAGGACACGGCAACCGACAAGATCTATAAGCCCGGTGAGTCCATGAAGATGAGCGGTGACGTGACCCTCATCGCCGTGTACACCGAGGCACCGGCCACGGTCGGGCTGACTTACCACAACGGAACGGACTCCCGCACTGAGAATAACATCCGCTCCAACACCTTCGCAACAGTAAAGTCTGCTGCAAACCTGGGCTTCACCGCCCCAGACGGCTACGTTTTCGTCGGCTGGTCCACAACCGAGAACGGCGCAGCCACCTATTTCCCCGGGAATGCCGTCTACGTCCCTGAAAAGGGCGCACACCTGTACGCGGTCTGGACGGAACGGACGGATCTGAGCTATACCGTGCGGTATCTGGAGAAGGGTACGGGCGTTTCGCTGAGCAGTGAGGTGACGGTTCCCAATCAGACGTTTGACACTTCTGTGAATGCAGCTGACCATATAATTCATATCACCGGTTATAAATTTGATTCCGCAGAGCCCGAGACGCTGAAAATCGGCGCTGAGGGAAATGTGATGGTGCTGTACTATGTGAAGGATACAAGCCAGACCAAGCCCACCACTTACACTGTGAAGCACATTGTAGGTGGAGAGGAAGAGTACAGCCACACCTACGCCGGTACCGCATGGATTAACGAGACCAATCCTACCATTGTGATCGAGGCAGGCAGCCTGGCCCAGAAGACCTACACCGGCTACAAGTTCAGCACGATCAGCCCCTCCGTGCAGGAAGGCGATGCTGTCAAGACCGGCACAGTTATCACCCTGACCTACACCAAGCGCACCGACCTCACCTACACCGTCAAGTACCTCTGGACCGACGGTATGGGTTCCGGCACCGCCATTGAAGGCGTTCAGGACAAGGTCGTGGAGAATGTCACCTTTGAACAGGAAATCTTGGAAGAGCCCATTGAGATCTCTGGCTACACTCCTGTGGAAACAGGCAAGGTGGAGCGCCGGATGGACAAGGAATCCCTGACGATTGTCTTCCTGTACTACAAGAATGTCACCCTGACCGCCGCTTCTGGTTCCGTTGTTTACAACGGTAGCACTCAGACCCTGAGCGGCTACACCAGCTCCGAAGCGGAAGCTGTGTTCGAGAGCGTCACTGCCAGCGGCAGCGGCGAGGACGTGGGCGAGTACGCCGTGACCTTTAGCGGTGTCTCCGAGCGAGAGCAGAAGATCTCCAAGAATGGCAGATACCTGCTGACCGGAACTGAGGACGGCAAGCTCACCATCACCCCCGCACCCCTGACCGTGACCACCGATTCCGACAGCAAGGTCTATGACGGCACCGCCCTGACGGCGCCCGGCAGCATCACCGGCCTGGTTGGCGACGATACCGTGACCTTCACCGTCACCGGCAGCCAGACGGACGTTGGCAGCAGCGACAATACCTACAGCATCGATTGGGGCAATACCAAGTCTTCCAACTACACGGTTGTGGAAACGCTGGGCACCCTGAACGTCACCGCCCAGAACATCACGCCTCCTGTGAATCCCGATGACCCCAACGGTTACCTGGGCGTTCAGGTGGACAGCCCCGCCGATCATGTGTATGACGGCGCGGAGCACAAGTGGGCCCCCACTGTGACGGACAAGGACGGCAATGCCCTGACGGAGAATGAGGACTACACCGTTGCCTACGGCAAGACCGATTTCACCAACGTCACCGGCGATATCACCGTGACCGTCCGGGGTATCGGCAACTACACCGGCACCGTGACCAGAAGCTACAAGATCACCCCCAGAGAGGCCGTCATCACCGTGAACAACGGCACCAAGACTGCGGGCCGGAACGACCCCGCCTTCACCGGCACCGTGACGGGCCTGATTGGTGAAAACGACCTGGGCGTTGTGAGCTATGTGCGTACCAACAATGCGGAAGCCGTCGGCACCTACACCGGTGTCCTGACCGCCCTGTACACCGAGAACGCCAACTATGACGTTCGGGTGATCAACGGTACCTTCGTGATCACTGCGGCCAATAACCCGAATCCCAATCCTCCTCAGCCCAACCCCAATCCTCCGCAGCCCAACCCCAATCCTCCTCAGCCCCAGCCCGAGCCCAAACCTGAACCCAAACCTGAACCCAAACCCGAGCCTCAGCCTGAACCTGAGGGAACCGTGGTAGAGGAGATCGTGGATGAGGCCACGCCTTTGGCTATGGGCGGCGCATGGGCCCTGGTGAACCTGATCCTGACGATCCTGACGGTGCTTGGCAGCATCCTGCTGCTCATCGGCTACATCGGCAAGAAGCAGAAGGAGCGGGAGGACGAGAACGGCAACGTGATCCTCAACGCCGAGGGTGAAGCCGAGACGGACGACATCAAGAAGAAGGGCGGCTGGAGACTGGCCAGCATCATCCCCGCCGTGGCTGCAGTGATCGCATTCATTCTCACCGAGAATATGCGCCTGCCCATGGTCCTGGTGGACAAGTGGACTCTGCTGATGGTGATCACCGCTCTGGTCCAGCTGCTGGTTGCCTACTTCAGCAAGAAGAAGACCCAGGAACCCGAGCAGCCCGAGCAGATGGTTGCAAACGCATAACCCCCCAATTCCCTCCGGCGGAAACGCCGGGGGGAATTTTTGCCAAGCCGGTTCATTGACAGGAAAGGGGGATGCCGGTATGATTAAGAAAAAAGAAACAGGAGGCATTTTATGAACCTTTCAGACTGGACCTTTTTCATGGACGGCTTTGAGCCGCTGCCCTGCCGGGCGCCCTGCACCATGTATAGCGTACTTTTGGAAAACGGAAAGATCCCGGATCCCTTCTATGGGGTCAACGAGCAGACCCTGCGGCACTTGGGGGAACGGGACTGTGCCTTCGAGACGGAATTCACGGTGGATGCCCGGGATCTGGAGAAGGAATACCAGGAGCTGGAATTTTCCGGTTTGGATACCGTCTGCCGCATCCTGCTGAACGGGTCGCCGTTGGGCAGGACAAAGAATATGCACAGGACCTACGTTTTCCCGGTAAAGGACCGGCTGGTCCCCGGAAAAAACACGCTGCGGCTGGAATTTTCCTCCCCCATGGCCTATTTCCGGGAGGCCCAGCGGCGGCACTATCTCTATATGAATGACGGAGATACGGTCCCCGGAACGGCCCACCTGCGCAAGGCCATGTTCGAGTCCGGCTGGGACTGGGCGCCTACCCTGCCGGATATGGGCATTACCCGCCCTGTGGAGCTGCGCAGCTTTGACGGCGGACGGCTGGAGCGGGTGCTGGTCAGCCAGAAGCACCGGGGCGGAGAGGTGGACGTGAGCGTCCGTGCGGATGTGATTTGCGGGGCGGAATATGAAGTTTATGTAAACCTTGACGGGCAGCGGGTACGGGCAACGGCCGGTGAGGCGGTGGTCCATATCGAGCATCCCCGGCTCTGGTGGGTGCGGGGCTACGGCGAGCAGCCCCTCTATCCGCTGGAAACGGAGCTCTGGGTCGGGGGCACCTGCGTGGACCGGAAAACAATGCGCATCGGCCTGCGGACACTGACGGTGAGCACGGAGAAGGACGCCGACGGAAAGGGCAGCGAATTCTGCTTCGTCATCAACGGCATCAAAATCTTCTCCATGGGCGCAAACTTCGTTCCCATGGACAGCCTGCTCACCAGAATTACCCCGGACCGGCTGGAAAATCTGGTAAATCAGGCCGCTGCCGCCAATTTCAACACCCTGCGGATCTGGGGCGGCGGTTATTATCCGGAGGATACGTTCTATGATCTCTGCGACGAAAAGGGCATTCTGGTCTGGCAGGATTTTATGGTGGCCTGCGCAAACATCTGGCTCACAAAGGACATGGAGCAGGAATTTACCTGCGAGGCTGTGGATAACCTGTCGAGACTCCAGCACCATGCCGCCCTGGGCCTGCTCTGCGGCAACAACGAGATGGAGGGCATGATCCTCGGCGGCTGCCAGAATACGGAGCTGGTGCACATGGATTATTTGCGGCTGTATGAGCACCTTCTGCCGGAGCTCTGCGGAGCGTATGCGCCGGATACCTTCTACTGGCCCTCCAGCCCCTCCTCCGGCGGCAGCTTTGATGACCCCGGCTGCCCTTCCCGGGGAGACACCCACTACTGGATGGTCTGGCACGGCGGCCTGCCCTTCACGGCCTATCGGGAGAACAGCTTCCGGTTCTGCTCGGAATACGGCTTCGAAAGCCTGCCCAGTATGAAGACCGTTGAGACCTTCAGCGCCCCAGAGGACCGGAATCTCCTGTCCCGGGTCATGGATGATCACCAGAAGTGCCGCACCGGAAACGAAAAGCTGCTGCGGTATCTGGCGGACTATTATCTCTATCCCAGCCGCTTTGAGGACCTGGTCTATGCCTCCCAGCTGATGCAGGCTGAGGCTATTGAAAGCGCCGTGGAGCATTTCCGCCGCCAGCGGGGCTACTGCATGGGCTCTACCTACTGGCAGTTCAACGACTGCTGGCCCGTGGCCTCCTGGGCGAGCATCGATTATTTCGGCCGCTGGAAGGCGCTGCACTATGCGGCAAAGCGGTTCTATGCCCCGGTGGCCATGGGGCTGTTCCTGGAAAACGGCACCCTGACGGTGAACATCGCCAACGAGACCCGGCAGGCTTTCCGGGGAGCGGTGCGGCTGTACCTGTGCCGGGGGGACCGGACGGTGCTGGATGAGCAGCGCTGTGAGGTTACTGTGGAAGCACTGTCCTCTCTGGATGTTCTGCGCCGGAAGGTGGATGCTGCGGATGTCTACGATACCTATCTCTATGCCGACCTCTATGACGCTTCCGGAAGCTTCCTGACCCGCCGGACGCAGCTGCTGGTGCCGCCCAAGCATTTCTCCTGGCGGAAGCCCCGGCTGACGGTGACGGCGGAGGATATTCCCGGGGGTGTGGCATTCCGGGTAAGCGCGGATGTGTTTGCCAAGAATGTGTGCCTGGATTTCCGGGACCGGGACCTGGTCCTTTCGGATAATTATTTCGATTTGACCGCCCCGGAAGCCTATACGGTCACAGCCCAGACCCAGGCAAGCGCCGCCGAGCTGCTGCCGCAGCTGACGGTCAAAACCGTCTATGACATTCGGTAAGGGGTATTAAAAGAATCACACGTCTGAAAATCTGCATGATATCATACTTTGGAATGATTTACTTTCTCGGAAATAGCTGATACAATAAGAATAAAGTCGAAAAAGTATGATGTGGAGGCTTTTCTATGGCAGAACGGACGATTATCAAGCGGTCCATTGCAGACTGCTTTGAGAAATTCATGAAGCAGGGGCGCGTGCTGTTTTTCAGTGCACCCTGCGGCTTTGGAAAAACCTGCGTGGCCGATGCCCTGACAGAGGGCAAAAGCGTGCTGCGTCTGTCTGCGGCAGACCCGGATTTTGCCGTTCCCTCCAAGGCGGGCAGCTGGCGCATTCTGCTCATCGATGATTTGCAGAATTTGCAGGAGGACGAGGAGTGGCTTCCCTTGCGGGATTTAATTCGGGACTGTCCGGATCGTCGGTTTCTGCTCCTGTCCCGGGGCGCGCCCAACGGGACGCTGATGGCTTTTCAGTATTCCGGCCTGATGACGGTGCTGGAATCAAAAGCCTTCCTCTTCGAGCGGGAGGATGTGCGCAGGCTGCTGGAAAGCTGGGAGATTTCTGCCTCCGATGCGGATATCAGCGGGATTTATAAGGAATCCATCGGCCATCCCTTGGGCGTGGTGGTTACGGCCCGGCGAATGGCCCAGGGGGCCCCGTTCTCCTTGGAGCTGGTGGGAGAATGCTTCCAGGAGGTCTTCCGGTATTTTGAAACGGCCGTATACCGGCGGTTTGATCTGCCCATTCAGCGTTTTTTGCTGGAGCTTGCTCCCTTTAAGTCCTTCGATCTGGACTTGGCCCGTATTGTGACCGGCAGCCATAACGCCGGGGAAATGCTGGACTGGCTCCAGCGCAATACCTCCATGCTGCAATATGACGGCGTTCTGCATTTCCGTTTCTGGGAGCAGTTCCGCCCCTTTCTGCTGTGGGAAATGGGCCGGGAGTACCCGCCGGAGCGGAAACGGGCGCTGATGGTCCGGGGCGGGATGTACTATGAACTGAAAGAGGACTACCCTAACGCCCTGGACTGCTATATCCAGGGACAGGAGCACGCCAAGGTATCCGAGCTGCTGATCCGCAACGCGGAGACTTTCCCGGGAATGGCCCACTACCGGGAAATGGAAAAGTACTATCGGAAGCTGCCGGAGAGCGATATCCTGGCGTCCCCGGCGCTGATACAGGGCATGAGCATGCTCTGCGCCATGTCCGGTGACTATGAAGGCTCCGAGCGGTGGTACAAGACACTGGAACGCTTTGCCCAGAACTGCGGGCCCCAGGACGCGGTGCTGACCCAGGCGCGCAGCTGCCTGGTCTGGCTGGATATCAGTTTGCCCCAGCGGGGAGTGGAGACGCTTGCGGAGGCTTTTCCGAAGATATCTCGAATGGTTCGCCGGAAGGAGCTGGTTTTGCAGTCCTTCTCTGCGACCAGCGGCCTGCCCAGCATTGTCAACGGCGGCAAGGACTTCTCCGACTGGTGCACCAAGGACGACCAGATGTTCAAAACCATGAGCGGCCCGCTGCAGTCGGTCCTGGGCAAATACGGCGTAGGGCTGGCGGAAAGCGCTGCTGCGGAGAGCAAGTACGAAAAGGGCGAGGATATCTCCGTGCATTTGCTGGATTTGGTGCAGCGCATGGGCGAAATTCGGAACAACGGTACGCCGGAGATGGAGTTCGCGATAACTGCTCTGCTGGCCAGGAGCCAGACGACTTCCGGCAGGGCGGGGGATGCCAAGCGGACCCTGCTGGCATTGCGCCAGCGATTTGAAGAGACGGGCCAGAACCGGTATTTGGACAATCTGGATGCGCTTCTCTGCCGCCTGAATCTGCGCTTGGGCAACCTGGATGCGGCAGATACCTGGTATCTGAAAAAAGCCCCCAAAGATCCCCTGCATTTTGATGCGCTGAAGCGGTATCAGTATCTGACGCAGGCGGTGGTGGAGCTGGTGGCGGGACAGACGAAGAACGTATTTCTCACACTGGCCCCTATGGACAGCTATTGCAAGGCCTGCGGCCGCCATCTGGACAAGATCAGCACCGACCTGCTGCGGGCTATGGCCCTATACCGGGAGCAGGACGAAAGGTGGCATGAATATCTGAAAACCGCCCTGACGGAGGCGGAGAATTACCGCTTCGTCCGGCCGGCCAGCGTGTTCGGCGGGGCCATCCTGCCGCTGCTGGAGCAGACGAAATGGACAGGGGACGCAAAATGGTTCAAGGCTGTTCTGACAGATACCCGCGTCCAGGCAAGCTTCTATCCCGACTATCTTCGGCCCCGGATGTCCCCTGCGGAAAACCTGACCGCAACGGAAATGCGGGTGCTGCACCTGATCTGTGCGGACAAGAGCAATGCGGAGATCGGCGAGATCATGGACATTAAGCTGCCCACGGTGAAGACCCATGTGAGCCGGGTGCTGGAAAAGCTGGGCGTCAGCCGCCGCAGCGAGGCAAAAACCGCAGCCAAGAAGCTCTGGCTCATCCCGGAAGAGCTATAAAATCCAACGCCGCTGAGATTTCTTGGCGGCGTTGACAAATATAGGGCTGTATGCTATAATACTCCCGTCTGAATTGAATATAAAAGCAGCGCAAAGGTGCCGCCGAAAGGCGGTGAAAAGGGAACCCGGTGCAAGTCCGGGGCGATACAGTCACTGTGAAGGGGAGCGTTTCGGGATGCCACTGGGAAACTGGGAAGGCAGAAACGCGGGGAACCGAGTCAGGAGACCTGCCTTTGCGTGGAATCTCCGATTTGCTGTCTACAAATCGACCTTCCCGCTGGTGTTTGCCCCGTTTCCGGGTTTTCGGGGCGGATATATGTTGTCAGGAAGAGCGGCTGCGGAGATGCAGCCGCTTTTATATTTTATTCAGAGGAAATTTTGAAAAAGAAGGTAATCCACCATGAAAAAACTGATTGCTCTGCTGCTGGGCGTTTGCATGGTTCTGTCCATGGCTGCCTGCAGCGGCAACAGCACCACTGCTACCACTGCGGCTGCCACCACGGAGGCCACTGCCGAGGCTACCACCGAGGCTGCCACTGAGGCTACCCAGTCTCAGGAGGAAATTGACCAGGCTGCTGCCGATGAGGTTGCTGCTCTGATCGATGCCATCTATGTCCAGACCCGCTACGACGAGACCGACGCCCAGTGCGAGGCCGCCAAGGCTGCCTGGGACGCCCTGACCGATGCTCAGAAGGAACTGGTTGAGGGCGAAGAGGCCAGCCCCGAGTACTTCGGCCGCGATACCGGCGATGCTTCTCTGGATGACCCCCGGAATCAGGACGAGATCGGCGAGAAGGAGCTGCTGGTCGTCTCCTTCGGTACTTCCTTCAACGACAGCCGTGTGGAAGACATCAAGGGCATTGAGGATGCTCTGGCCGAGGCTTTCCCCGACTGGTCCGTCCGCCGCGCCTTCACCGCACAGATCATCATCAACCACATCCAGGCCCGTGACGGCGAGAAGATCGACAACATGGAGCAGGCTCTGGACCGTGCCGTTGCCAACGGCGTGAAGACTCTGGTCGTGCAGCCCACCCACCTGATGCACGGCGCTGAGTACGACGAGATGTGCGAGGCTCTGGAGGAGTACAAGGACAAGATCGAGACCATCGTGGTTGCCGAGCCCATGCTGGGTGAGGTCGGCTCCGATGCCACCGTCATCAATGCCGACAAGGAAGCCGTTGCCAAGGCTGTTGTCGCTGCCGCTCTGGAAGAGGCCGGCTACGAGAGCACCGAGAAGGCCGCTGAGGACAGCACCGCTTTTGTCTTCATGGGCCACGGCACTGCCCACGTCGCTAAGGTGACCTACAGCCAGATGCAGACCCAGATGCAGAACCTGGGCTACGAGAATGTCTTCATCGGCACCGTTGAGGGCGAGCCCGAGGAGACCGCTTGCGAGAACGTCATTGAGGCTGTCAAGGCCGCCGGCTACACCAAGGTTGTCCTGCGTCCTCTGATGGTCGTCGCCGGTGACCATGCCAACAACGACATGGCCGGTTCCGATGACGATTCCTGGAAGACCATGTTCGAGGCTGCGGGCCTGGACGTGACCTGCCAGATCTCCGGCCTGGGCCGTATTGAGGCTGTGGAGCAGCTGTATGTTGCCCACACCCAGGCTGCTATGGATTCCGCTAACTAAATCTACTTCATAAACCCGGGATCACCCGGGGGCAGTAAGCCCCTGGGTGAATTCCATGCATAAGGAGAAATGAAAAATGAAAAAAATGACTGCACTTCTGCTGACCGCTATGCTGCTGCTGGGCCTCGCCGCCTGCGGCCAGACCGCCCCCGCCGAGACCACTGCCGCTCCGGAGACCACCGAGGCAGCATCCGAGACCACTGTTGAGACCACTGTTGAGACCACCGCCCCCGAAACCACCGAGGCCGCTGTCTGCCCCCTGGAGGACGGCGTTTACACTGCCGAGTTTGACACCGACAGCTCCATGTTCCATGCCAATGAGTCTTGCGATGGCAAGGGCACGCTGACCGTGCAGGACGGCAAGATGACCATCCATGTCAGCCTGGCCTCCAAGTCCATCGTAAACCTGTTCCCCGGCCTGGCCGAGGACGCCCAGAAGGAGGGCGCAGAGCTGCTGCAGCCCACCGAGGACGCCGTCACCTATTCCGACGGCCTGACCGAGACCGTTTACGGCTTCGATATCCCCGTGCCCTACCTGGATGACGAGTTTGATCTGGCCCTCATCGGCAAGAAGGGCGTTTGGTATGACCACAAGGTCTCTGTTTCCAACCCCGAGCCCAAGCAGACCCTTGTTTCCGACCTGGCGGATGGCGAATACACCGTTTATGGCACCCTGGAGGGCGGCACCGGCAAAACCACCCTGGTCAACCCCACACTGCTGACCGTCACCGATGGCAAGGGCATTGCCACCGTGGTTCTCAGCAGCAGCAAATATGACTATATGATCGTGGACGGCGTGAAGTACGAGCCTGTCAGCAACGAGGGCGGCTCCTCCTTCGAAATTCCCGTAACCGCACTGGATGTGAAGATTGCCGTGGTGGCCGATACTGTGGCCATGAGCACCCCCCACGAGATTGAATATACCATTCTCCTGGATTCCTCCACGCTGGAAGAACTGAAATGAGAAGATTTTTTGCACTGATTCTGGCGGCGCTGCTGCTCTGCGGCTGCGCCGCCGCACCCCAGCAAGGTGCAGAAACAACCGCGCAGACCACGGCTGCACCCCAAACGGTCAGCTGGGACAGCCTGACATTTACCGGGCCCCGGCCCATGCACTATGCAGAAACCTTCGCCATTTATGACGAGGCCAGCGGATACCGGAAGATCACCGTTGGTACGGACCAGACCATTCTGGTGGTCCCGGAAGGCGCCCAGGTGCCCCAGGGTGTCCCGGCGGATGTAATTGTTCTGAAGCAGCCGCTGGAGCATATCTATGTGGTTTCCAGCGCAGCCATGGATTATTTCTGCAAGCTGGATGCCATGGATACCGTACGGCTCAGCAGCCTGAAGGAAGACGGCTGGTACCTGCCGGAGGCAAAGCAGGCCATGGCAGAGGAAAAGCTCCTGTATGCCGGAAAATACTCTGCGCCGGACTATGAAACGATTCTGGCGGAGCGCTGTGACCTGGCAATCGAGAATACCATGATTTACCATACGCCGTCTGTCATGGAGCAGATCCAGGGCCTGGGCATTCCCGTTATTGTGGACCGCTCCAGCTATGAAAGCCATCCCCTTGGCCGCATGGAGTGGATCAAATTCTATGGAGCCCTTCTGGGGAAGGACAGCGAGGCTGTCAGCTATTTTGACGCGCTGATGAACAATCTGACGCCGGTTATGAATCAGGAGTCTACCGGAAAGACCGTGGCGTTTTTCTACGTCACAGCCGCCGGGGCGGTGAGTGTCCGCAAGAGCTCGGACTATATTTCCAAGTCCATCTCCCTGGCAGGCTGCACGCCCATTGTCTTCGAAGAAGATGAGAATGCCGGTGCCACCTCCTCCCAGACCATTCAGATGGAGGCCTTCTACAATGCGGCAGTGGATGCGGATATGCTCATCTACAACAGCACGGTGGATGGAGAATTGAAGGATATGAATGCCCTGCTGTCCAAAGCGCCGCTGCTGGCGGATTGCAAGGCGGTGAAAACCGGCCAGGTCTGGTGCGTTACCAAGAATTTCTATCAGGAATCCCTGGCTCTGGGGAATTTTATTCTGGATGTGAATACGGCGGCAGAGGACAATGGCCGGGAGCTGTATTTTCTGAAACAGCTGACATAAGGAGGCACACGTGTGAAAAAAAGAGGACGCAGAATATGGGGCTTTGTGCTGCTTTTTTTGCTGGTGGCTGTTTTCCTGCTGTGGAATCTCCATGCCGGAAGCGTGTCCATTTCCGCGGCAGAAATCCGGCAGATTCTGCTGGGCCGCAGCCAGGACAGCACAAAATGGAATATTATCCGCACCATTCGCCTTCCAAGGCTGCTGTCGGCGCTGATTCTGGGCGGAGCACTGTCGGTTTCCGGGTATCTGCTGCAAACCTTTTTCCATAACCCCATTGCCGGTCCCTTTGTGCTGGGTATCTCCTCCGGTGCGAAGCTGACGGTTTCCATCACCATGATTTTCCTGCTGAGCCGCGGAATGGTATCCAATTCGGCAACGCTGATCTTCTCCGCCTTTTTTGGCGCCATGATTTCCATGGGCTTCGTGCTGATCATCTCCCAGAGGGTGAAGCAAATGAGCCTGCTGGTGGTCTGCGGCGTTATGATCGGCTATATCTGTTCTGCGCTGACGGATTTCTTTGTGACCTTTGCGGATGATTCCAACATTGTGAACCTGCACAATTGGTCCGTGGGCTCCTTCTCCGGAAGGACCTGGACGGATGTGCGTGCCTTGGCAATTGTCTGTGCCCTGGGCGTGGGCCTGAGCTTTTTGCTGAGCAAGCCCATCCGGGCCTACCAGATGGGAGAGGTCTATGCTCAGAATATGGGCGTACCCCTGAAAGCCTTCCGGGCGGCGCTGATTCTGCTGTCCAGTGTGCTCTCTGCCTGTGTGACGGCCTTTGCCGGGCCCATTTCCTTCGTGGGCATTGCAGTGCCCCACCTGATGAAAATCCTTTTTAAGACGGCGGAACCCATGGTGATGATCCCGGCCTGCTTCTTAGGCGGCGGGGCCTTCTGCCTGATGTGTGATCTCATCGCCCGGACGGCCTTCGCGCCCACAGAGGTGAGCATCAGCTCCGTAACCGCCGTGTTCGGCGCACCGGTGGTCATCTATATGATGGTTCGAAGAAAGGCGGCCAGAGAATGAGCGACTTTTTATCCACAGAAAATCTGACCGTTGGCTACGACGGGCAGCCCCTGATCCGGGAGGTGTGCCTCAGCGTTCAGCGGGGCAGGATCGTGACCCTCATCGGCCCCAACGGCTCCGGCAAGTCCACCATCCTGAAAACCGTCGTTGGGCAGCTGTCCAAGGTGTCCGGCACGGTACTGCTGGAGGGAAGCCCCATGGAGCAGCTGCGGCAGAATGAGATCGCTAAGAAAATGGCCATTCTCATGACCCAGCGGGTGCACCCGGAGCTCATGACCTGCTTTGATGTGGTCAGCACCGGCCGCTACCCCTATACCGGGGCCCTGGGCCTGCTGAGCAAGGAGGACAAGCGCATTGTCATGGATGCCATGGCTTTGGTGCACAGCGCCGATCTGGCGGACCGGCCCTTTGAGGCCATCAGCGACGGCCAGCGGCAGCGAATCCTGCTTGCCCGTGCCCTGTGCCAGCAGCCGGAAATCATCGTCCTGGACGAGCCTACCAGCTACCTGGACATCCGCTATAAGCTGGAGCTGCTGACGATCCTGAAGACCATGGTGCGGGAGAAAAATCTGGCGGTGCTCATGTCCCTGCACGAGCTGGACCTGGCGGACCGGGTCTCCGATACGGTGGTCTGCGTCAGCGGAGACAGGATCGACCGCATAGGCACACCCAAGGAGATTTTCACCAGCGACTATATTGCCCGGCTCTACCATATGGAGCCGGGGAGATACGACCCCTGCTTTGATACTCTGGACTATGTGCCGAAGGCATAAAAATAATGCGCTGCGAGCCTTCGCAGCGCATTATTTTTTGTGGAAATTAACCGTTCTTGTGAATCTCCTCGGGCAGGACGCCGCGGTTGGAGATGGTCTTGGGGGTGATTTCTCCGGAAGCCGTCAGGGCAATCTTGGTCAGGATGGGGCCTACCAGCTCGTAGATCAGCACGGAGAAGAGGACGATGCTGCGCATGATGGCACCCTCGGCACCGAAGTCTGCGGCGACGGTGGCGGACATACCCAGAGCCACACCGGCCTGGGGCAGCAGGGTGATGCCCAGGTATTTGCACACGGTCTTGGGGCAGCCAACCATCCGGGAGCTGACACTGGCACCGACGATCTTACCGGCGGAGCGCATGAGGATATACACCAGACCAATGCCCACAACGGCGGCGCTGCCGAAGACCCGCAGGTCCAGCTCTGCACCGGAGAGCACGAAGAACAGAACGTAAACGGGGGCGGTCCAGCGGTCGGTCCGGTACATGATCTCGTCGGAGAAGTCACACAGGTTGCAGAAGATGGTGCCGCACATCATGCACACCAGCAGGGAGGAGAAGCCGATCTCTACACCGTTGCCAAAGGTCAGCTCGATCTTGGAGAAGGCGGTGCACAGGAACACGAAGGCCACGGCCAGACTCAGACGCTTGGAGCGGGAGTTGAAGAATTTTTCCACAATGCTGAAAACCCAGCCCAGGGCGGCACCCAGAACCAGAGAAGCAACGATCTCAACAAGCGGATTCACAATGACGGAGACCAGATTGATGGAGCCGGAAATCAGGGCCTTGGCAATACCGGTGGACACGGCAAAGACGATCAGACCCACCGCATCGTCCAGAGCCACGATGGGCAGCAGAATGTTGGTCAGGGGGCCCTTGGCCTTGTACTGGTTGATGACCATCACCGTGGCGGCGGGAGCCGTGGCGGTGGCGATGGCACCCAGCACGATACAGGTGGACACGGGCAGGGTGTCGCCCAGGAACAGGTGCAGGATCAGAAGTCCCACGTCCACAAAGATGGTGGCGGACAGCGCCTGGAAAATGGCGACGATGGTGGCCTGGCGGCCAATGTGCTTCAGCTCCTCCAGCCGGAATTCATTGCCGATGGAGAAGGCGATGAAGCCCAGGGAAACATCGCTGATGAGCCCCAGCTTTTCCACAAAGTCAAAGCTGGGAAGGCCCAGGTTGGGGATGCCCAGGGCGCCCAGGCACAGCGGCCCAATCAGCACGCCGGCAACCAGGTAGCTGGTCACGTCAGGCAGGTTGAATTTGGAGGCCAGACGGGACAGAAACAGTCCTGCGAACATGGCAAGACCGATGGCAAGCAAGTATTCCATAAAGAAATGCCTCTTTTCATATAAATCTTTCTTTTGCCATGCTATTATAGCATGGCATTTTTCGGATGCAAGAGCTTGTATTTCACAAGAATTTTGGATTTTTTGCACGGTTAATTGTAAACTTTTATAGATATTGACCGTAAAAAGCAACTACATCGGTAAAATAGGGGGAAAGCGCTTGATTCAGGAAATAAAACGGGCTATAATGCGTGTAAAAAAGGAGGAAGCAAAAATGGAATCTCTGAATGCACTGATCAAAAGCTGGGTTTCCCAGGGGCTTGTGGATAAAATCTTTACGGCGCTCATTACGCTGGTGGTGGGTATCCTGGCCATCAAAGCCGTCATGCGGCTGCTGACCCGGGCCTTGGAAAAGTCCAAGCTGGAAAAGGCGGCCTATAGCCTGATTTTGTCCCTTGTGAAGGTGGGGCTATACCTGCTGCTGGGCCTGAGCCTGGCCACCAGCTTCGGCATTGATGTCACCGGCGTGGTGGCGCTGGCCAGTGTGCTGACATTGGCTGTGTCTCTGGCCCTGCAAAATATGCTGACCAATGTGCTGGGCGGCTTTGCGCTGCTGACAACCCATCCCTTCCACTCCGGGGACTATGTGGATATCGGCGGCCAGTCCGGTACCGTGACCCAGATCGATATGAGCTATACCCGGCTTGTCACCGTGGACAATAAGGTGGTCTGCATCCCCAACAGCACGGTGCTGGCCTCGGAAGTGGTGAACTACTCCGCCAACGATACCCGCCGGGCGGAAATTCAGGTTTCTGCGGGCTATGACGCCCCCACTCAGAAGGTCATCGACGCCCTGGTTCTGGCGGCGACTGTGGACAATGCCCTCCTAGAGCCCGCTCCCTTTGCGGCAGTGGTGAGCTATGGGGACAATGCCATTAACTACACCCTGCGCTTCTGGGCAAAGACCGAGGACTACTGGGATGTGTACTTCAAGGTCAACCAGCGCGTCAAGGACATTTTCGACGAGCAAGGCATCCCCATGACCTACCCCCATCTAAACGTCCATTTTGATAAGGAGTTTCTGGAGAGCCGGAAGCATTGAAACGAAAAAGCTTCCCCACCGGGGGAGCTGGCTCGGCGAAGCCGAGACTGAGGAGGGGCGTACCGGATGAGAGCGGCAGGGAAATACGTACCGTTCTCTTGTCAGAGGCCCCTCTTCCATAGATTATGGTATAGCTGCCACCGGCAGCTATAGGAGGATGAGATTCGCTGCGCGACGCACCGCCGCTGCGGCGGTTCCCCTTCCCCGATGGGGAAGGTTAGGAGAGGAAAAAGATAGCTTTTGACAATTTGCCTGGCTTTCTGTATAATGGTGCTACATGATGAGAAATTCGAGGGAAAAACCATGATTGCGGATGCTGTCACTGTTTCGGAAAATGATATGCGCAAGCTCTTAGGGGCGGCAAGCCCGGAGGCGGCGCTGCTGTATTTATATGTGCAGGCGGGCAATGACCCAAGCCTTGCCGAGGGGGCGCTTTCTTTAAGCGCCGGGCGGGTTTCCTGCGCCGCTGCCACCCTGCGGCAGCTGGGCCTGTGGCCGGAGGAGCGGCCCATCCGCGTAGCCCCCGGGGAGCGGCCGGACTATACCGAGCGGGATGTGCTCTCTGCCATGGATTCGGACAATTCCTTCCGGGCACTCTATGGGGAGGTTCAGCGGCAGCTGGGCCGGAGCCTGAATACGGAAGAGCTGAAAATTTTGCTGGGCTTCGTGCGGTATCTGAATCTGCCCGCCGAGGTGATCCAGATGCTCATCTGCTACTGCAAGGAGCGGGCGCGGAAGCGGGGCTCTTCCCGGAATCCCAGCCTGCGGACCATCGAGAAGGAGGCCTATGCCTGGGCGGAGCGGGGAATTGACTCCATCGAGGAGGCTTCGGCCTTTATCCAGGCCCAGAATGTCCGGGCCTCCCGGCTGGCCCAGCTCATGCAGGCCCTGCAGATACGGGGCAGAAATCTGACCCCGGCAGAGGAGCGCTATGCCCAGAGCTGGCTGGAGATGGGCTTTGACAACGAGACCATCTCCATGGCCTATGAGCGGACCTGCCTGAATACAGGCGGCCTCAATTGGGCGTACATGAATAAGATTTTGCAGCGCTGGCACGGCCAGGGCCTCCACACGGCCCAGGCGGTCCAGGCAGGGGACAGAAAGACGGACGCCAAGTCCGACCGCCGCCCCTTGGACGCAGACGAAGTGGCGGCAATCAAACGGATGTTTCAGGAGGGATAAGCCATGGGATACAGTGCGGAAGTGGTGCGCCGCGCCCGGGACCGTCTGGCCCAGGCCAGGGAGGACCGGGCCTCTGAGGACCGGCAGCACCTGGCGGAGGCCTATGAGCGGGTTCCCAGGATTCGGGAGATCGACCGGGAGCTGCGCATGACCATGGCCCAGGCGGCTATGGCAGCCTTCCAGGCGGGCACCGACGGCAAGAAAGAGCTGGAAGCGGTGCGGGACAAGAATCTGGCCTTGCAGCAGGAGCGTGCACGGCTGGTGGAGGAAAACTTCGAGGAGGGCTTCCTGGACGAGACACCCATCTGTGACAAGTGCGGCGGCACCGGCTACATCGGCGCGGAGATGTGCGAGTGCCTGCGGGAGCTGTGCCGTCAGGAGCAGAAGAAGGAGGTCTCCATTCTCTCCGGCAGCCGGGATAGCTTTGGCAGCTTCCGGCTGGACTATTATTCCGACCGGGTAGACCCCAATTACGGCGTCAGCCCCCGGACCTTGGCGGAGAAGAATTTCCGGGAATGCAAGCATTATGCCGTCTTTTTCTCGGATAAATCGGACAATCTCCTGCTTTCCGGCAATCCGGGGCTGGGGAAGACCTTCCTGTCCGCCTGCATTGCCCGGACCGTGGCGGACAGGGGCTACAGCGTGGCCTATGAGACCGCGGGCCATCTGTTTACCAAGATGGAGCGGGCCAAATTCATGAATGACGAGCAGGCCCGCCAGGAGACCGAGAGCTATACCCACTGCGACCTGCTGATTCTGGACGATCTGGGCACAGAAATGCCCGGACAGTTCACCAATGTGGCGCTCTATGGGATCATCAATGACCGGCTGCTGATGGGCAAGCCAACCATTATTTCCACAAACCTTCCCATCGAAGATTTTGGCAAGCGTTATACCCCCCAGATCGCCTCCCGGCTCCGGGGCAGCTTCAAGCGGGTTCCCTTCATCGGAGAGGATATCCGCCTTATGAAAAACGGAGGTCTGGTATGAGCATCGGCATTCTTTTTGATTTGGACGGCACACTGCTGAATACCTTAGAGGATCTGACGGACAGCACCAACGCCGCCCTGGCTTCCTTCGGCTACCCTGCCAGGACGCTGGAGGAGGTCCGGCGTTTTGTGGGCAACGGGGCAGCAAACCTCATTGGCCAGGCCGTTCCGGAAGGCTGCGACCCGGTGCCGGTGCTGAAAGCCTTTCAGGCTTATTATCCCGCCCACTGCCAGATCAAAACGGCTCCCTATCCGGGAATCGAGCGGGCGCTGGCTGTTTTGAAGGAGAAATACCCTGTTGCTATCGTGTCCAACAAGCCGGATGCGGCGGTGAAGCCCCTGTGTGCACATTATTTCCCCGGGATTTTTGCCCTGGGGGAGACAGCGGATTGCCCCAGAAAGCCCGATAAGGCCATGGTCCTGAAAGCCATGGACGCCATTGGCGTGACGGAGTGCATCTACGTAGGCGACAGTGAGGTGGATGTGCGCACGGCGAAAAATGCCGGGGTGCCCTGCCTCAGTGTCCTGTGGGGCTTCCGGGACAGAGAGCAGATCGGCGGGGCTGTGTACTGCGAGACTGTGAATTGCCTGGTTCCTATGCTGGAGGAAATGGCCTGTGGCAAATGAATTCTATGCGCTCCTTGGCAGGATGCGCTATATCACCCGGTGGGGTCTTATGCGCAACAGCTTCTCGGAGAACATCCAGGAGCACAGCCACCAGGTGGCGGTGCTGGCCCACGCCCTGGCCCTGATCCGCCGGGAGATCCTCCACCTGCCCGGTCCAGACCCGGACAAATGCGCCGTGGCAGCGCTGTACCACGATGCCTCGGAGATCCTGACCGGCGATATGCCCACACCCATCAAGTATTACAATCCCGAGATCCGCAATGCCTATAAGGCCGTGGAGCAGGTGGCCGGGCAGCGTCTGCTGGATATGCTCCCCCCGGAGCTGCGGGGGTGCTACGAAAGCTATGTCCTGGAAAACGACGAGGACCTGAACCCCATCGTCAAGGCTGCGGATAAGCTCTCCGCCCATATCAAGTGCCTGGAGGAACTGAAGGCCGGAAACCTGGAGTTTTCCACAGCTTCTGCACAAACCCTGTCCGCCCTGGAAGCCACAGGCCGGGAAGAGGTCCGCTGGTTCCTGGACAACTGTCTGGAGCCCTTTACAAGAAACCTGGACCAGCTGTAAAATCCTTGACGGCAATTCGATTTTGTGCTATGATATCGGATGGAAACAGGCCGCCATGGTGGAACTGGTAGACACAAGGGACTTAAAATCCCTCGGCCCAAAAACCGTACGGGTTCGATTCCCGTTGGCGGCACCAT
>ERZ772861.1292-NODE-1292-length-21307-cov-6.350461_pt1 | contig 21307 bp, 16 predicted proteins | sample MGYA00512135_ERZ772861 | MGnify/ENA primary metagenome ERZ772861 (study PRJEB29015, sample SAMEA2737700) | human gut metagenome | biome: human gut; feature: human-associated habitat; material: faeces | place: China | collected 2012 ...
TTCGCTAACGCTCAACCACCTCCCCTTCCAGGGGAGGCATGGGCGCTTTGCGCCGGTGGGGGTCATTCAACCGGGTGCCTGCGAAAAACTGGGGTTGCGGGCGGATGCTATCCGCCCCTACAGTTGGATACTGGGGGTCAGCCAAAAGAAGAAGGGATTGAAAGAAATGACATCAAACCAACTTGAAAAAGTCGCTGCTGCCAATCAGAAGGACGGCGGAACATTGAAGCGTGCCTTTGAGCACGGGGATGTGTGGGTCAAGCTGTCCTTCCTGGTGATGGGTCTCGGCAATCTGGCTGCCGGTCAGCTGGTCAAGGGCCTGATTTTCCTGGCAGTGGAAGTCGGATACATCGTGTTCATGGCCGTTCCCATGGGCGGTGCTTACTGGCTGTCCATGCTCCCCAGCCTGGGCTGGCGGGAGACCGAGGAAGTCTGGAATGACGACCTGTTTGTTTACGAGTATGTTCAGGGTGATAACTCCCAGCAGATTCTGTTGTACGCGGTCGCCACACTGGTGATTACGGTGCTGTTCATTACCATCTGGCGGGCATCCGTCCGCAGCGGTTTCCTGGCCTCCTGCAAGAAGGCACAGGGCGCGCACGTCAATACCTTTGCCGAGGATGTGAGGAGCCTGTTCGACATGAACATCCACAAGCTCCTGATGACCCCGCCCTTTATCCTGCTGGTGGCCTTCACCGTTACCCCGCTGATTTACATGATGCTGATGGCATTCACCAACTACTCGAAGACCGACAGTCACCTGATTCTGTTTGACTGGGTTGGGCTGAAAAACTTCGGCGACCTGTTCAACAGCACCAGCGTCATTGGCCGCCAGTTCTGGGGTGTGCTGGGCTGGACAATCACCTGGGCATTCTTTGCCACCTTCCTGAACTTCTTCCTGGGCACCATCATGGCCATGATTATCGAGCGCCCCACCACCCGCTGCAAAGCGCTGTGGCGAACCATCCTTTCCATTACCATCGCCGTGCCCCAGTTCGTGTCCCTGATGATTATTTCCACCATGTTCAAGGACAACGGCGCTGCCCAGAAGCTGATGCGCACCCTGGGCTTCATCGGTGCCAACGAGAATCTGCCCTTCTGGACAAATGCCCTGTGGGCGAGGGTGACGGTTATCGTCATCAATGTCTGGGTCGGCATCCCCTATACCGTGATGAGTGTCACCGGTATTTTGAAGAACATTCCCGCCGAGCAGTATGAGGCGGCGCGCATTGACGGCGCAAACGCAGCGCAGCAGTTTGCCAACATCACACTGCCGTATATGTTCTTCGTCATGACCCCCACCCTTATTACTACGTTCACCAGCAACATCAATAACTTCAACGTCATTTACCTGCTCAGCAAGGGCGACCCCACCTATGTGGGCGACACCGCCGGTCAAACAGACCTGCTGGTTACCTGGCTGTATAAGCTGACCGTTGATAAGCAGCAGTATAACCTTGCGGCCGTCATTGGCATTATGACCTTCCTGATTCTGGCCTTTGTGTCTCTGGTGACCTACCGCAATTCCGCATCCTATAAAGACGAGGGGGCCTTTAAGTAATGGGTAAGAAAATTTCCGGTTCTATGAAGGCACAAAGAACCATTACCGATGTTATTGTGCATATCTTCCTGGTGTGCGTGGCCATCATCTGGCTGATTCCCTTTGTGTGGCTGGTTGCCCACTCCTTCCGTGGCGGCGTTGACCGCGGCCAGTATGCGGCTACCTTCTTCCCCACCGAGTGGACGCTGGATAACTACACCCGGCTGTTCACCGACACCAGCACCATCGATTTTCCCCGGATGTTCGTGAACACCCTGTTTGTTTCCATTTGCAGCTGCGCCATCTCCACCTTTATTGTTCTCTCCGTTTCCTACTGTGTCAGCCGCGTGGACTGGAAAATGCGCAAGCCCTATCTGAACATGGCCTTGGTCATTAACCTGTTCCCTGCCTTCATGAGCATGGTTGCCATTTACTTCCTGCTGAAAGCCATCGGTCTGACCGAGGGCAGCATGATTCCCCTGGCGCTGATTATCGTCTACAGCGCCGGTGCGGGTACGCAGTTCTATGTTATGAAGGGCTATATGGACACCATCCCCAAGGCGCTGGACGAGGCTGCCTATATTGACGGCGCAACCCGGTGGGAGACCTTCACCAAAATCACCCTGCCCCTGTGCAGACCCATGGTTGTGTACCAGGTGATTACTTCCTTCATGGCTCCCTGGATGGACTTCATCTTCGCAAAGATTATCTGCGGCACCAAGACCCAGTATTACACCGTGTCCATCGGCCTGTATAGCCTGCTGACCTCCAAGGAGTACGTTTCCTCCTGGTTCACCCGCTTCTGCGCCGGTGCCGTGCTGGTGGCCGTGCCCATCGCCATTTTGTACATCTACACCCAGCGCTTCTATCAGGAAGCCATGGCCGGCGGCGTGAAAGGATAAAAACCATGAGAAAAAGCAGACGTGTTTTCGCCCTGCTGCTCACCGCCATTCTCGCGTTTACTTGCTTCACCCCCGACTCGTCGGGGGTGAACTTGCAGAATGAGCAGGGCAGCTATCCCACCTTTTATGAAATCTTTGTTTATTCCTTCTGCGATTCCGATGGGGACGGAGTGGGTGACCTGAACGGTATCACCTCGAAGCTGGACTATTTGCAGGAGCTGGGCGTGGGCGGCATCTGGCTGACCCCCATCCATCCGGCCACCACCTACCATAAGTATGATGTCATGGACTATTATGACATCGATCCCCAGTTTGGCACGCTGGAGGATTTTGATAATTTCATGGCTGCCTGCCAGGAGCGGGGCATTTCGGTGATTCTCGACCTGGTGCTCAATCATTCCTCCTCTATGCACCCTTGGTTCCAGGAAGCGAAAACTTATTTGGAGAGTTTGGAGCCGGGGCAGAAGCCGGACACCTCCGTCTGCCCTTATGTAGACTTTTACCACTTTACACAGAATCCCCCGGATCCCACTTACTACCCCTTGACCGGGGAACAGTGGTACTATGAGGGAGGCTTCTGGTCGGAGATGCCCGACCTGAATCTGGACAGCCCGGAGCTGCGGGCGGAAATCAGGAACATCATGGGTTTTTGGATGGAGCGGGGCGTTTCCGGCTTCCGTCTGGATGCAGCGAAGGAATACGTTTCCGGCAACACCCAGAAGAATGTGGAAATCCTGAAATTCATCACGGACACAGCAAAAGAGCTGAACCCGGATGCCTACCTGGTGGCGGAGGTCTGGGAGGGCTTCCAGACCGTTGCGGAATACTATGAAAGCGGCATTCCCAGCCTGTTTGATTTCCCCTTTGCAAATACCAGCGGCAAGATTCCTTCTGTGCTGCGGGCGGCGGACAACGAGAAAACCGTCCGCTCTTTTGCCACGGCGCAGGAAAAGGCCTACGCCGCCTATGCAAAATACAATCCCGAGTTTATGGATGCACCCTTCCTTTCCAACCACGACACTGGCAGAATTGCGGGCTTTGTGAACCGGGATGAGGCGAAAATGAAGCTGGCTGCCGCCATGAATCTCATGATGTCCGGCACGGCCTTTGTGTACTATGGCGAGGAGCTGGGAATGCTTGGAAGCGGCAACGATCCCAGCAAGCGCGCCCCCATGCTGTGGAATCTGGAGGGCGCGGACGGGGTGACAAATCCACCGCCGGAGTGCGTGCTGCCGGAGGAATACCCGCTGGGCAGCCTGACGGAGCAGCGGGATGACCCCCAGTCCATTTGGAACTATTATCGGGCCGCCATCGCCCTGCGCAATGCCATCCCCGCCATTTCCAGGGGCGTGCCCACGGCGGAGACGGCGCTGAACCAGGGAACTGTCAGCGCCACCCGGAAGACCTTTGGGACGGAGACGGCCATCATCCTCATGAACATCGGCACCCAGGCGGCGGAGGTTCATTTGAGCGAATACGCGGATTATACCCTTGCCGGGACGCTGACCGCCGATGAAGCGCCCGTTGCGGCGGAAGCGGGGAGCCTGACATTGCCGCCCTTTGCCGTGGCGGTGCTGACTGCGGGATGACACGCCATTGTAGGGGGCGGCCACCACGCCAGAAACCCCGGATTTCAGGAAGCACCCGGATGAGCGTATACGCCCTGTAGGGTCGACGAATATGTCGCCCCGGCACAAGCACCCTGAAGGGGTGCTTTGTGCTGCGGGCGGATTCTATCCGCCCCTACAGTTTGGGTGGGGAAGTTGCTGCCATTCAACGAACCGCTCAGTTTCGTGGGCTTCGGGCGGATTCTATCCGCCCCTACAGTTGGTGGGTGCCAAACGGTTTCTGAATGGTAACGAACCGGGCTGGTTCGGAAATCAACGTATGGGCACAGACCCCGTGCGTCACGAAAATATGGGAGAGAATCTATGGAAGAACGTTTATCCCCCCGCCGGGAGCGGGGGCTGAATCGCAATACCTTGCAGCTTTTTGGACTGATGTTTATGGTGCTGGGCACACTGGGCAGCGCCATCCAGCTGCGCTACCTCAACGCTGCGGCTGCCGCGGACGGCGAGCTGCTGGCCACGGCGGAGTCCATGAACGCGGCCACCATGGCCATTGTGTTCCTGGCGGTGCAGGCCATGGCCGTGCCCATCTTCGCCGTGCTGACCCTGGACGGATTTCAGAAAACCGCCAGCGTGAAAAAATACCTGCTGCGGCTGCTGGTACTGGCAGCGGCCAGCGAAGTGCCCTACCATCTGGCACGGACGGGGCAGCTTTGGGAGCGGACATGCCACAATCCGGTGCTTGGACTGGTTGTTGCGGTGGTGATGCTGTACCTCATGCGCGCTTACCCTGGCGCGGACGTTAAGGGCATTGCTGTGAAGGTGTTTGGTCTGATTGCCGGATGCCTGTGGTGCGGCATCTTTCAGGTGGAGTATGGGGTGCAGCTGGTGCTTCTGGTGTTTGTACTGTGGATTTTTCGGACGCGGCACACCATCGCCTATTTTGCGGGAACGGCAATCGCTTTGGTGTGTACGGTTGGCGATCCCCTGTTCCTGTTTGCGCCCTTTGGCTTCCTGCTGACCCATTTTTATAACGGAACCCAGAAGGAGACAAAGCGTATTGTGCGCTACGGCCTGTATCCGGCGATGCTCATTGTGATTGCCGCCCTTGCTGCTGCGGCATAACGGTTTCTGGAAAAAGTTAAAATTTAATTAAAAAAATACCTGTTGCAACGGTGGAAGCGGCCTGTTATAATGAAATCGGAAACCAAGAATAATCATTTTGAAAGGATGAATGAATCATGAAAAGAACCAGCCGTTTGTTGGCCCTGCTGATGGCGCTTGCCATGATGCTGAGCCTTGCTTCTGCGGCCTTTGCCGCAACGGATGCCACTTCCGCTGAAATCATTGTATCCGCTGACAATTTCAACCTGACCGGCAAGCTTTCCTATTCCGAAGAAGAAAACGCCCTATCCATGGGGGCTTCCATGGCGGTTGACGGCGAAAATACCATCGACCTGACTGGCTACTTCAGCGCGAAAGCACTGGTGCTGGTAAGCGCGCTGCTGGATGCACCCTATGGCATTGAATATGCCAAGCTGGCAGAAAATCTGCCGGATTCCGTGTTTGCTCCCGATTCCGGCTCTCAGTTCGCCCTTGACCAAGAGGACTATGATCAGCTGCTGGAGCTGGTCAGCGGCGCTGCCGCCATGGGAGCAGACGCTGCCGAGCTGCCTGACGTGAGCGGCGTGGATATTTCCGGCCTGACCGATGCCATTGTTGCGCTGGTGCCCGCCTTCAGCCAGGGCATCGAGGCTGCCTCCAAGAATATGACCATGGAAAGCTCCACCGGGAAGCTCACCATCAACGGCACCGAGGTGAATGTGCAGACCGTGAAGGTGCAGTATGGCACCGCTTCCGTGATTGCGCTGTATGATGCCGTGCTGAGCGCAGCCAAGGATGATGAGGCCGCCCAGAATGCCATTGCCACCCTGATTGACCTGGTGAATGCCACCGGCGAAGACCTGGGCGTTACCGGCGCGGAGTTTGTCCAGGCACTGGTGGAGCACAACCAGGAAATGCGCGACTCCATGGCCGAGGCACTGGGACAGTATGACATCCAGTGCGAGGTGACCGCTTCCGCCAACGAGGAGGGCACTGCCCTGGTGGAGGCCGACGTCAAGCTGTCCATGGACGGCGAGCCTGTGGAAGTGAAGCTGCAAATGAGTGAGAGCCTGGACTATTTCCGCCTGGATCTGAACGCCGGCGGCGAGACTGCCGCGCTGGTGTTTGCCGTGACCGAGAACAGCGAGGATGCCCTGGCCTTCCGGTTCAGCGTACTCAGCGGCGAGGACGAGGATGCCGTTGTTTACACCCAGGACAAGAAGACGCAGACCTTTGACGTGAGCATGGTTGAGACAGTTTCCGGCCAGACCACGACCACCACCGTCTCCGGCCATTATGTGGTGGAGGAGAACCTGCTCAGCCTGGTGGTGGACACCTTGGACGGCCAGGATATGGGTGGCTCCGTCACATTGAACCTGCGGACGAACGACACCCTGACGGTTCCCAGCTTCACCGAGATTACCAAACTGACCGAGGAGGAGCTGATGAATGTGTTTCAGAGCTTTGCTCCCGGCGTAGAGGCCATTGATACATGGCTGAACGGCGAAGCAGCATAATTTGCAATCAGACACACAAATGAAAAGCCCGCGACCGAAAGGCCGCGGGCTTTTTCGACAAATATTTGCAGTCTGCTGCGTGCATAATTTGTCCGCTTGGAGCGAACAAATTCCACAGCTCCGCGCCAAGAGCCGCCTTCGGCGGTTGCGCTCTGCACAGCGCTGCGGCGCTAGACTAGCAGCCTGAGATGTATTTTCTGCCAGGTACAGAAGGTGAATTGTCCCGAAGGGACAAGAGAAGCCACCCTGGGGTGCGCCCCGGCAGAAAATGATTTTATTTTTTCGCCGCCTTTGGGCGGCGAACGCTGCGAGGCTTTTGAAATGATATGCGCTGCGCCGTTTAGCTGACTTCTGCGGTGCGGTGGGGGGCAGCGGCAACGGACTGGCGCAGCACCACCTCCGGGTGGAGCTTCAGGCAGCTGATGTGGATGTGCTGAATCTGGCTGAACAGGGCATAGTAGGCGCTTTTGCCCAGCTCCGTCCGATCCTGCCGGACGGAGGACAGGGGCGGGGTGGTTTCCAGGCAGATGGGCAGGTCGTCAATGCCCATGATGCTCACATCCTCCGGCACCCGCTTGCCCATGCGGAGGCACTGGTTCAGCACATCCCGGGCCAGCAGGTCGTGGCTGCACAAAATGGCGGTACAGCCGCAGCCCAGCAGCCGGGGCAGGTGGGTGCTGACACACTCCTCGGCGGAGAAGGAATGCCCGGCCAGCAGGTGGCTATCCTCAAGGTGGTGCTTTTTCATGGCGCGGAAGAAAGCCAGGTAGCGCTCCTGGTAAATATAGGAGCCGAGGCCGCCGCTGATGTAGCCGATTTTTTGGTGCCCCAGCGCTTTGAGCCGGGCGATGGCGGATTCCATGGCCTCATCGTTGTCGATGCCTACCATGGACACATTGGGATTATACTGGGGGTGGTTGTCCAGCAGTACCGTGGGAGTGCGGCAGGTGCGGAACTCCGCTGTCCAGAGGTCGCCCAGGGTGATACCCAGAAAGAAGGCACCCTGGAAGCCGTAGCGGAGCATATATTCATCGTAGCGGTTTTGATGCTGCAATTCCCGGTTCAGGGCAATGATTTCTACTGCGCAGCCGTCCGGCTCGGCCAGCTTGCGGAAGCCGGTGACCAAATCCCAGCCGAAGTCATTGGGATGCTCGTAGGACATATTTTCGATAAACACTGCAATTTTGGGCGCTTGCATAGAGCGCATCTGGCGTGTATAGCCCAGCTCCACCGCTGTTTCCAGTACGGCGCGGCGCATGGCTTCGCTTACGTCCTCCGCCCCGCTGAAGGCTTTAGACACAGTGCCCTTGGAAATGCCCAGGCGTTTTGCAATGTCGTCCATGGTTGCCATACCTATTCCCCCCTATTTTCATGTTCTTGTGTCATTATATTGCATTTTTAGACAAAAAGCAATGGAATGTTTCGTTGAATTTCGGGCAACAGTGTTGCGGCACGATGACACGGCGGGGCACTGCCGCAAAGAAATCCCAGGCCAGAGGAAAACCGGCCTGGGATTTTTGGGGTTATTCAGCAGGGAATATCCACCATGGTGTCAATCTGGTCTGCGCTGGCATCCAGCTGCTGCTGACCGGCGATGATGCAGCTGCTGCCCTGCCGGGCCACGGCCTCCAGCATGGGGCACAGCGCCAGCAGCGTCTCTGGCTGACAGCCCAGCAGCGCCCGGCGGGTGCGGATGACATCGGCCTGGGTACGGTGGCGGAAGAAGCGGCTTTCTCCGGCCAGCATGGTGGCGGCGGCACCCAGGAGGGGGTCAGCATCGGTCATGGCACCCAGGATGTATTTGGTCAGGTCTGTGCCGGCACCGCACAGCTGCCGCACGGCATCGGCGCACCGGTCAAAGATGCCGAGGGTCTTGGCGGGGCTGGGGTCACGGTAGCTGGAAGCAACCAGGTCGTTGGCGGGGCTAATGCGGAAGCCTGTGCCGTAAGCGCCGCCCTTGACCCGCACCTCTGTCCACAGGTACTCGAAGGTGAGCAGATTGGAAAGCACATACATCTGGCCGTCAAAGTGGGCATCGAAGGCCTCGATATTCGCGCCCTTGGCGGCATAGCCTACTCCGGCGGGAATGCGGATGCCCTCCCGCTGCTTTTTGCGCAGGGAGAAGCTTGCCGTTTCGGGAGCGGCAGTTCCCTCCGGGAAGGCGGCAAGGAAGATGCTTGCCAGCGTCTCACAGCTGCGGGACAGGCTGACGGTGAGCCGCTGCTTGCAGAAAAGCTTTTTGCACAGGGCTTCCATCCGGGGCAGCAATGCCTGAATTTCCGCAGGGGACTTCTGGGCGCATTCCGCTGTCCAGCGGATGTCCTCACAGCCGCCCAGCTGCTCCCGGGCAGCTCCTGCGCTGGACTGCTGTGCAGCCACCCGCAGGGCGGCATAGCGGTTGCCGCTGGCAATGAGCCGCTGCTGGTTGGCTGCCTTTTTCCGCCGCAGATATTTCAGCACGGCATCGGCATCCCGGAAGCGGGTGGAGGTGAGAATTTCCAGCAGCAGAGCCGCTGCCTGCTCCCGGACAGAATCCAGGCACACGCCGCTGACGGTGACCACCATGCGATGATGCAGCCGATCCACATGGAAAATCTGAGGATTGACGGAGCAGTCGCCCAAAACCTGCCGGGTCAGGTTTTGCAGCTGGGCGGCGGTGTGGGCTTCGGTGTCCGTTAGACCCAGCATTCCGGCGGTCAGCCCCAGAAGGTTCAGCTCGTCGGGGGCAATATCGGAGGCTTCAAAATGAAGGTTCATATAGCAAAGGTCACTGCCCAGGTCATGCACCAGCACCGTGGTTTCGCCCCGCTGGGTGACGGTGCAGGGAAGCTCCCGGGGGTCACCCTGAATATCCGCCAGGGTCAGCATCGGCATGGTGCGCAGGGCTTCCGGGGAATCCGGGGTCTGCTGCCACTGGTGCAGGGCATCCAGCTCTGCTTTCAGCGCTGTTTGCTGGGCGGTGGTCAGGGAAGCCCAGCGGCGGTTTGCCTGCTGGCGCTCCTCACCGGTGCGGTGCTTGCCCAGGCTGACATCGGGCACCAAAACAGCCATGAAGCCATCTTCCTCCTGGAGCAGCAGCCGGGAAATCAGCTGCTCCAGATAACCGGAATCCAGCTTTTCCTTCAGCCGCTCCAGGTGGCTGCGGTAGTGCAGGTTCTGGGCGGGGTCGCCGTCATAGAGCCAAGGCTCCAGGATGTTCAATGCTTCCACCAGCCCCCGGGGACCGTAATTATCCCGGTCAAGGAGCTTGAAGGCCAGGGCGTTGTAGCAGCCCAGCAGCCGCTCTTTGTCCAGACCCTTGTGCAGCAGCTCCTCCAGGGCGGAGCGGATGGTCTGCTTGATTTCGGGAATTTTTTCTTCCCGGGTGTTCCACACCTGCCAGCCGAACCAGACCTGCTGCATTCCGTCGCTCACCTCTACCTGGAAATCCTCGCCCAGACCGGCATTCAGAATTGCCCGCTTCAACGGCGCTTCGGCATCGCCTGCCAGATAGTCGGCCAGAAGGTTTGCTGCCTGCAGCTCCACCGGGTCATCAAACCGGCACAGGAGCTTACCGAAGGAGACGATGGTCTTGTCATCATCCTCGCCCTCGGCTACCTCGTAGCGGATGCGCTCCTGCCGGTAGGGGAGGGGCTGCTGCATGGGAATGGGGAAGGACATCTCCTGCTTCTGGAAGCGGCTTAACTCCTTGTCCAGAAGGTGCAGGCAGTCCTGCAAGTCCACATCGCCGTCCAGCACAATGAGGGCATTGGAGGGATGGTAGTATTTTTGATGCTCGGAGACAAACTGCTCATAGCTCAACTCTGGGATATGCACGGGGTCGCCGCCGGACTCCATGGCATAGCAGGTGTCCGGGTACAGCCCCGCCATCATGGCGCGCTCGGCCATGCGGGTGACATCGGAGTAAGCGCCCTTCATCTCGTTATATACAACGCCCTGGAACATGGGCTCGCCCTGCTCGTCAAATTCCAGCCGCCAGCCCTCCTGCCGGAAGACATTGGGCATTTTCACCGCCAGGGGATGGAGCACGGCATCCATATACACATCCATCAGGTTATGGAAATCCTGCTTGTTCCGGCTGCTGACGGGATAAACGGTTTTATCCGGGTAGGTCATGGCGTTGAGGAAGGTTTGCAGGGAGCTTTTCAGCAGCTCCACGAATGGCTCCTTCACCGGATATTTGTCGCTGCCGTTGAGGACGGAGTGCTCCAAAATGTGGAACACGCCGGTGCTGTCGGTGGGGATGGTGCGGAAGGCAATGGCAAAGGTCATGTTTTCGTCCGCCCGCTGGAGCCAGCACAGCTTTGCGCCGCTTTGTTCATGGGTCATTTCCCAGAGGGTTCCCTGCATTTCGGCAATTTCCCGCTGCCGCAGCAGGGTGAAATGGTTTGCCTGGATGATTTCTTGTATCATATCGGTGTACGCTCCTGTGTGTTGATTGGATGAGCATTCTGTGTTTGGTGTTTACAGCAGCCGCCCCTACTGGTGCGGGGGAAGCCAAGGGCGCTTTGTACTGGGGGGTTATTTCAGCTTCAAAATGAACTTTATCACGTTCAGGGCGCAACGCTGGGCTTCGGCTTTCGTAACGCCGTCGGGGCTGTTCAGGGAGGCAACCAGCGTCCGCTCCTGGATTTCACCGGGCATGAGCACGTCCACCTGGGCGCGGATGCGATAGGCATCGTTGGTGATATTGGGGAACTCCGGGGAAGCGCCGGGGTGCATCCACCAGTCGGTGATAACAAGACCCTGATAGCCCCATTCGCCCCGCAGAATATCGGTGACCAGCTCATAGTGGTAGTGGCTCCAAACGCCGTTGACCAGGTTATAGCTGGTCATGATGCACAGGGGGTTGGACTCCTTGACGCAGATTTCAAAGCCCTTGAGGTAGATTTCCCGCTGTGCCCGCTGGGACAGCCGGGAGTCGCACTCGTGGCGGCGGGTCTCCTGGTTGTTGCAGGCATAGTGCTTGGGGCAGGCGGACACGCCCTGACTCTGGACACCCCGCACCATGGCGGCGGCGATTTTGCCGGTGAGCAGGGGGTCTTCGGAGTAGTATTCAAAGTTCCGTCCGCACAGGGGGTTGCGGTGGATGTTCATGCCGGGGCTGAGCAGCACCTGGCTTCCCTGGGCAAGCATCTCCTTGCCCACCAGGGTGTATAGCTCCTCCACGGCCTGGGGATCGAAGGTGCTGGCAAGGCAGGTGCCGCAGGGCAGCAGGGAGCAGGTTTTGCGGATACGGATGCCGGAGGGGCCGTCGGTGGTGATGATGGGGGGGATGCCCCGCTTTTTCAGAGCCTCGGTCACGCCGCCCAGGCTGCCCGCGTTGCCAGCAGGACCGGCGGGATCGTCCATCGGGCCATAGCCATGGGTAATGTCATCCAGCTCCTGGTCAGAAAGCTGCGCCACAAATTCCTCCGGGGTGCAGCGGCCGGCGGTCAGGTCTGCAAAGGTAAATTCCGTTTCGCCGGGGGTGAATTCCTGGGGCAGCGCATCCAGAATATCCTGCCGGAGATTCCGGTTGGCGGTGGGCACCTGCTCCAAATCCGGCTGTCCGTCATGGTTTACCATGCGGGCAAAGCCATGCTCCGGGCGGACGGCGTTGCACTCGTGGAGTTGGCGCACCACCTCCATGCCCTGCTTGACAATGCATACCACGGGATTTACGTCCCGGATGCTGGTGCCTGCCTGGATGCAATAGCTGCCGGGCTCCAGCACAAAGGCGAATTTTGCGCCGGAAGCACCGGTGTCGTCAAAGCTGGCCAGGTCGTGCAGGTCAAAGGTAATTTCCACCGTCTCCTGCTGGCCGGGGTTCAGCAGATGGGATTTTTGGAAACCGGCCAGCACCCGCTTGGGATTTCCCAGCTTGCCGCAGGGAAGGTCAACGTAAACCTGCACGACCTCCCGGCCTGCCTCGTCACCGATGTTTTCCACGTCGGTGCTGACGGTGATTTGGCTGCCGCTGACGGCGGCTCGGCTGCTCAGGCGGAAGCGGGTGTAGCTCAGGCCGAAGCCGAAGGGGTACAGCACCCGGTCGGGGGCGAAGGTCTCGAAATAGCGGTAACCAACGTAAATATCCTCGGTGTAGGCGTTGAAGCTCTGGCCGCCGAAGCTCTGGCTGGAGGGATAGTCTTCATAATTGATGGCGATGGTATCGGTGAGCTTGCCGCTGGGATTAACCGTACCAGTGAGCACATCGGCCAGGGCGGTTCCGCTTTCCATGCCGCCCTGCCAGGCGAAGACAATGGCTCCCAGCTTTTGCCCATAGCGCTGCGTCCAGCTCAGGTCGATGATGTTGCCGCAGTCAAGCACCAGGCAGACCTTGTGGAAGAAGGTCACCACCAGGTCGAGCAATTCCGTTTCCTTTTCGGTCAGGTAGTAGCTGCCGGGCTTGAGGGTGTTCTCCCGCTCCTCACCGGCGGCGCGGCCAATGACCACCAGTGCCATGTCGCAGCGCAGGGCGGCGGCGGCTACCTCGTTGGATTTCAGCGGCATTTCGGGATTGGACATGGGCCACTGCCCCCAGACGCTCTCGTCCGGCACATTTTTGGGGAGGCTGCACCAGGTTTCATACTTGGAAGCCAGCAGACCATCCACCTTCACCCCATGCTCCAGCAGCCCGTCCATCAGGTTGCGGCGGTAGGGGGAAACCACGTCACCGCCGCTGCCGTAGCCAACGGTGAAATAGTTCACGGCACTGCGGCCAAACACGGCCACACGGGTGTCGGGCTTGATGGGCAGGGTGCCATTTTCATTTTTCAGCAGCACGATGCCGTCGGCGGCCAGGGAACGGGCTTTCGGTGCGATTTCGGGAACAGCAAGCTTGCTGATAATGGGAGCACGGTTCAATTCCTGCTCCAAGCCGGTTTTTGTTTGCGCCTCGCCATGAAGGAGGGAGCGCAGATTTTGCCATGGATGCATAGGGGTCACCAATCCTTTCTGAGGTGTATTTTCTACTTTGTTATTCTACTCGAAAATGCAGGTGTGGTCAATCAGGAAGACCGGAAATTCTGCACCCCTGCCATGAGTACGCGTATGAGAATGAATATGAGTACGAGTATGAGTATGAGGTGATTTCGCTGCATTTCGCGGGATTTCGCTGCGCTCTGCAACACCCTTTCAGGGGAGCCAAGGCGGCTACGCCGCTCGGCTTGCCAGGTTGGCGAGACCCCTACAGGGTGCGGGGGAAGCCATCGGTTTTGCAGCAACCAACGGGGTACACTCCCTCAGCTTCGCGTTCGCTCAGCAGCTCCCTCAGAGAGGGAGCCAAGGGCACTTCGTGCCGTTCGGGGGCGGGGGTTAGAAGTCGATATACTGGCTGGTGGCGAGGTTGCCGTGAATATAAAGGCAGAGGGCTTTTTTCAGAAATGCTTCGGTGACACCGAAGAACTCTGCCAAATCCCACAGCTCTGTATGCCCGGCGGCGATGGCATCGTCCAGCGCCTCCACCGGAATCAGGCGGCGGATGGCCCACTTGTCTGCCCGATTCTCCTGGCGCTCCCGTAGGTCGGCCACGGCATAGATATTATAGAAGCTGCCGGTCATGCAGTGACCCAGCTCGTGCCCCAGGTGCTCCCGCTCTACGGCCTCTGCCTGGGGAGCAACATCCATTCCAATGGCGCAGCTGCCCCCCGGCAACTGGACGGACATGGAGCCGCACCCGGGCATAGGGTAGAAGAGAATTGGAATATTCTGCTTTTCTGCCTGGGCATAAAGAGATTGAAGCGAAACCATAATCCATCCTTTCCATGTTGACGGCCAGAGGCGGTCAGCGCCCACCGTTAGTCGTCATTGCGTCTTTTTCGTGCTTCCCGCTCCATGACAAACCGGGCAAAGGAGCGCACTTCCTCGTACATTTCGGGGGTGATGTCATCCCGTCCGCCGAACAGGGCAAATTTCACCGCTTCGTCCCCCATGGGATCTGGCCGATCGGTTGGCTCTCCCAAAAGCTGGGAGGTGGGTACACCGAAATAAGCGGACAGCTTGGCTAGCACAGCACCGGAGGGAACGGTGTCCGGCTCCCGTTTCCACTTGGACACGGCGGATTTGCTCAGGCCGGCATCCTCTGCCGCCCGGGAGGGGCTGACCCCCCGGCTGCGGCACATGGCAATATAGTGCTCATAAAAGCTTTGGGCGGGCTGCTGCTCACCCAGCAGTGCTTCCTGGCTGACGCAAAAATAGTTGCACAGCTTTTGCAGCACACTGGGGCTGGGCAGCGCATTGGGGTTCTGCTTCCAGCCGGTGACAGCCGTTTTGCTCAGACCGGCGTTCTGGGCGGCTTTGGAAGGGGACTCTCCCCGGGCTTGACAAAGGGCGATGTAATTTTCGTAAAACATAGGCGTGAACTCCCTGCGCCATCCCCGTCTTGTAGATTTTATCCAAAAAGGACAAGAAGAACGGGGGTATTTTCTTTTTGATTTTGGAGAGGTTCACTAAGTTCATGAAAATGTACAAATTTCACTTGACAAGTTTAATTTTATACACTACAATGAACGTGCGGTTGAGAGATGTGAACTTAAAGTGACTCCCGTTGGGACTGGCGGTGCATCTCCGGTACAGGTGTGTGATGTGCGGAGCGGCTGCCAGCAATGGAAGCCAGTTTGCTTTCCAAAACCATGGACCTATTATACCATGACGGTTCTTATTTTTCAACAACTATTTTTAGAAAAGTATACAGTTAAAAGTGTCCGATAATTCGGACGGAAAGGAGAAACAGATGGAAGAACCCTGGATTCTGGCGGAACAGGAGGCGCAGCTGGCTGACCGGCAGCGGAAGCGCAGACCGGTGTGCGCCGACTGCGGGAGGCGGATTGCGAAAGGGTGGGCGTTTGAGCTGGACAAGGGAGAATTTTTGTGCGAGAAATGCGCAAGGCTGCGGGTGGTGGAATTGTAGGAGCGGCGTTACGAGAAGGGAGAGATGATTCTGGAAGAAGATGCACAGCGGGTGCGGCTTGCGGCGCTGGGGCTGCTGGACAAGCTGGAGCAGGCAGTCACAGAGCTGGACAAGGGCATCCTGACCCGGAAAGAAAAGGACGGCGAGACGGTGTTTGAAATTCAGAAGGGCAAGGGAAAAGGGCTGGTGGACCGGAACGGGCTGAAGCAGCTGACCGGTGTGCTCAAGGATTTACAGGACATTCTCTGCCAGGATGATTTGACCACCCGGGAGCGGGAGCTGAAATTAAAGCGGCTGGAAATGGAGCTTTCCGGGGCGGCGGATTCCGGCATCACCGTGGAGCTGGTGGGGGAGGCGCAGGCCTATGCCCAATAAGCTGCAAATGCCCGTCCCCAACGAAAAGCAGCGCATGGCGCTATTGGAACGCCATCGGTATGTGGGCTACGGCGGGGCACGGGGCGGCGGCAAAAGCTGGTTTGTCCGCTGGAAAGCGGTGCTGCTGTGCCTGCAATATCCCGGCATCAAGGTGCTGATTACCCGGCGCACCTACCGGGAGCTGTACAACAACCACATTGCCCCCCTGATGCTGATGCTGGGCGGCATCGCCACCTACATCAAAAGCGACAAGATTTTCTTTTTCCCCAACGGCAGCACCATCTGCTTCGGCTACTGCGACGGCGACGAGGATTTGGGGCAATACCAGGGTGCCGAATACGACATCTGGTTTGCCGACGAAGCCGGGCAGTTCCAGGAAAGCTGGCTGGTGCAGATTGATGCCTGCGTCCGGGGAACCAACGATTTTCCCAAGCGCACCTATTACACCCTGAACCCCGGCGGCCCCAGCCACGGCTATTTTAAGCGGCTGTTCATCGACCGGCGGTTTCAGGAGGAGGAGCATCCCGAGGACTACGCTTTCATCCAGGCGCTGTGTACCGACAATCATGCCCTGATGAAAATCCAGCCCGGCTATCTGCGGGCGCTGGAAAAGCTGCCCCCCAAGCTGCGCAAGGCCTGGCTGGACGGCGATTGGGACGTATACGAGGGGCAATTCTTTGAGGACTTCTACGACCGCCCCGCCCACTATCAGGATCGGAAATTCACCCATGTGATTGAACCCTTTGAAATCCCCGCCGACTGGAAAATCTATCGCAGCTTCGACTGGGGCTATCACCGTCCCTTTTCCTGCGGCTGGTGGGCCATTGACTATGACGGCGTGGCCTACCGGATATTAGAGCTGTACGGCTGCACCGGCACCCCCAATCAGGGCGTGCGGTGGACCCCCGACCAGGTATTCGACAAAATCCGACAAATTGAGACGGAGCATCGGTGGCTGCGGGGGAAGAAAATCACCGGCATTGCCGACCCTGCCATCTGGGACGGGGAAACCGGCGAGAGCATCGCCCAGACCGCCGCCCGGCATCAGGTGTACTTCACCCCCGGTGACCACAAGCGGCTGCCGGGCTGGATGCAGGTACACTACCGCTTGCAGCTGGACGAGAACGGCTATCCTCAGATGTACATTTTTAAGAACTGCCGTGCTTTCATCCGCACCCTCCCCCTGCTGCAATACGACAAGCAGAAGCCGGAGGATGTGGACACGGAGGGCGAAGACCATGTGGCAGACGAGGTGCGCTATTTCTGCATGGCACGCCCCCTCCGCCCCCAGGTACAGCCGGAGGCGGACGGCTACAGCGCATCCCCCATGAAGCTCTTTCTGGATATTCCCAAAGAACAGATTTTAGCGGTCAGCAAACGACCGGGAATGGAGATTATCAAATGAAAATTGGAGAAAAGCTGCCCATTGGGGCGGCGGAGGTTCGCGTTGCCCGCGCCACCCTCAACCGCTACAAGGAGGGCAAGGCCTACCTGGAGCACCGGGTGGTGGACAACGCCCAATGGTACAAGCTGCGGCACTGGGAATGTATGCGGGGGCATGGCAAAACCGAGGTGGAACCCAGCTCCGGCTGGCTGTTCAACGCCATCGCCAACAAGCACGCCGATGCCATGGACAATTTCCCCAGCCCCAATGTGCTGCCCCGGGAGGAAAGTGACCGGGGCGAGGCCGCCCTTTTGGGGGCGGTGCTGCCGGTGGTATTGGAGCAGACGGAATTTGAGCAGGTATATGATGAAGTCAATGACGACAAGCTGAAATCCGGCACCGGCATCTATGGAGTGTTCTGGGATGCCGGGCGGCTCAATGGACTGGGCGACATTGCGGTGCGGAAGGTGGATGTGCTGAACCTGTTTTGGGAAAGCGGCATCACCGACATTCAGCGCTCGAAAAATGTATTCCATGTGGAAATGCAGGACAACGAAACCCTGATTGCTCAGTATCCCTTCCTTCATGACAAGCTGGGCACACCGGAGGAGGTATCCAGCCGCTATCAGTATGACGACCGGGTGGACACCACAGGAAAAAGCGCCGTGGTGGACTGGTACTACAAGCGGGTGCAGGGCAGGCGCACGGTGTTGCATTACTGCAAATTTGTGGGGGACAACGTGCTGTTCGCCACGGAAAATGAGCCCGGCTTTGCTCAGCGGGGCTGGTATGACCATGGGCAGTATCCCTTTGTCTTTGACCCTCTGTTCCGTACCGAGGGCACGCCCTGCGGCTTTGGCTACATCGATGTGGCAAAGAGCGCCCAGGAGTACATCGACCGGGGCAACCAGGCGATTCTCATGAATCTGCTGGTCAATGCCCGTCCCCGGCACTTTATCCGCAGCGACGGCAGCATCAACGAGGCGGAATATGCCGATTTGAGCCAGGACTTCGTTCATGTGGAGGGGGGCTTGGGACAGGACAGCATTCTTCCCATTCAGTCCGCCGGCCTCAGCGGGGTGTATCTGTCGGTGCTCAACGGCAAGGTGGATGAACTGAAGGAGGTGACCGGCAACCGGGACATCTCCACCGGCGGCACCAGCGCCGGTGTCACCGCTGCCAGCGCCATTGCCGCCATGCAGGAGGCGGGCAGCAAGCTGAGCCGGGACAGCAACCGGGCTGCCTACCGTGCTTTCCGGAAAATCTGCCTGATGGTCATTGAGCTGATTCGCCAGTTCTACGGTCTGCCCCGGTGCTTCCGCATTGTGGGCAGCCGCGGGACGGAGGAGTTCATCCGCTACAGCAATCAGGGGCTGGTGGGGGTGCAGGACGAGCTGACGGGGCTGACCCGGGTTCCCCTGTTTGACATTTCCGTGTCTGCCCAGAAGCAGAGCGCCTACTCCCGGCTGAGCCAGAACGAAATGGCGCTGCAATTCTATTCTGCCGGGTTCTTTGATCCCCGGAACGCCCAGGCGGCGCTGCTGTGCATGGACATGATGGACTTCGACCGGAAAGAAATGGTCATGCAGCGCATTGCCGCCAACGCCCAGCAGTACGCCCAATCCGTCCCGCTGCCGGAGATGCCCAAGCCCGGAAAGACTGCCATCAAGGGGGAGCAGCGGGAGGCCTATGCCACCCGAAGCGCCCGGCAGCGGGTGGCAGACAGCACCGCCCCCAGATAACAGCCCAAACGACAAAGGAGGAAAAATGATCAAAGTACAGTATTGGAACGGGGCGGACGGCTCCCGAAATCTGCAAATGCAGGGGCACGCCGGGGCGGCACCCAGGGGACAGGATTTGGTGTGCGCCGGTGCCAGCACCCTGGCGCTGACCCTGGGCAGAGCCGCCGCACTGATGGAGGAGGAGGAAATGCTGGCACGTCCGGCGCTGGTGAGGCTGGAAGCGGGGGACACGGCAATCAGCGTACTGCCCCGCCGGGAATGGGCATCATCAGCGGATGCCATTTTCTGGACCATCCTGCTGGGGCTAAGCCGTCTTGCTCAGGCGTATCCCCAATATGTGCAGCTGAAAGGAGGTGAACAGGATGAATAAACATCACTGGCTACAGCTCTTTGCCGACGATGGCGGGGAAGCCCCGGCACAAGCGCCGGAGGAAGCTCCCGGCACGGCGGCAGAAGCCAGCCCCACCCCCGCCGCCCGGCACTGGCAGCAGGTGGAGGAAATTTATGAACGGATGATGCAGCAGGCGGAAACCCTGCGGGAGGTTTTCCCGGACTTTGACTTGCGCCAGGAGCTGCAAAATCAGACCTTCGCCCAGGCGCTGGGCTGCGGCATGACCCCTGAGGGGGCATACCTGGCTGCCCATGCCGCCGAGATTCTGCCCGCTGCCATGGTCTATGGGGCGCAGTACGCCCGGGAGCAGCTGGCCTCCTCCCTGATGGGCGGCAATCGCCCGGAGGAAAACGGGCTGTCCGGCGGCGGGGCGGTGAAAATGGATGCGGGGGTGGGAAGCCTCAGCCGGGGCGAATACGACCGCATCTGCCGCATGGTGGAACAAGGGGAGCGGATCAGCTTTGGCTAAGGGATGCTTCGCACCCAGTTGCACCGATGAAAAACAAACGACTACGGAATGAAAAAGGAGACTATTCAATGGAAATCAATATGAATCTTCAGCTGTTTGCAGAAAACGTCAACGTCACCACCGATGCCGGTCTGTCGGCGGAAAACAAGAGCTTTTATGACCGGGCGCTGTTGGAGGAGGCCTCTGCCAATCTGGTGCACAACCAGTTCGGTCAGAAGCGTCCCATCCCCAAAAACGGCGGCAAGCGCATTGAGTTCCGCCGCTATGCTGCGCTGCCCAAGGCCACCCAGCCCCTGACCGAAGGCGTGACCCCCAACGGGCGCAAGATGAGCGTGACAAATGTGGAGGCGGAGGTGCGCCAGTACGGCGACTATGTGTGTCTGTCCGATGTGCTGGATCTGACCGCCATTGACAACAATGTGCTGGAAGCCACCCGGGCGGTGGGGCATCAGGCAGGTCTGACCCTGGACACCATCACCCGCAACGTGCTGCAAAGCGGCACCAATGTGTACTACTGCCCCAAGCGGGATGCTTCCGGCAAGGAAACTCCCGTCTCCGACCGCAGCGGTCTGGATGGCAGCTGTGTGCTGACGGTGGACACCGTCAAGCGGATTGCCGCCATGCTCAAGGCAGTGAACGCACCCAAGTTCGGCGACAACTATGTGTGCATTCTGCATCCCTATGTGGCTTATGACATCATGAGCGACCCCCGCTGGGAGCAGATGCACCAGTATTGCAAGCCCGAAAACCAGTTTGAGGGTGAGATTGGCCGCATTGCCGGGGTACGCTTTGTGGAAACCAGCGAGGCGGCGGTTTACACCGGCACGGAGAACGACTGCCCCAACGGTCTGGCGGTGTTCGGCTGCCTGTTCCTGGCCAACGACGCTTACGGCGTGACCGAGGTGACCGGCGGCGGTTTGCAGACCATCATCAAGCAGCTGGGTTCCGCCGGTACTGCAGACCCCCTGAACCAGCGCAGCACTGTGGGCTGGAAGGCATTGCAGACTGCCGAGATTTTGCAGCAGGCGTATATGTACCGGGTGGAGTGCTGTAGCGCTTTCTCCCCCGATGCAAAGATGAACTAAGGCGGCTGTGCCGCCGGGTGAACGCACACGCCAACCAGTAGGGGCGGCTCATAGCCGCCCGCAGGCCACGCAACAAAGCGCTTCGTTGAATGGTTGTCGCCAAAAGTTTCTGGGTTCTTGGCTTCCCCCGGGGGGAAGCTGCCGGACTTGACGGCACTTCGGAACCGGCAAGGCTGGCTGATGAGGGGTGGCGAGCGCTTAAAATCTCCACAGCAGTACGTTGAATGGTGAAAACTGAAACAAATACCATTCATCCAGCTACATTCATAAACCAACCTGTCGCCGCCCCTCATCAGTCACGACAAAATATCGGTTCCGAAGTGCCGATATTTCATCGTGA
>ERZ772861.1293-NODE-1293-length-21303-cov-5.259083_pt1 | contig 21303 bp, 30 predicted proteins | sample MGYA00512135_ERZ772861 | MGnify/ENA primary metagenome ERZ772861 (study PRJEB29015, sample SAMEA2737700) | human gut metagenome | biome: human gut; feature: human-associated habitat; material: faeces | place: China | collected 2012 ...
GCAGCTCGGCCATCTCCTCAAAGACCATCGTGATCTGCGCCTGCGCGCCGTAGCGGCTGAGCGCCGCGCAGAAAGTTTTGCGTTCCACGTCAGTCATTTCTCCATCGCCTCCAATGCTTTCTCCCGCTCCTGCAGCACCGCGATCTCCTCGGCGTAGCGCGCGCAGCGGCCAGTCAGCTTCTCGATCAAATCCGCAGCGGTGCCCACCATCTCGCTGACGCATTCAATGTCCATGGGATCTCCGTTATTTAACGGGCATTTGGTGCATTCGGTATGCACGCAGCACCGCAGCGCGGTCAAAATCTCTTTGTTTTTCATTTTCCCCTCCTCGGCCCATAGCCTAATTGCTTAATTTCCGGGTAGCGCTCCGTGAACGAATAAAACTGGTTGTCCCCGATATAGCTGAGCGTCGCCCGGTCAAGCCTCTCCTGGTAGACGTCCGACTCGTCGGTGCTCTGCATCGCTGGGAAATAGACGTCATATGTCTCGCCCCACTTTTCCGCGAGGCGGCTGAGGCGATCATAGCCCCAGCCGAAGTCCTCGTGCATCGTAATCAGCAGCGTGTCCAGCATGTACTGCTTCATCGTCCGCTGCATCACGTCCAGCAGCATCTGCGTTCTCGCGTCTCTCTGCTGCAAATATCCGGATCGCTTCATTTCTTTCCTCTCTGTCTCTCGCTAATCAGCAGCCAGCTGTCACATTTGCAATCCACAACCTCTTGTGCGGAGATCCCCGCGTCGGTTGAAACGAACGGGTACCGGTCGCTTGCGCTGCCTCCGCACCGCGCCGTCAGATAGGCACTGCCGCCCAGCCCTGTCGGATAGCTCAGCACGACCAGTGCGCCTTCCTCCGGCCAGTGCTCTGCATCCAGCGGCAACCATTCCGGCAAGCTCGCCGCCTTGGTCGGCGACGGGTCGTCCGGATGCATAGTCCAAAGAAGCACCTCGTCCCAGTCGGTATAGCCGCTTTTTAGCCTGCCGTTGATGTATTCGTCATCGTCAACGATTCCGCTTTCATCGATGAAAACAATATGTGCGCCGTTTGGAGGTTCAATGTCCGACTCATGCCATGCAAGCGCAAGCAGTTCTTCGTTTCGCTCCCCTTTTGGCTCGGACTTTTTATGCAGAATGTCCAGCGATTTACCATCCAACGCAGGCCCATCTTGCATTCTCATCGCTGCAAGCATGTCCCACACAGTCGCCCACGGGCGCAGGATTCGCTTCTGGTCTTCTCCGTGTAGAACCAGGCCCTTGGCCTCCCCCTGCCAACCAAACTCTTTGCTGCCGCCTCCGGCCCACCGAAGCGCTTTTTTAAGCGTCTCGATCCCTTCCTCTCGATTTTTACATCCTCGCAGCTCTCTTTCAAGACGTTCATGGATATGCCCGAGCAGCTCGATATACTTTTCATCCTCTACGGCCTGCTCGTCTTTCGCTCTGGATTTCACGAACTCCTGCACGTCCTTGATCGTGTAGCTCCGGTGATTGACGATCACCCAGTCGAGCAGCCGGTACTGCGTCTCGTCGTCCATGCGGGCGATCTCAAGCGCTGCGGCCTCCGGCAATCTGCCCTCTTCCCACGCCCTGCGAATCCCCGGCACTTTGATTCCGTTCTTGATTGCGCTCAGGTTGGCGAGCTTGGTCTTGTTGACCTGCATCGCCTCGGCCACGCGGTCGCGGATGCGGCCAGGGAGATTTTCGCCCGCCTCGCGGCGTTTGATGTAGATCTGCGTCAGCCGTTCGGCCTCCTGCGCCAGCAGTGCTGGGGACTTGATCCTCTGCCGGTTCGACTCGATCACCGCGCACTCTTCCTGCTCGGGCGTCATGCTTGGCAGCACCCGACACAGAACGCGCTGGAAACGCTCGGCAACAGCGGCGTCCTTATAGGCTGCCAGCAGCCGCACCGCGCTCATCCGGCTGTGTCCGGAGATCAGGCGGTACTTGCCATCACCGGCAGCAACGACAGTCGGCGGTTCCAGCAGTCCATTCGCGCGGATGGATTCCATCAGCTCGGCGAGCTTTCCGTTGTCCGGTCTCGGGTAAAAGTTCAGCGGGTTGTCAAGGATATCGTCAGCCGCGATCTCCCGCATCGTATCCGATTCGGGTACGCCCTCAACCGGCGTGAGAAACTCGCTCATGTCAAACTTGCCCTTAGCCATTGACTGCGCCTCCCTTGCTCAGATACTCCCGCGTGAAATCGTGATACGCCTTTGTCGCGGCGTCCTTGGGTGCGTACCCTCTCAGTGTCTTGCTCGCGTTGAGGTTGGACATGCTTGCCGGAACGGAAGCCCGCAGCGGGATGTACGTTTGGAATGCCGGGATACCGCTTACACGAAGCGCATCCTCCGCAGCCTCCTGCATACGCGTGCTGCGCCGTTTGGTGATCAGCGCACCCGCGATGCGCAACCGCGGATTAACCGTGCGCATGTTGGCAACCTGACTGCGGATCTCGCCCGCGCCATGGAGGGAAAATCCCTCCAGCTCGACAGGGATAATGATCTCGTCCGCAGCGCCCAGCGCCGCCACCGTGGCCGCGTTATAAGCGGTCGGGCAGTCGATGAGGATATAGTCTGCGCCCTCGTCCTCGGCCACCGCAAGGCAAAAATCGCGGATGCCGTTTTTCGCCAACCGCTCGCCGGTCAGTGCAGCGATGTCTGCTTTCGGCAGCTCCGCGCTGGCCGGGACGATCTTCACTCCCTCAACAGGCGTGTCCTGCACCAGTTCGTCCCAATAGCCACCTGTCTCGCCGGTCAGCACCTCGTAGGTCGTGCCGCCGTGAAGCGTGTCCGCGCGGAAAATATCGCTCAGATTGCACTGGCCGTCTGCGTCCATCACGATGACGCTTTTGCCTGTGGCCGCGAGCTCGGCCGCAAAGTTGATCGTCGTGACCGTCTTGCCGACGCCGCCCTTGTAGTTCATGATCGCAATCGTTTTCATTTTGTCCTCCTGTTTTTTTTATTTCCGCAGCCGCTTGGCTGCGCGGTACTGATAATCACCGAAATCTTCGTAATCTTTTTTCTCTGCTCTGATCTTCTCATTTTCGGCATCAATCGCCGCCTTCCACGCGCGATAGTCCTCGCACTTATCGTGGCAACCGGGATACCGCTCCTTGCAGCCATAGCACTTGCTTTTCATTTTCCCCGCCATGTCGCGCCCTCAAAATTTGAAGCACTCGCGCATCGTGTACCCAAAGACCTGCGCCTCCACCAAAAAGAAGTGGTGCAGCTCGTTGATCCACACGATCCTGCCGCGCACCTTCTTCCGCTCTCGCGTGCTCTTGGGGTTCTCTTTGCCGTCCAGATTGCAGTACGCGCAGGGCGTCCAGGTGATCGGCTGTCCAATATACGGCATGATGTCTCTCCTTTCTCTACCGGCGCTTTGCGCCGCTCATGCGCTCATTGCGAGCATTCCGCTCGACGAGTTTCTTGTCTTCCTCAGCCTCGCGTGCCGACTCCATCGTCATCGGCGTAAAGGTCTGCTTATCGCCATCGAACCACAGCAGCGTGCGCAGCAGCAGGCCCTCTTTGTTCTTCACGATGCGCAGGAAGCGCGACTTCGCAGGGTCATAGTCCCCGCCCTGGACAGGACGGTAGATCATGAAGATCATGTCCGCGTCCTGCTCCAGCTGGCCGGACTCCTTCAGGTCGCTCATGCGCGGCTCGTTTTGCTGCGGCTTGCCCTTTTTAGGTACCGCAACGCGATCTTCGCGCGTCAGCTGCGCCAGCTCGATCACGAGCTTTTTCCGGCTCTGGGCGAAGGCGTGCAGCTCACGGGAGATCTCCGCCACCTGCTCACTGCGTATAATACGCGTCGAGCTTGGCTGAATCAGCTGCACGTAGTCGATGAAGATCACGTCGAAGTCAAACGCCTCGGCCGCACCGGTAATATCGCTGACGCTCCATCCGGCCGCCTCGATCAGCGTAAACTTGAGTGCGGATGCCGCGGCGCTCTTGGCCGCAAACCGCTCCCAGTCCTTGTCCGTCAGCTCTCTGCGTTTGATGGCCGTAAAGCTGATATCGTTTAGCGCGGCGACCACGCGGTCAGTTACCTTCCGGCGGTCGGTCTCCAGCGAGAAAAAGCCCACGCGCCACTCGCGCGCCATCCGCATCGCCATTTGCAGTGCCAGCGCCGTCTTACCGTCGCTGGGGTACCCGCCGATGATGACCACGTCGCCCGGCTGCGTGTATGTACCGTCGTCCACCTCGGCGAGACCATAGCGGACGTATCGCACCGGATCTTTGGCCGTCTGGCGCGCCGCGAAGTCCTGTATCATGTCCTCCATCGTGTAGGCCGTGATCTGCCGCCCGCCGCGCTGCTCCTGCTGAAGCTTCGCCGCCAGCTCGCGGCACTCCTGCGCCGTGCCGGCTGCGGCCACCTGCATCGCAAGCTCCTGCATGCGCCGCATGCTGGCCTGCTCGGCCATGATAGCGGCATACTCGCGCCAGTTGGCGCTGGTCGTCGTGATCTCAAGCAGCTGCGCGAGATACTCGCTCGACTCCTTGCCGACCTTGTCGCGGATCGTCACCGGCGTCACCGGTTTTGCCCGCAGATACAGGTCGCGCGCCGCGCGGAAAATCTGCCGGTTGATCTCGATGCGAAAGTCCTGCTCGTGGACGGTAAACAGCATGTCCTTGACGATCTCCGGCGCGGCGACCATCGCGCCGATGACCGCGGTCTCGGCTTCCAGCCCCGGCCGCGCCTTTGTCTCCTGCGCCATGCTCACACCCCCCAGCCGAGCGGCAGCGCCGCGCTGCCCTCCGTCCTGACCGCAGGCATTTCGTCCGGCTTGAGCTCGTAGACGGTCAGCCAATTCATGCTAATTGCCTTTTCCAGCAGCGCGATCTTCACCTCACGCCGCCCGTCCGACAACTTGTCCAGTTTCCGCAAAATCCCGCTCATAGCGCGCTCGGTCTCGACGGCTTTCCGCCGATTGATCTTGATCCGGTTTTCCAGCAGCCCCATGATCCACTCGCGCAGCTCGTCGTCCTCGCCGCAGTATTTCTCCACGACCTCTACGACCTCCGCGGGGGCTATAGGGGTTTGTTTCTTTTCTTCTTTGGTTCTTTTAGTATTTATTTGGGTCGGAAAACCCGATGACGGTTTTTCCCGTTGTCGGGTTTCACCGTTGTCGGTGTTTTCCGACAACGGTGGCGCTTCGTCCTGCAAAACGTAGACATTACCGGCAAAATGACCGTTCTCGTCGTGCGTCTGCTCGCGAGTTAAGTACCCCACTTTTTCAAGCTTTTCGAGCAGTCTGCGAATGGTATCCTTGCTCACGCCTACATAGGCCGCGAGGCCCTTGACGGAGTACTGCCACCCGTCCGGCAGGCCGACCATGATGGCCAGCAGCCCGCGCGCGTCGAGCGGCAGGCGCTTGTCCTCAATGGCTGATTTGTAGAGCACGGTAAAGCGCTGCTTCCGGCCGGACTTGATCCGGCTCTCGCTCATGTTATCGCTTGGCTGCATGTCTTTTTCTGCCACGTGCATCCCCTCCGATGTACTCGATTAAGTCAACAAACTTTGTCACCGTCACACTCACGCCCACGAATGCGAAGAAAAGCGTCCATCCGGTCATCGTGCATACACCCCCTTTGTTAAAACGGGGCTTGCATTTCCGCGTGAGTATGCTATACTGTTCTTGCAATCGTTTTCGGATTCGAACCTCTGAGAACATGAACGCTTCGACGTGCCACCGTCGGGGCGTTCTTTTTTTGCGCCGTCAGCGTAGATCACTTGATAGGCCGCGGCGATGGTCTCGCGCAGCTCCTGCACGATGACATCGAATTCCGACCGCTCGCTCTCATCGATCACGCCGTCCTCGGCAATGCGCAGTAGTCCGTTGATGCAGTCCGCCGCGTCTCTCAGCCGGTTGGTCAGCGTGATCGTCGCCACCGGCAGCGTCTTTGCCTTAACCTCCGGCAGGACGCCCAGCAGATCTGTCGCGCGGCTGTGCTCCAGGGCGAGCCACGGCAGATCATAGACGTCGACCATTCGCGCTACCACGGCATCAGGTGGAGTGCGTCGGCCGCTCTCATATTGTTTCAGGCTTTCGGTGGAAAGTCCAAGTCGTTCGGCTGCCTCTTCTTGTGAAAAGTAGGTAGCTTTGCGTGCCCTTTGGTATAAATTCGGGTACTCGGGATACATGGTTTTACAGCTCCTTTCGTGATATGGTATTACCAGGTGGACATCCAACGTGCCAGCGGCACGATCGGGATAATGTACTTCTTTCCGACCTTCTTGGCAGGAAACGCTTTGTCATTGACCAGTGCGTCGCGGTCAAGGCCGAGCAGCTTACAGCTCTGATCCATCGTCAGGACTTCCTGACCATCGAACTGCTCACGCAGCGATTGCAACTGATCGCGAAATGACTCATGTTCTCTCGGCATGATGCTATCCTCCTAACTTAGAGCGTTCCGGGCAGCCGGCCCGGTGTTTCCACTTCAAACAGTGCGCTGATATCAACGCCCAGCAGCATCGCAAGCTGCGGCAGCTTGTCGGTGGTGGGCTGGTACTCGCCGCTCTCCCATTTGCCAACGGCGGCCGAGGAAACATTCATCGCCTTGGCAAGATCGGTCTGGCTCATGCCCTTTCTTTGACGGAGTTCTTTGACGCGGAGCTTTACCATTTTTCCAATCATCCTTTCTGTCTTGATTTTTGCAGTTTGCCATGGTATTTTTAAAGTGAGACTTTATACTATGAGCAAAAGAACGGAGGAGCGCGGGAGAATCGAACTCCCATCACACGGAAAGGCTTTCGTCTTAACTATGTGAGCGCCAGCCGCTCCAAATAAGCGGAGGGTGAAGGGGGCGAGGACGAGTTGAACGTCCTTCAGGCGGGCATCAGAGTAACGGAGGTCTATCCGCGGTTCCGACTGAACCATCACCCGCCGCGCGCCGGCCGCCCCGTATTTGTAATTTAACGAGGTGAGAAATTGATGCAAAGCATTTCCTCATTTGACATTGATGGAAACGAGAGATTACTGTTTTCTTTCAAAGAAATCAATGAGTGCCCTGCATGCCATTTTGGCATAGAACCTCGAATTCTATATTCAAGTTATATTTTGAGTGATTCTATCGGAATAGACCGCTCGTGCAGGCTTTACATTAACTTCTACTGCCCCAAGTGCCATGAAATTTTCTTGGGAAAATTCAAAGGAGTATTGGAGGGGGGGTATCATTCGGGAGAAGTATATATGACTTTGAGAGGCCTTTTCCCCAGAACAGTTAAGCCTGAAGAATTTAGTGATAATATTCTTGGACTTTCGCTTGCATTTGTTGAGACCTATATGCAAGCACAGCGTGCAGAAGCCAGTGAATTAGATCAAATCTGTGGCATCGGCTATCGAAAAGCACTTGAATTCTTGGTGAAAGATTATCTGTGCCACAAATTCCCTGATGAGGAAGAAAATATAAAAAAAGAAAGTCTTGGTAAAAACCTGAATCGGATTGAAGATGGGAAGGTTCAAACTTTAGCTAAGCGTGCAACTTGGATTGGTAACGATGAGACGCACTATGTCAGAAAACATGAAGATTTGGATGTTGGTACTATGAAGACATTTATTCGTGCGATGGTTCATTTTATCGATTCGGATTTAACGTTCGAGCAAGCGTTGACTATTGACCCAGCGTGATCAGGATCACGCTCGGCGAGCTTTTTGCCATCCAGTGACCAATAGGAAGTTGCCACGCGTACCGGATCATTGTTTGCTCCAGATCCGCGGACTTCTCGAATCTCGATGACTCGAATGACCTTGGCGCTTTCAATCGGAGAAAATGTCATCATAACGTATTCAGCTTTCTTTGGATTCGACGACGTACAGCTTGCCGCCATGCAGCTGGTAGATGCCGCCAATGTGCAAGTTCTGCAGCGTGAGATAGGTCTCGCAGCGCTTTGCACGCCAGCAGATCTCCGCCATGTTGTCGAGCTTGATCCTGCGAATTCGGTAGACCATCATCGCGCTCCTTTCGTACAGTTGTTATTCAGTTTTTTTGTGAAGGAAATGCTATGGAAACAAAAGATGAGCTTGAGCAGGTCGTTCTGCTCGATGCAGAGTACAAGCTTCTCTCCAGAATGAAGAGAAAGCAGCTACATCCCAACAAGAAAACGGACGGAATGCACGCACTGTTTGCATGGGGCTTTGCTGCACCTGACACGGATGGGAGTGATGCACTCAATCGTCCCCGCTACAAGGATACCTGTCACATCACCGAACGGGGTGAAAGATACCTCGCGTATCGGAAGATGCAACTGCGTGAATCTGCAATGAAGCGATTGCTCGACTTTGCGCTCGGTTTTGCTTCGGGCATCTTGATCAAAGAAGTCCCAGCTTTGCTTGAACGATTTCTACAATGATCATCCCGAGCACGAGCCCTAAGAAGTAGAAGCCGTGACCACGATCGTCTTTCATCGTCTCACCCCTTTCGTACATCTGTGTTTTAACTGTAGCTTTATAATAAATCTACAAAACATAGAAGTCAATATTAAAAATCTACGTTTTGTGTACTTTTGCTTTTCGCACAATAAAAACCATGCTAAAAACTAATTTGAGGTGATTGCTTTGTCTATTCCAACCAAAATTTTTCGACTGTTATATAAACTGGATATCGACCAGAAGACATTTGCAAAGTCTATCGGAACATCGGATAAGGTCGTAAGTGGTTGGAAGACTGACCGATTGAAGTCGTATACAAAAAGGTTGCCAGCAATAGCGCAATTCTTTGATGTGCCAGTTGCGTATTTTTTAGAAGAGGGTGTTTTTGAGCAATGGGAGATGATATTGAAATATCCTGCTTCTGTTAGTACAGAACTGCGCAAATTGATACCTATCAATTATTTTGATAAGACAGTATCGGACGAAAAATTCCTTGGCGTCTGGCTGGATGTAACAATGTGTTACGGAATAACGGGTGAAGGAGAGCTTGAGCTCATTCGCTGGTTCTATCGAAATGTAGAAAGCGTATCCGTTACAAAAGAGCACGAAGACATTGATGAGATGCATGAATGGGCCGATGTCAAAATCACATTGCTAAAGACTTGCCCGTTTTATGACTATGCAAGGTCTATTCAGAAAACAGGGACGGATGAAAATTCCGCGGAGATACATCAAAAGGAAAAAAATGAACAGTTTTTGGAGTTGTTCTCAAGCCTCGACGACAAAGCGCAGAACGAGATCGTCGCCGAGATGCTCAAGAGGAAAAAATAAAAAAGGTGCCCGAATCGGACACCGAAGGAGAGAGATATGAAAGAGCTGGAAGCGTATAGAAATTTCACTAAGCCTGCAGAATTACAAAAGGCAATCAACACTCTTCGTGGAATTGTTTCCGGTATCAGCTCGGACAGAGATGTTTCCAACAGTGAAATAACTGAACTCGCACACTGGTGCGAACTTCATGCAGAGCTGCGGAACCGTCATCCCTTTTCTGAATTACTACCCGTTGTTGTGGGAGCTCTGTCTGATGGGGTTATAACGGAAGAAGAGAGCAAGGATATTCTGTGGCTTTGTAACAACTTTGTTGACCAGAGCTCTTTTTATGATGCTACGACTTCTTCAATTCAGTTTCTCCAAGGTCTAATACATGGTATTTTGGCTGATGGTGAGCTGAGCGACCTTGAAGTTCTTTCGCTGAAAAAGTGGATTGATGCCAATGACTTTCTGAACGGGACTTATCCGTTTGACGAAATTTACTCTATGCTGTATGACGTCCTTGAGGACGGAAAGATTACGCAGGAAGAACGTGAGCAGCTCACAGCGTTTTTAAGCAATGTCATTGATTTCACTTCATCGTATAACCTATCGGAAAATGATTTTTCTGAGCTTCGAAAAAAATATAGTGTTTCAGGTATTTGCGCTACTTATCCGAATATAACGTTTCAGGATAAATTCTTTTGCTTCACAGGAGAATCTCGTCGTGCCAAGCGTGAAGAGATAGCGGCTTTGGTTGCAAGAGTCGGCGGAGCAATGCGTGCGTCAGTCAGCACAAAAACCGACTATTTAGTTGTTGGTAACGCAGGGAATCCTTGCTGGGCCTATGCTTGCTATGGCAGAAAAATCGAGGACGCAATGGCACTCAGAAAAGAAGGTGCTCATGTGGTGATCGTCAACGAGATTGACTTCTGGGATGCTCTCGATGATGCAATGGCGAACATAGAAAAATAAAAAAAGGTGCCCGAATCGGACACTGAAAAAAGCCGCCCCTTGACGGGACGGCTTTCGCGAAAGGCATTATTGAATATCGAGCCGCAGCTTCAGCGCTTCCTGCAGCACATTGGAAAAGTTCAGGTCGGCACGCTCGGCCAACGTGTTGAGCCATGCGGGAATGGACAGCGTTTTCTTTACGGCCTTATTGCTGTACAGTTTGCGGTATGCGAGCGTATCGCAGCAGACGAGCGAAACCGTATCGTTCTCGCCGAGCTCGATGCTTCTGCTGTCGGATGCAGCGGGGATAGCTGCATTTTCTTCCTCCATGTCGTAGAGCATCAGGCACAGGGCGTCCTCTGCCATTTCGATTGCTTCCGGCAGGCTCTCACCGCAGGTATAGCAGCCTTCGATATCAGGGAACGCAACGGAATAAGCGCCGTTATCTTCCTTGGTAAATACAGCGGGGTATGCGTATTTCATGATCGTGATCTCCTCTCGGTATATGATATGAAGCGTTGAGAGATTTATTCAATCCCCGCGAGCTTCTTGATGTTCCGAACCGTTCCGGAAGGAATCTCTTTGGAATCGTGCCGCGGAACAGTGAATTTCTTGTTTGTGATCGGGCTGTACCATATTTCGTGATTGCTTCCTTCGCGAAAAAGGTAGCAGCCTCCCGTGGAAAGCTCTTTTTTCAATTCGCTGCCTTTCACCTTGTCACCTCTTTCGTTGTGTGATTATCGTAACACGTATTATTACGTGTGTCAAGAAAAAACACGTAACAATACGTAAAAATCAGCCGTCTCAAAGGGGACGGCTTGGGACTTGACAATTCAAAATCGGGCGGTTACTTCTTTTTGCCCGAATAAACAGACCAATGATGCCATTGTTGCAGGGCGATAAATGCAGAACGGCCGTCGTCCGTCCGGGCGATGGCCGTTCTTTGAGTTCCGCGCGCGAACTCCCGAGAGGATAAAGCGACGAAAGGGACTATTGTTCTTTGCTGTTGGTATCGGCTGCAAGCCGAGCTGCGAGGTCAAGGATCTCCTGCTGGGCATCTGCCGGAAGGGCCTCAAACAAAGCAATGATAAAAGCCAGATCGTACATGATTTTCTCTCTCTCGGACGCCGTCCGTTTGTTTTGGGCGCCGAGAATCATTATAGCGCCGGAGAGATGATATTTCTACGGGATTATATGCAAATATGGAGGGAACTGCAATGGCGAAGTACCCGCATTACTACGTGCGGCCGGACGGCCTGCACGAAACGATCCTGCGCATCAACGGGAAACGCAAGGCTTTCCGTGGAAAGACAGACAAAGAGGTCTGGGAAAAGGTCAAGGCCTTTGACCGCAGCGCTGCCGAGGCGAAGTCAGAGCAGGAGACAACCTTCGCCGTGGTTGCCGACAAGTGGTGGGACGAGATTGAGCCGACACTCGCTCCCTCGTCTGCCAAAAGCTACAAGCCGGCGCTGGCTCGGGCAAAGAAAGAATTCGGCGATTGGCAGGTCGGTACGATTACCGCACAGGAGATCGACCGTTTCATCAAGAGAATCTCTGCCCTGTACGCCAAAAAAACGACCGCCATGCAGCTACAGATCATTCGCCAAACGCTTCGATGGGCGGAGGTCAAGGGATATCTGCAATATAACCCGGCAGCCTCCGTGCGGCAGCCGCGCAACAGTAAACAGGTGCGGCGAATGCCGCCAGACAAGGCGCAGATTGCGCTGATCAAGGCTCACGCAAAGAATGTGCCCTTCGGTCTGTTCGCCGCGCTGATATATTATACCGGCTGCCGGCGTGGTGAGGCGTTGGCGCTGACCGGCGCGGACATCGACCGTAAAGCCAAGCTGATCCACATTCGGCGCTCTGTCTACTACCTGAGCAATGCGCCCTATCTCAAGCTGCCGAAGACGGACGCGGGAATTCGTTCTGTGCCGCTGCTCGACGCGCTCGATGAGCTGTTACCAAAGTCATTGCCGAAGGGCTACCTGTTCGCCGAGCCGGACGGTCAGCCCCTGACCTATAAGCACACGGAAAAAATGTATGCAGACTACTGCGCCGCGTCTGGCGTGAATGTTACCCCGCATCAGATCCGTCACGGCTACGCGACCGCGCTTTTTGAGTGCGGCATTGATGCCAAAACAGCGCAGACACTGCTTGGGCACGCTCAGATCTCAACGACGCTCGACATCTATACACACGTCTGCGCCGACGTGATTGCCGAGGCCGCTCAGAAGATGGAGAAAGGCTTTTGAACACACTTCGGAACACAGTTGTTGATTTTCTGTTGAAAATACACGTTTTGTTAATAGTTCAAGTCTCGCCACTCGGACCATGCGGAGTGTCCTTATAGGATTTGAGTATCCTGTAACGGACACTCCGTATTTTTGTTTTCTGCAAAATTTATACTGCAATCTGTGCCGGGGCGTAGCTGACAGCTACGCCTTTTCTCGTTTCCATGATAATGTCGGCCTCCGGGATTTTCTTGCGGTCTGGCACTTCAAAGGCCCCGATGCAGTTGTAGTGGATGACCACCTGCTGATTGGTCACGCCATCCTGCTTTTCGGCGTGGTACACATCAATGTGGTCAATGAGCTCTGCGACCATGATCGGTTAAATAGCTGTTTTTCTGTGGAGCACTTTTCCCTTTGTTAGGGATAGAAAAGTTCATAATCATATGCTATACCAAATTCTAAAATATGGCAAAATCTGGAGGTATTAAATGAACAATGAGTACAGAAATATCAAATAAACCTTATAAAGTTCTAAATCGTGATACGATAAAGTATATTGCGATGTTTACTATGCTTCTCAACCATATTGCTACTGTTTTTTTGACACCCGGCACATGGTTGTTTGAGCTTTTCCTTGCCATTGGATATTTTACGGCAATCACTATGATTTATTTTTTGGTAGAGGGTTATCACTACACTCATTCAAGGAAAACATACCTATCACGCTTATTTCTCTTTGCCCTGATCTCTGAAGTTCCATACTGCTTGGCGTTTACCACAAAAGGTGTGATAGAGTTTTATGGTCTGAATATGTTGTTTACTCTTTGCGTGTGCTTTGGGATTTTATATGTCCTCGATACAGCAAAAAGCAAACTTGCAAAAGTGTGTCTTGTAATCCTCGGAATTATCATTAGCCTTTTTTGTGATTGGGCGTTGCTGGCACCGATATTCACCTTGCTGTTTGTTTGGGCAGGAAACTCCGAATACCGTACAAAGATTGCATTTTGCCTTTCCATATTGATTTTCGGGGCGTTTAATTTCTTGGGTGGGCTCGGGAGATTTTCTCTTGCCACAAATATGCTGTATGCTCTGCTAAGTGTAATTGGAATGGGCATGGCTGCGATTTGCATTGTATACTTCTACAATGGTAAACGCACGGAAAAGGGAAAAACATTTTCCAAATGGTTTTTCTATCTTTTTTATCCAGTTCACTTGCTCATTTTAGCTGTTTTACGGCTTGTCTTTATCGGATAACTTTCCGAATATCAGCGCTTGCTCTTTCGCTTTTCACCTTCTTGTGCTACAATAAAGAAAATACAGGCGTCCCCATCATATCCACAACAGTCACCAATGATCGATGAGGAGGTACCAGACGTGAAGCATCACCGCAGCCTTTTCCGGGCGCTGAGCGCGCTCCTTTGCCTTGTACTCTGCACGCAGCTGACAGCCTGCGGCCAAAAGGATACATTCTCTCCTGCGTCGGGCAAACGCTACGACGACAGTCTCATCACGGAAGCGATCAGCAAAGAAGGCTCTTTCACTGATGAACACGGTCAGGAATGGGACTATTCCTACCATATCCCGCAGCTTGCAGATGACACAGCGGACGCCGAGTCCATCAACAAAGCGATCATGAATATCCTCAGCGGCGACGTGCAGGCCACGCTGAGCAGCTCCTCCGTAACGAAGATGCCGGAGACCCACTATGCGGACATTTCGTGGCAGAGCCACTGGAACGGCAGCCTTCTGAGCCTTTCCCTGCACCTGACGGGCTGGGCAAGCGACATCGTCAGCTATGAGGTCTATCACTATGATTTTGCAAGCGGCAGGCGGCTGACGAACGCGCAGGTGCTCGACCGCTTCGATGTCAGCAGGGAGGACTTCATTGCTGCCCTGCGCTGTGCGGCGGCGCAGACCTACGACACCGTCTATGCGCCGTGGGGCGTGCCGGAACTCTCACCGGACGACGAAAACTTTGGCCCTATGTGCATTGATCTTGCCTCGGTACGTGCGTGGACGATCGCAGAGGAAAACTACGAGCTGGACAACTTGCGTTTCTATCCGGAGCAGGACGGCAGCTTTACCGCCTTCCAGCCCGTCGGCTCACTCGCAGGCGCGGGCCAGTGCTGCGAAGAACTGCACGTGCAGCCCGGCGCAAAAGAGCGGCACAGCAGCGCGCCGCAGTCCGAATACGCCTTCGTGACGGCTCACTTGACTGATGACGGTGCGGCGGTTCGCTTTACGCGGCACGAAGACGGCATGTTCGACAGCGAGGAATACCGCTCCTACGTTGGTTTTTCCTACAACACCGACTATCCCATCGCCGCCTGCTACGGCGAGTATCAGGACATTTTTGTCGGCACCTTCGGCAATGGGATGGCTCCCTATGTTTTCCTGCTCACCAAGGGTGGCACAGTGGAGTATGCGGACATTTTCGGCGGCTTTGACAATGGCTTCCTCTGCTCCGGCGGCCCGCTCTACGGGCTGCACGACATCGCCCGATTTGAAAACGGCGAGCGCGAGGGCGGGTATGAAGAGGGCTACCAGACCGTGTACGCCGTGGATCAAAACGGTGATCGCTACGACCTTGCCGGGCGCATCACGCCGATGGCAAACGCCATGCCCTTCCCCGTCACCGGTGATTGGTATGCAGAGGTTCGGCACGGTGTAGATGGCGGCGGCAGCTATACGAGCAGCTACTTCCTCTCTTTCAGCAAAAACGGCTTTACGAGCATCGAAAACTTCATGGAGGATATGGAGGATCTGTCCATTGACTATGGCGGCTACTGCACCTACCTTGGCATGACGGAGCAAGGCATGATCTACCTCTTCAACCTCTACAACAGCAACGGCGACGTGCGCAATGGCACATTTCTTCTCGACTTTTACAACAGCGAGAACGACCTTCTGCACATCATCCCCGTCTCCGGCGTGAACCTCTTCGACGCCCCCGAAGGCGGCTGCACTACCTTCGCCCGAACCTATGGATAAAGCAATGCGGAGGGTCAGTAATGACCCTCCGCATCATTTTCTGTCTCATTCCGCCTTCATGATCACCTTCAGCCGGTGTACGAGCTGGCCCGTTTTGAGTTCCTCCAGATCAATGACCGCGATGCCCAGCTGGGCGGCGCGGTGACGGGCGGCAGAGTGGCAGGGTTCGGTCGTAACGATGACCGCCTTGGCACCCTTGCCGCCGAAGCGGTTGCGCAAGATGGCAAGCTCGTTGAGCGCCTCCGTTTTGATGTCGCACGCCTTGCAGCTGAGGAACAGCGGGATCACGCCCCGCGCCGCCATCACGTCGATCTCGTTGGAAACGCTGCTGTGGCCCACCACGTCGTCCCAGCGCACCACGGCGCTGCTGATGACATCGTGAAAAATGCCGGAGTCGAGACATGCCTTGTAGGTGTAAAGCTCCAGAACACTGCCCACGTCCCGCAGCCATGCCCTTGTGTTCAGGTCGCGGAAGCGGAAGGACACCCGCTCGCCGGGAACGATCGTGAGCGTGCGAATGAAGTCAAGGCGTTCAAGCGCGCGCAGTGCCGCTTCGTTGGCGGTATTTCGCGTCCCGTGCTCGCCCTTCACGGTGTAGCCGCCCTCAATGCTGAGGGGCGGGATCTGCCCATACTCGGATGGCGACACCCGCTGAATATAAGAGATGATGTTCGGCCATTCCCGCCGAAAGCGCAGGAAGCAGTCGAAAAACAGGTCAAAATCCGGAAGATAGCGGGACAATACGTGGTTGTCCACCCGCCCGGGGAGCAGCGTTCCGCCCGCCATGAGGAAAAAGTCCTCGATGGAATAAAGAAGGTCACAGTGCAGATCGTCTGCGAAGGCCGCGCCGGAAATGTCGTAAAAGCTGTTTTTCTTTCGGGAATAGGTAAAGGCTGGCACGCCCTTTTGCGCAGCAAACATTCCCGCCGCGAACAGGGCGGCGTCACTGCCGCCGGTCACATCGATGGCGCAGTCCGGGTATTTTTCGCCGACGGTGACGAGCTGGCGCAGAATACGGTCCGCTTTGAACAGGCTTGATTCCAGAAAGACCAGTTCCGGATCCCAACCCCGCCGCTGAAAAAAGGCAGCGAGCTTCTCCTGCCGCGTGCTGTCCCGCACGATCTCACCGGGGCAGAGGTAGACGATGCGCTGCGGGCGGAACATATCCGGCGCCAAAATGTTTTCAATGGCGCGCTCGTCGTATAATTCGATCAAAGTATTCATGCACCGTCTGCCTTCCTTTGTTTTTCACCAGTATACGGTGTTTTTCGCCAAAGCACAATAGGCAACCCGCCCGGCTTGTTGAAAAAAGCCGGGCGGGTATTTTGCAATTTTCTGCTTTCCGCTTGCAGATGTCCTATACCGTCGTTTCTCTCAGTCCTGCAAGGATTTGTAGTAAAGCATGCAGTGGCAGAAGCCCTCGTAGTTCGGGTCGGCGATCTGATCTTTAAACTCCTTGCACATGCACTTGGTCTCCTCGGTGCGCTCCACGCGGCAGGGGCAGTATCCGCCGGTGCGCTTGAGCCCTTCGCGAATGGTCTGAACGATCCCCTGGTCGGGATTGAGTTTGATTTTCATTTCCGATACCTCTTTCCTTGTGATGGCCTCATCATAGCAGACCGCGCCGCGCCGTTCTGTAACAAAGTCACAGTTTGCCGTATTTATTTCCGTTTTCTCACCGCAAACCGAGAATATGGTCAATAATATGGGGAACGATCTCCACCAGGTCAGGCAGGTAAACGCGCTCGCACCACTGGTGGATTGCCCGACAGCGCGGCCCGAGGTAAAAAACGGGCGCGTTGAGCCGGGCAGCGGACTCAAAGGGAATGTCGTAGATCGAGGCAGGGAGTGACATCAGATTGGTGAGAAGCGCGCGCTCCTGCGCAGGAGCGGTGCAGGTCATATAGCTGCCGTCTCCGATGCCGGTAAAATAAGGGATCACGGAAAGCTGCATGTGGTAGCTGCCTTCAACAACGGCGCGGACTTTTTCCGCAATGTCGCTCCCGTCCGCAGGAAGATAGGCATTGCAGACCGCGGGATAATACGGCGGCGCGATCCCGATGACGACCATCGGCTCTTCCTCGCCGGAGCATTCGAGCACGCGCTGAATGTACTGTATGCTCGCGTTTTGCAGCGTCAGCCCGCCCTGCTCGATCTTCTCCCTCAGCAGCTGCGCCTGCGCCGCCTTCCACGCCGGAAAATCGTCATTTTTCGCAGCCGCCATCGCCTCAAGCTCGGAGAGCAGCAGAACGCACGGCGTGCCGCGCAGCTTTTCCGCTTCGGGCAGGAGCCCGCGCTGCATGGCAAACGCGCAGGCGGATTCATATTTCATCATCACAGATGCGACCGCCTCTTCACAGATCGTCCGAAGGCGCTGGATCGCGCGCTCTGTTGTCTGTCCGCCGCCCAAAAAGAGCAGGTTGACGCACAACGCTGCGAGGGACGGCAGCGACACATCGTAGGTTGTCTTGAGGTCGCACATCTGCTGCACGGCGGGCGGCGCCGAGGACAGGCCGAAGTCCTCGGTAACAAGGTCGGTATTCATGTCGATCCGCGCGGCGATCTCTGCGATCATGTGGGCAGCGTTGAGCCCCTTGAGCGGCTCGCCGCAGTGGGCAAGCTTTCCCTTCGCCACAATCACCGGAAGGACTTTTCCGATGCTGCCGTTATAGAGCATGAACTCCTTGCCCGCCAGCGGCAGCTGCGGCTCCAGAATGAGAGACGCAAGATAGTCGATGCCAAAGCGCTCTTTCAGATGCAGCAGCACATCGACCGCGCCGCGCATCCCAGCGGAGACATTTTCCTCGTCGCAGACAGCGACAAAGGCAACGCCTGTCTCCGCGTCCTCGGGCAGCGTCAGAAGACGATAAAGGCCGATGGCAAGCCCGCCTTTCATGTCGGCCGTTGCGCGTCCGGGCAGCCAGTCGCCGCCGGCAAGCTCCTGCTGCAAGCGTTCGTCGCCAAGCTTTCGTCTCAGCATTTCCTCGCGCAGCGCGTCCGGATCCAACGCAAGCGGCTTGAGCTCACCGTAGCAGTCGGTCTCGACCGCATCGTAATGGCCGGTCAGCACCAGCACCTTGCGGCTTTTCCCCTCTTTGAGCGCCCAGACAATGCGGCGGCCGAGAAAATCTCCCGTGTCGCACAGCCCCCAGTGATCCGGATGGGCGGCAAAGTATGCGTCGCTTTCAAAGTACTCTGCAATTTTCTCCGCTGCGCGCTCCTCCTGTCTTGTTCCGGTATCGCTCTGCACCGAGACAAGATCCTTCATGATACTGAGAATGTTGATTTCTTTGGGTTGCATCGATCGCACCTCCGCATCAGCCTCCCTGCGTCTTTTGCGCCGGCATCGGCGCGAAATACGGGCAAAAATAATGAAAAGCATCAGGAACCAGACGGTCTCTTATTGCCTCCATTATGCGCACAGTGTCAGTAAAATTGCAATATCATTTTGCTTTTTCCCAAAACGCACATCAAGAATGTTTGAATTGACATACGCCGCAAAATTTTTTATACTGGTTTTGGAATATTCTTCAAAATGATTACCATCATCAGACGGGAAAGGATTGGTCCTATGCCAAACTATATCATCGCCACATCTTCCACCTCTGATCTCACGAGGGACTATCTGGAAAAGCACAACATTCCCTTCATCAGCTACAGCTACACGATCGGCGACAAGCTGTATGAAGACGATTGCCGCGAGGAATCGCGCGCTGCCGTATATCAGGGCATGCGCAACAACGGAGATCTGCTCAAGACCTCCATGATCAACGAATATATCTACTGCGACTTCTTCGATTCCCTGCTCGATACCGGCAAGGACGTCATCTTCCTCGATATGTCCAAGAAGATGTCCGTATCCTATGAAAAGGCGCTGCTCGGCGCGCAGATGGCGCGCGAAAAGCACCCCGACCGCAAGATCTATGTGATGGACACGCTCTGCATCTCCGGCGGCCTCGGCCTTCTGGTCGAGAGCATGGTCGCGCGCATGGAAGAGGGCATGGACTATGACGAGGTCATTGCGTGGGGCGAAGCGCACAAGCTCAAGATTGCCCACCGCTTCACCGTGGACGATCTCAACTATCTCAAAGCCGGCGGCCGCGTTTCCAACGCCTCGGCGCTGGTCGGTTCGCTCCTCTCGGTCAAGCCCGTTCTGTACGTGCCCGACGGCGGCACACTCGATGTTGCCAAGAAGGTACGCGGCAGAAAGGCTGCGCTCGCAGAGATCCTGCGCGGCATTAAAGACGACCTCAAGGAGGTCGACACCAAGGGCCTTACGATGCATATTCTCAATGCCGACTGCCTTGCCGACGCCGAGCACGTGCGCGATGAAGTTCGCGCCGCGTTCCCGGACATGGGCGAGATTACCATCAGCAACCTCGGCGTTGTCATCGGCGCGCACTGCGGCCCTGGCCTTCTCACGGTCTTCTACTTCTGCAACGGCAGAAAGCCGTAAGTAAAAAAACTGTATCCCCAAAATGGCAAAAAGAGGGCTTTCACGGTGTCGTGAAAGCCCTCAACAATTTAATGATACAGTAATCGCGCAGAGATGTCAATCTGGTCTTGCACATTCGCGCCACATTTCATTGTAATGACCAGTTTTATGAAAGATAAGTTGTGTCTTTCCTGCATTGATTTTTTGTCTATCCTATGCTATCTTATAGATACAGAAAGGGTGAGTCCAATGTACAGCTAACTCCCTCTCAACTCAAGAAAGCGAGGTTAAATTGATGTTAGATACTAAGAACGAAAGATGAGCCTTGACTGCTTTTGCTGGTGGTCAAGGCTCATCTTTTTCGTGTAAATCACAAGTCCCGAAAGGGGCTTTTTTTATTTGCAGGTAATTTGATAATCATCCGTATTCAAGGTGCCAATAGGGATAATTCGCATTGTCCGTTCTTTTGGACACCGACAGCTCTATGATGATTACAATCGAACGAAAGAAGGAGCAATTGCCGTGGAGTACATTGTCATGGATATGGAGTGGAATCAGGTGCTTACCTTTTCTGAGATGGTCAAAGATCCGGTTTTCTTGACAGGTGAGATTATTCAGATCGGAGCAATCAAGCTAAATCAGACTCTTGAAGTGGTAGACTCCTTCAATGAACAGATTGCGCCTCAGTACTATACAGAGCTTCATCCCAAAGTGGCGGAGATCACCAAACTCTCCAATCGGGATTTACAAAAGGGAAAAGGATTCCACACGGTGTTTGATTCTTTTTGCGATTGGTGTGGCGATGACTTTGTGTTCCTGATCTGGGGGACAGAAGATCTTCGTATTTTGCGAAAGAATATGGATCTCCATAATATTGATACCAGCTTTATGCCTCCGTGTTTTAATCTGCAGAACATTTTTGTGAATCAGGTTACACACGATACAAGACAATACGCATTGGCCAATGCGTTGGCGATTGTTGGCGAGGTTCCATTTGACTCCCACGATGCCCTAAATGATGCACGGAGCACGGCTCTTCTCTGCACACACATAGATCTCGCAAGGGGGCTGAAAGAGTACAAGGAAACTGTGGAGAATAGAAATGGCATCGTTGAGAGTTACGAGTTTGAAGAGCCCTATGCTGATATTGGTGATGCTCTGAGCGATGATTACGTTGTATCCTTCGAGTGTCCGCATTGTGGTGAGATCGTCTGGGGAGAAAACTGGATCCGTAAGACGGGTACAAATCTCTTGTCTCTATCACAGTGCAGCGATGGACAAGAATACCTTATTAGCCTCAAATTCCGACCGATTGCAGAGAATAAGGTTGTTGTGAAGCGGCTGGTCTATGCTCTGACGGATGAACTGCGAACGGACTATCAGCAGTGTATGGAGCAGGCTACTGCATGGAGCAAATATGTGATTCCCGCATACTCGTTTTGACCGTGAGAAAATGGAATTTGTCCAGGGACGAGTGGTAGCACAAGTGTGTGTCTTGTTTTTGAACATATG
>ERZ772861.1308-NODE-1308-length-21185-cov-8.747089_pt1 | contig 21185 bp, 15 predicted proteins | sample MGYA00512135_ERZ772861 | MGnify/ENA primary metagenome ERZ772861 (study PRJEB29015, sample SAMEA2737700) | human gut metagenome | biome: human gut; feature: human-associated habitat; material: faeces | place: China | collected 2012 ...
ACGCCAGAATGGAAAAGGCGCAAGCAGATGGCGCAGGTGAATCTGGAAATAGTATCAGGGCAGAAGAACGCGCTTCTGCCCTGTTTTTTCCCGAAAAAATCGCGAAATTACGGCTCTCACCCTTGACGTGACAAGCACCAAAATGCTATAATAAAGCGTTTTCAAGCTACTATTTCGCGGGAAATGCCGGTTTGCGGCGCTTCCCTGACTTTTTCAGGAGGGATTTTCTGATGTCTGGGCATTCCAAGTGGCATAATATTCAGGCGAAGAAGGGCAAGGCGGATGCTGCCCGCGGCGCTGTTTTCACCAAGATTGGCCGTGAAATCGCGATTGCTGTGCGCGATGGCGGCGCAAACCCCGAATCCAACGGCAAGCTGCGCGACATCATTGCCAAGGCGAAAGCCAACAATATGCCGAATGACAATATTCAGCGCTCCATCAAAAAGGCGAGCGGTGAACTGTCCAACGTGACCTACGAGCAGATCACCTATGAAGGCTATGCGCCCGGCGGCGTTGCGGTCATCGTTGATACCATCACCGACAACCGCAACCGTACCGCTTCCGACGTGCGCCACTGCTTTGCCAAGAACGGCGGCAACCTCGGCACGACCGGCTCCGTCAGCTTCATGTTCGACGAGAAGGGCGTTCTGGTGGTGGAACGCACTCCCGGTTCGGACGAAGAAGAAATGATGATGATGGTGCTGGACGCTGGTGCGGAAGACATGAAGGTGGATGACGACGCCTACGAAATCTACACCGCGCCGAACGACTTCTCCACCGTCCGCGAAGCGCTGGAGAAGCAGGGCGTCACCTTCCTGACCGCTGAAGTGGACAAGATTCCGCAGAACACGGTTGCGCTGCCTGACGAAGAAACGATCCAGAAGATTCAGAAGCTGCTGGAGATGCTGGAGGACAACGACGACGTGCAGAACGTGTATCACAATGCCGAACTGCCGGAAGAAGAGGACGACGAGGACTAATCCTCCGTCGATTTTCACTGCCCCCTGCCGAGGAGTTTTCCTTCTCGGCAGGGGGATTTTTTGTCTAATTTCTGATACTATTTCCAGATTCACCCGCGCCATCTGCTTGCGCCTTTTGCAATGTCCTATTATTCCGCCAAAAACAAAAAATGCCGCAGATTTCTCTGCGGCGTTCGTGGCTCAAATAGGATTCGAACCTATGACACTTCGGGTATGAACCGAATGCTCTGGCCAGCTGAGCTATTGAGCCAAATGGTTGCGGGGGTAGGACTTGAACCTACGACCTCCGGGTTATGAGCCCGACGAGCTACCAAGCTGCTCTACCCCGCGTCATTCCGTCGCTTTTATCGGCGACATTGATTATTATACCCTATTCCAACAGTTTTGTCAAGAGGGTGCGGAAAGTTTTTTTGCAGCGGAAGCAGAGGATGAAAACGCGGCTGCTGACCTTCTTTCCCGAAAGCCAGCAGCCACGCCAATTCACGCCCCTCCGCGAGGGGCGACTAAACGGGGAGTAGGCAATGAAGCCCCAGCCAGATTTCAATTCACGCCCCTCCGCGAGGGGCGACCGGACGGCATGTTGCGGCGGGCTGGGTGGGCTCATTTCAATTCACGCCCCTCCGCGAGGGGCGACGCAAGCTGCACCTTACAGATTGTGTCCTTGACGAGATTTCAATTCACGCCCCTCCGCGAGGGGCGACTGTCACGCTACACGTTCGACAACGATTTGCCGGATATTTCAATTCACGCCCCTCCGCGAGGGGCGACAATGCTTTCCGAACAGCAACATCCGCTTTCCTGGCATTTCAATTCACGCCCCTCCGCGAGGGGCGACTCAGGCGGTGGCCGCGCTGATTGGCGTAAGCATTATTTCAATTCACGCCCCTCCGCGAGGGGCGACGCCAGTCCACCAGATAGGTGGCGGTCAGCTTCTTATTTCAATTCACGCCCCTCCGCGAGGGGCGACGCCATGATGCCATTCTCGTACATGAATTTTGCAATTTCAATTCACGCCCCTCCGCGAGGGGCGACTCTCCACGAAAAGCGGGGGAAACTTTCCGGCTTGATTTCAATTCACGCCCCTCCGCGAGGGGCGACCATGACGCGCATCGGCGCGGGCTTGTGGGGACAATTTCAATTCACGCCCCTCCGCGAGGGGCGACGCGGCGCATCGGGAAAAACCGCAGCCGGGTGCTATTTCAATTCACGCCCATCCGCGAGGGGCGACTGCGCACGGGCAAACTGTAAAATTGCGAATCGTGCATTTCAATTCACGCCCCTCCGCGAGGGGCGACACGTTCGCCTCTGGGAACGAACGATCTGCACTGGGATTTCAATTCACGCCCCTCCGCGAGGGGCGACAGACGCGAAAACTGGGATTGTCAAGAGCAAGGACATTTCAATTCACGCCCCTCCGCGAGGGGCGACCACGCAGGTGGACACCATCGACGGCTATGTGCTATTTCAATTCACGCCCCTCCGCGAGGGGCGACTGGTTCCGTTTCCGAGAATAAAATCCTTTATACTATTTCAATTCACGCCCCTCCGCGAGGGGCGACCCCGCCTCTCGTCCGTCCTTGTGGCATCACGATACATTTCAATTCACGCCCCTCCGCGAGGGGCGACTGGCATCCGCATGGCGCAACAGGCAATGCAGAAATTTCAATTCACGCCCCTCCGCGAGGGGCGACTATGCCCTTGCGGAGCATCATATTTCTTCATAGTCGATTTCAATTCACGCCCCTCCGCGAGGGGCGACTAGCCACCATTGTGGTTTTGCTTTCCTTCACAATATTTCAATTCACGCCCCTCCGCGAGGGGCGACTAACCGTGCAGTTTTCGTAGTGACTTCCGACATATTTCAATTCACGCCCCTCCGCGAGGGGCGACGTCGATATTGAACCGCTCCGCATTTAATCTCGCAGCATTTCAATTCACGCCCCTCCGCGAGGGGCGACTGCCATTGCGATTGCGCTCCCTGCTGCGCCATTCTGATTTCAATTCACGCCCCTCCGCGAGGGGCGACAAGCGCGAAATCAAAGCGATTTTCGCCGCGAACGAATTTCAATTCACGCCCCTCCGCGAGGGGCGACCTTGAATCCTTTTTCTATATAAGCAAAGACCCAAGGATATTTCAATTCACGCCCCTCCGCGAGGGGCGACACGCACCGGCAGGCAGCCACAGCGGGCCGCCAAAACTATTTCAATTCACGCCCCTCCGCGAGGGGCGACCCCGCGCGCTTCTCGTCGCGCGGAAGCTGCACCTATTTCAATTCACGCCCCTCCGCGAGGGGCGACGCTTCCGCTGCTCCACGTCAGCCGCCACGCCGATTTCAATTCACGCCCCTCCGCGAGGGGCGACGTCTTGGTCACGCTTCGTTTGCCCTCACTGCCATTTCAATTCACGCCCCTCCGCGAGGGGCGACCCGGAATGTTCCCGTACTTTTCCCTATCCATTTTATTTCAATTCACGCCCCTCCGCGAGGGGCGACCGCCGGAGACGTTTGAAGTCCCATATGCCGCGCGCCAATTTCAATTCACGCCCCTCCGCGAGGGGCGACTAGGCGAGGCGCAAACCGTCATCGAGGCACAGGCAATTTCAATTCACGCCCCTCCGCGAGGGGCGACATTTGAGCAGATGGCGAACGCCATTCCCTACATCATTTCAATTCACGCCCCTCCGCGAGGGGCGACACATTGCATGGTGTAACGAAATACAATAGCTACATTTCAATTCACGCCCCTCCGCGAGGGGCGACACGAATCAATCGGACTTGCGTCCGACCTTAAGATTTCAATTCACGCCCCTCCGCGAGGGGCGACGGTCGCCAAACATATTGTTCAAAAAGCCCATACATATTTCAATTCACGCCCCTCCGCGAGGGGCGACGGGCGAACCGTCGTGGCTTCGGCGGCGATGAAGTAATTTCAATTCACGCCCCTCCGCGAGGGGCGACAGAAGCTCTACGACTTCGGCGACGATGCGGAAATATTTCAATTCACGCCCCTCCGCGAGGGGCGACCGCTGGATTCGCGTGCGGCACATGATGCAGGTTATTTCAATTCACGCCCCTCCGCGAGGGGCGACTTCGTTGCGCCAGCGCAGACAATTACCCTTGACGATTTCAATTCACGCCCCTCCGCGAGGGGCGACAGGCAGCGAGTGTTTCCGCGCTCAAGTGGACGATTTCAATTCACGCCCCTCCGCGAGGGGCGACGGGTGCGCTGAATGTAGCGGGCAGTAATACGCTATTTCAATTCACGCCCCTCCGCGAGGGGCGACAGATATGTTCACGCCGTCGGAGACGCTGTTCACATTTCAATTCACGCCCCTCCGCGAGGGGCGACAGGAAGCCACCGAGGAGCAGCTGAAGCTCTTCCAATTTCAATTCACGCCCCTCCGCGAGGGGCGACCTGTCCTCCGCCACAGCGCTTGCAAGCGGCGTTCTATTTCAATTCACGCCCCTCCGCGAGGGGCGACGGCAAGTGAGCGTTACAAACTTATCTCCAAACCATTTCAATTCACGCCCCTCCGCGAGGGGCGACCTGATGCGCGTCATGACGTTGGCCATCTTCTTGCATTTCAATTCACGCCCCTCCGCGAGGGGCGACTGCTGTCCCCGCTCCCGAAGGGCTTGCTCCACAATTTCAATTCACGCCCCTCCGCGAGGGGCGACGCGCGCCTCGTTGAAAAGAGAATCCACGAAGGACAGATTTCAATTCACGCCCCTCCGCGAGGGGCGACACTCGACGGTGTTCACCGGGTGCTGATACTTCTATTTCAATTCACGCCCCTCCGCGAGGGGCGACCAGCTCCTCCACCGAATCGAAGGTCAGCGGCATATTTCAATTCACGCCCCTCCGCGAGGGGCGACGTGGTGCTGTGCCGCTACGAGTTCGCGCCCGACAATTTCAATTCACGCCCCTCCGCGAGGGGCGACGGGACAAGCACCAGTTTATACCCCAGAGGCTTATTTCAATTCACGCCCCTCCGCGAGGGGCGACCCGGAACCCATTCGGGTTTCAGCCGGCTTTTCGGTAATTTCAATTCACGCCCCTCCGCGAGGGGCGACGCGCCCATTGTAACGCTTCCCGTTCGCTGACGAATTTCAATTCACGCCCCTCCGCGAGGGGCGACGATAGCTTCGATTCGGGCAATTCTTTCTTCATTTTTATTTCAATTCACGCCCCTCCGCGAGGGGCGACTGCGCACGCTCGTATTCATCCCCATATCTGCGAAATTTCAATTCACGCCCCTCCGCGAGGGGCGACGCTTTCCTTGTCATAGACGAACCTGCCGTCAATATTTCAATTCACGCCCCTCCGCGAGGGGCGACATATTGAAGCCATCGGCGCAAGCAGCGAAATTGAAATTTCAATTCACGCCCCTCCGCGAGGGGCGACCAGCCGCCTGGCGGCGCGGAGAACGAAACCTATGTATTTCAATTCACGCCCCTCCGCGAGGGGCGACCCGTGACGATGGGCACGGCGATGAAAATCACCACCATTTCAATTCACGCCCCTCCGCGAGGGGCGACGGGCACGCTGAAGGGCAAGTTCTACTCGAACACATTTCAATTCACGCCCCTCCGCGAGGGGCGACGCGCCGCGACGCTGGCGACCGTCACGCTGGAAGAATTTCAATTCACGCCCCTCCGCGAGGGGCGACCATTTTCGTGGCACCACGAAAATGGTTTGCCCAAATTTCAATTCACGCCCCTCCGCGAGGGGCGACACAGAGGGCAACTGCTATGCACTGATTGTGCCGATTTCAATTCACGCCCCTCCGCGAGGGGCGACCGCACCGTGAAAGAGCTGGCGCTGAACCAGCTGATTTCAATTCACGCCCCTCCGCGAGGGGCGACGACTGCGTTCGCCCGTAGAAGGAAAACCCCTTATATTATTTCAATTCACGCCCCTCCGCGAGGGGCGACGCTGGACGTTGGCTTCAACGTCACTCGCCCGAACATTTCAATTCACGCCCCTCCGCGAGGGGCGACAATCCAGCTCCAACCTGTACAAGGTGAAGGCTGGCACATTTCAATTCACGCCCCTCCGCGAGGGGCGACCGACCTTGTGGAGACGCAGAACGTTGTTGATGTATTTCAATTCACGCCCCTCCGCGAGGGGCGACCGGCGATACGGCGGACGGCGACAGCCTGACGCATTTCAATTCACGCCCCTCCGCGAGGGGCGACGCAGCGGCGTGTTCATGCGTCATCATCCTCCTCATTTCAATTCACGCCCCTCCGCGAGGGGCGACCTCATAGACTACCGCCTTGCCATAAAAGGACTTCTATTTCAATTCACGCCCCTCCGCGAGGGGCGACGGGGGTATTCGGATCGCGGCGCCAATGTCCAAGGATTTCAATTCACGCCCCTCCGCGAGGGGCGACCGTTTCGCCGCAGACCGGGCAGGGGGACAGCGTCCCATTTCAATTCACGCCCCTCCGCGAGGGGCGACCGCAGTTCCTTGCCAAACTCGCTGGATCGCATCATATTTCAATTCACGCCCCTCCGCGAGGGGCGACCGCTGGATCGCATCATGACGATTGGCGTGTCGGAATTTCAATTCACGCCCCTCCGCGAGGGGCGACGCGAAGGAAGCCACCGAGGAGCAGTTGAAGCTCTTCCAATTTCAATTCACGCCCCTCCGCGAGGGGCGACGCGTCGGCCTCCTGCATTTTTCCGGCATGAACATATTTCAATTCACGCCCCTCCGCGAGGGGCGACGCGTTCGCCCGGTGAACGGCGCTGCACAGCTTTATTTCAATTCACGCCCCTCCGCGAGGGGCGACGGAAAACGTCCGGCGCGAGGAAGCGGTACTGCATTTCAATTCACGCCCCTCCGCGAGGGGCGACGGCAAATGTCCGCCGACGAGGGCGCGCTGCCCTTCATTTCAATTCACGCCCCTCCGCGAGGGGCGACGCCTGCCGAAGGATTACGACTACGAAGTGACGGATTTCAATTCACGCCCCTCCGCGAGGGGCGACCTGGCCTTGCGCGCCTGACGGCACGCCTTGCAAATTTCAATTCACGCCCCTCCGCGAGGGGCGACCGCGGTTGGTTTACGGAAGAAAACTTTACATACGAAATTTCAATTCACGCCCCTCCGCGAGGGGCGACTCCTATAATAATAGATGCAAAACAGCATCTATTATTTCAATTCACGCCCCTCCGCGAGGGGCGACAATCATAGAGCAAAAATATCCATTTATACTGATATTTCAATTCACGCCCCTCCGCGAGGGGCGACGCGACCGTGACGCATTCGGGTATAGCCCAATTTTATTTCAATTCACGCCCCTCCGCGAGGGGCGACTGCAAATACGCTACATTGCTGGATGCACTGCAAATTTCAATTCACGCCCCTCCGCGAGGGGCGACGTGAAACGTCAGTTGCAACAGAGATTGGAAACTCTATTTCAATTCACGCCCCTCCGCGAGGGGCGACCTGCAAGCGGATGTTATCAGCGCGCCCGAAATGTATTTCAATTCACGCCCCTCCGCGAGGGGCGACGGCATCAACGCGCTTCTTGAACAGTTGGGGTTCAAATTTCAATTCACGCCCCTCCGCGAGGGGCGACTCCAAGCATGGGGAACGATACACACCGACACCAATTTCAATTCACGCCCCTCCGCGAGGGGCGACGCCTAAATTCGGGCGCTGCTATGATGAGCGCATCCTATTTCAATTCACGCCCCTCCGCGAGGGGCGACGACGTGTTGCGGCGGGGGCAACCGGGACGGTATACATTTCAATTCACGCCCCTCCGCGAGGGGCGACGCAACATCGGACTGGAATCGGATAGTATCATCATATTTCAATTCACGCCCCTCCGCGAGGGGCGACACGGATAACCGCCGCCACGCAAGCGGTCAGTCCCGTATTTCAATTCACGCCCCTCCGCGAGGGGCGACCGACTTCGATTTCCACAACGAAATGGTTGTACTATTTCAATTCACGCCCCTCCGCGAGGGGCGACTGCGCAGGCGGAACTCTCGCGCGCCAATCAGCAATTTCAATTCACGCCCCTCCGCGAGGGGCGACCAATCCTGTAACATTTTAAGCGTAACAAAATCGTATTTCAATTCACGCCCCTCCGCGAGGGGCGACGCAATCAGGCGCAGTATTGCGCTGGTTAAGCTCCAATTTCAATTCACGCCCCTCCGCGAGGGGCGACGCCGCAAGTTCTGGGCGGCAGTTGTATCCTTTGTATTTCAATTCACGCCCCTCCGCGAGGGGCGACAAAAGACCACTACCACCACAAGAACACATACTCATTTCAATTCACGCCCCTCCGCGAGGGGCGACAGCACGGCAAAGCTGGCGATGCAGTACGGCATATTTCAATTCACGCCCCTCCGCGAGGGGCGACTTGTAGAGCGATTCCAGAAGCATATATTCGCCCTTATTTCAATTCACGCCCCTCCGCGAGGGGCGACTTCGCAGCTTCGCAAAATTGATAGCCACGGGCAATTTCAATTCACGCCCCTCCGCGAGGGGCGACCAGCGAGGGCTATCAGGGTTTCTCCTGATGGGCTATTTCAATTCACGCCCCTCCGCGAGGGGCGACGCGTCGCCGCGCTGTCCGAGAAGTCGGGCATCTCGAAATTTCAATTCACGCCCCTCCGCGAGGGGCGACGACTACCGCGTGATTCGCTCCGGCAGCGCGACGGTATTTCAATTCACGCCCCTCCGCGAGGGGCGACTGCGCTGAATGGGATGCTTACAAAGGCATAGTAATTTCAATTCACGCCCCTCCGCGAGGGGCGACGGCGGGCATTAACACGCCGGACGACATCACCAAGCTATTTCAATTCACGCCCCTCCGCGAGGGGCGACCATTGAGCGCGACGTAAGCGACGACGGAAAAATTATTTCAATTCACGCCCCTCCGCGAGGGGCGACAAATATCGTCCGCAACATCCCGACGAAAGAGATATTTCAATTCACGCCCCTCCGCGAGGGGCGACCCATAGGTGCATGTGCTATGATACAGGCGAAAAACATTTCAATTCACGCCCCTCCGCGAGGGGCGACGGGCAACACCTACGCGTTGATGATTCCTGATTTATTTCAATTCACGCCCCTCCGCGAGGGGCGACCTGGATGTGGAGCGCGTCACCAAAAACCGCGTGATTTCAATTCACGCCCCTCCGCGAGGGGCGACCATCAGGTAGCCGCCGAAAAAGACGGTCAGCAGCGATTTCAATTCACGCCCCTCCGCGAGGGGCGACATCAACCGTCACGCCGAGCAAGTCCGCCATCTATTTCAATTCACGCCCCTCCGCGAGGGGCGACATCGCTCGGTCAGGCGGCGCGCCCATGCGGGATATTTCAATTCACGCCCCTCCGCGAGGGGCGACTTTTTTTGCGCAAATCCAGAAGGCGTTCCGGGACAATTTCAATTCACGCCCCTCCGCGAGGGGCGACGATAGCGGGGAACGCTGCGACTGCGGATGCAACCAATTTCAATTCACGCCCCTCCGCGAGGGGCGACGGCAAAAGATATGCAATTTCTGCAAATCTTTTGTTCAACCCTTACAAATCAGCATGGCTTAACAATAGTGCCACGCAATTTGTCGAGATTATTTTGGTAATATTTCATAGAATCATCGTTTGAATTTTGACATCACGCCGCGCGAGACGGTCGGCCATTCATGTATGATTCACATGCGCTGAAAAGAGTGTTTTCAGCTTCCGCTATAACATCAGCAGTTCTCCAGCTTCAATGCGCGCAGTGCAACCAAGCACATCAATGCGCTCCTTGTAACTATTGCCAAGGCGATAGAAGCGAACGGAGTCATGTTCTGCATCAATTGTCGCTGCCAATTGTGCCTTGAGCGCCGTCAGCTGTGCTGCATCAAGCAGGACTTCAAATACAGAGTTCTGAACACGCCGTCCATAGCGTTCGCAGAGTTTCGCTACACGCCTAAGCCGCGCTGCTCCCGCTTCGGTTGCTGTATTCACATCATAAGTAACAACAACCAACATTTTTTCACCTCCAGACAAACGGCGGATAGCAATCAAGATCCCCGCGCAAGACACGCGCCAGCATCATGGCCTGTACATAAGCAATCAGCCCAACTTGGATTTTTTCTCCGAGATACGGATGCGTGATTTCTTCCTGCTTTCGGTCACGCCATGCGGTAAGTACCGTTTTGCGCCCGCGCTCGTTCAGCATAACAGCCAGCGAATCGTACTCAAAGTCCTTATCCGTCAGCTGACGTTTGTTGAACAGCGACAGCGCCAGCCGGTCGCACAGCGGCGCTCGGAACTCTTCCAGCAAGTCCAGCGCCAGCGACGGCCGTCCCGGTCGAAGCGTGTGCAGCCATCCAGCCGCTGGATCTAAGCCTACCGTTTCAAGTGCCGCTTGAATGTCCCGCGTTTGCAGCGTATACATAAACGACAGGACTGCATTCACTTCATTGCGCGGCGGTCGTCTGCTGCGCTCCACAAACTGGAATGGGCATTGTGGGGAAATCATGTCGTCAAAATGCGCAAAGTAGCATTTTGCGGCAGCTCCTTCGATGCCGCGCATTTGGTCAACACCTGCGCATGTCTCCAGCTGTGCTGCATACTGGCTAATAGACTGGCAGGCTGCTCGAAGACTCTCTGCTGTTGCCGCATCCTGCGTCCGTGCTGCGCGCATCAATACATTTTTCTCGTTGAGCAGCTTTCCCACCAGGAGGTTCTGCACGAATTTCATGCGGAAGTCATCATCATCCAGCGCTTGATACTGCTTTTTTCTCAGCAGCACATTGCCGCTGACCGGCCCGCAAATGCGGCTGTAAAAGCGTCCATTCGACGATAGGAACGTCAGCGTAATCCCGTGCTCAGCGCAGAAACCAATCAGCGGTGTGGAGACTGTCATTTCCCCAAAGCACACGATTCCGTCCAGCATTACCGCTGGCACGCTTGCTTTCTCTTCGCCGCCAATTTTCACGCAGATATTCTCGTTGCGGCAGAAAAGGTAGCTGTCTGGCGTTGTCACATAGAGGGTTTCCAGTAATTTTTTCATTCCGTCTCCACCCTCTCTGCTTCAAGAAGAAGCGCCTTGCAATATTCCTTCGCGGATGTTTTTACCTTCGGCATACAGTATTCCTGCATCGAGCAACGTTTGCATTTCGGGCCGTAAACTGCCGACGGAATCAGCATTTCGCGGCGGACTTTCCAGAGTTTCTGCACAGTCTGCCGTACCTGTTCACGCAGCGCTTCATCAAGTTCCACATCCACTCTGCGATGCGCGGTAATGTAGAACAGCGCGCCTGCCGGGATCGTCGTGTGATACATTTCCTCTAAGCACATCGCCTCCGCGCAAAGCTGAATCTTGTATTCTGATTCATCGCGTATCTTCCCATGCTTGTACTCCACCGGCAGCAGCCGCACCGGGAAATCCACTGCGGGAATCGTGCAGCCGTTTTCATCCCGCACCGCTTCAATGCAGTCGCATTTTCCGCTGATTTGCATTTCGTCCGAAAAGACACTGTTCTCGTAGAGCTTCACGAAATCGCCGCGCCGCTCCACGCGCTGTGTATGAACCCGTTCATGCTCGGCGCGACCTTTCGCCGTCTCGACATTTTCTACCCATACACGTTCATTCAGCAGCAGCGCGGCGCGCCGCAGACAGTAATCTGCCTGCGACAGCCACGATAACGGAAGATACTCCTGCTCGTCATCCACGGGTAAACCAGCTTTCTCCCTGCGGCAGTTCATCCCAGACAATCTCCCCGTAAGGATTGCTCAAGAAGCCCATCCGTACCCCCGCAGGCACCTTATCCAGCGCCACCTTTGCTTCATAGTCACTATAATTGCGGGGGAAATCCACCTTCTTCTGCACCGTCACCAGTTCAAAGAGTTTATGCGCCGGTGCACAGCCCAATTTGGCTTGACGTGCGCGCTGTTCAGGATTCGTATCCGTGCCTTCGTGCTTGAAGATGATGAGCGGAGAAACAACCTCCATTTCGCCCTTGCTCGCCGAACGGTCATGCTCATACATGTTGAGAATCGCCTCAAACAGCGCCTTCATATCAGCTTCATCGAATCCCGTTTCCGCTGCAAGATTCGCGCTGATGAAGCCACGCACCTCATACAGACCAAAGGGGATAATCTGCTTGCGTCCCATCGTGCGCAGCTTATCTTCAGACGCTTCCTGTTCCGCTTTCTCATATTCCTCGTAGGATTTGTCATTTCCGCCCAATGCCGCCGCCATGCGCGTGATGGATATGTCCAGCGGCAGTACCGAATCCAAACTCTTGCCGAAAGCAAGTTGAACAGGACCGCGGACTTGCCCCGCATTGGGGCCAGTAGACATCACAGCCCCAAAGGTGCGCACATCGTAGAAGAGTTCGCACGCCTTTCTGCGCGCCGCATAAACCGGGTTTTTTTCTTTCGCACCTTCAATCCCTGCTTCGCGCTTTGCCAGCGCAATCTGCTTGTTCAGATTCACCGCTTTCTGCACGAAAATCCCCATGCCCGGCACGCCCGGATAAGCAATCTCAATATAGTTGCGAATGCGGCGTTTCGTGGCCACGTCGGTGATAAATCCCTGCATGGTCTGCGGGTCAATCCGGGGCATGTTGCCCATATCCGGGTCGCCGTTCGGGTTGGCATTGGTGCAAGCAACATAGTACATAAATTCGTAACGGTTCTGCAGTGCCATTTTCTTATTCCTCCTCGTCCGTTTCTGCCGCAGCTTTCTGTTCTTTCTTCAATTTCCGCAGTTCATTGAGTCTCCGATTCAACTCCGCTGTCATTTGGCGATACCCCAGCGCAAAGTAAGCCTGCTGCTCCAAGTTCAGCATGGTGGGGATTTCCCCAATGTCACAAGTCACCTTATCCAGCATTTCCAGATACATCTTCAGATAGTCGCCCTTGATTTTGTCCTGGTGCGGTACGGAGAGAATTGACAGCTGCCCCAGCACCAGCGCCGGCATCTGACAAGCAGATGCATAATAGCGCTGCACAATACCTGCCTGAACATCTCTCATTGCAAACTGCTGCATACTCGCATACACGGCGACCCACGCGCCGCAGCGGTACGCAACATTCGTATTTTCCGCCTGATACATAGCTTCTATCACGCCTTCCTTTCGATTGTTTTTCCGAATCAGCCATACTTTCAGCCATTGGCAGCACATTGCATCGGGCACGGGCGCATGTTTATCTTCTTCGCTGGCACTGGCCATTTGATTGCGAATGTATCGCAGCGCACGAACCGCCACGGAATCCGGCAGCATACTGTCCGTCAAGATTGCGTGCAGCACCGCTGGCGTAATTCCTGAAAGTTCCTTTCTCATTCGCTCGAAAAATTCTTTTTTCGTTTCGCTTTTTTTACTTTTTCGTTCCGGTTTCAAGCGAATCATCATTGCTTTCAGCGAATTAATTTTTGTGAATCCCGTTCCACCGAGATCGACCATTTGCAAGTCATTGCGCCATTGCTGGATATTCTTCTCTAATTCACCGTAATTACCATGATCATAGCTGTGAATCCGCGCACGCCCTTTGACGCCGGACAGCAGCAGAATATAATACTGTGTGCTGGCTGGAATCGCTGTTGCAGCTTCCCCGCTTTCAATGCTTACAAGACGTTTAGCTGGAATATCGCGTTCAGCATCAGGATTCGACGGCACTTCTACCGTCTCATCACTTTCTTCATCATTGTATTCATCAGCATCCTCTATCAGCTGTTCTTCTTCCTGATTTTCATGGTTTCCAGAGTTACCACCCACAGCTTGCTTTATCAGGTCGCTTTCCAAGGGAACATAGCTGTCAAACCAATGAACAAAGCGCATTCCCGCCAGCGTCGGAGAGAGCGTTTCGCTTGACATGAGATGGTCAAGCGCCGCTTTCACCGCATCAATTGCTTCCGAAGAAACAGGCGCATTCGCCGATTGCTTCAGCCCATATGAGCGGAATGCTGCCTTATCAAAACAGAACAGTGGCAGCAATCCATTTCCCCCAACTTCCTGAAAACCCGTAATGAGTGGCAGGGTAGCAACAGGCGTCGTTCTTTCTCCTGTAATCAGGCACAGGCTTTCTGCCGCGCCGTGCCGTGCGAACTGCTGACGGAACTCCCGCCACCATTCCTGCACCTTTGGAATTTCAACAATGGGTGTTCCTGCAATTTCAAAAGAAACCGTGTCAGATGGTTTGATTTTCAGTCGTATCAATTCCTGCCGCACTTGCTCACAGCAAATTTCGTCCTCCAACAGCCGTACACAAGTTGATAATTCAGGCACTTTCTGCGCTGCCAGCTGAAGGGAGTCAAGATAGAACTGATGCTTGAGCATTTTTCGTTTCGGCTTTTTATTTTCTTCGTTGCTCTCTATTTCTTCTTGCTGAACCTCTTTCCAGAAAACAATTTCGTACTTTTCTACAAGCACATTACACTTATCACCATGTGTCAGGCTTCCACCGTCAGGGCAAAAGTATTCATCCTCGCCGTCCTGCCTCACGCCAAGGAACGTGCCATTTGCGCCAAGGCAAACCCATGCCTTTACCGTCTTTTTCACCATGCCCGGAGGCGGCAGCAGCTGGTAACGCATGGCATAATCGTACAGCGGTTTCAGCATATTGCATCCCCCTTCAGGACTTCCGGGCTATCATAGGGCGGCACTTCAATGACGCCCTGCTTCATCACCGCATGATACAGGGACAGCCTTGTCCGCGTTTTCTTGCGAACCTCCGCGTCATGCAGGTCAAAAATGTCGTACACCATCAAGCCCAAATCCATGTCTTGCTGAATCGGCTTTTCGTTCGGGTCACTTTCAGAAAAGTACGCAACGCATTCCCTTAAGCCGAGCGCAGGCTGGCAAAAGCACTTGCCACCTTTAATTCGCCGTTCAGCCTGTGCATACAGCTGCTCCACCGTACCATGATAATCCGGCCGCGGCACAATCTGCGCGGTAATGCGGTAGCGGACATCATACAGGAAAACCGTTTGCCGCTGTGTCCGCTCATCCTCTGCGCTGATTGGTTCCATATTATTGCCCAATATGGACTTCACTTCGTTGCGCCTGACGCTGATATAGCGAATCGGCTTCAGCACCTCAATTTTTGTAACCATCCAAAAAAATTCTGTCCTTTTGCTGTAAATACTTGACAGTATGCCTCGTGCTGCTGATGGTGTTGGGACTGCCTGCGAAAGCCTTTCAACTTTCGTGGTCGGCGAAGTGAAGCACGCCAAGTCACCCCAAACGGTCACTGAAATCTCCATGATTTTTCATCACCTCCATGTTCTTCTCTCTGCCAAATCAGCAGAGAGGATAGCATTATCTTTGTACTATTTCAATTCTCAGCTTGTTACCCTATCAGTGTTTCAAGCTGTCAGTACAAATATAATATAATTCGCATGAATTGTCAATGGCAAATCTGGTATATAAGCATTTTTTTCACCATATTTGGAGGTCGTTTTTCAACTGCATCCCCGTATCCATATGATAATCATCCTTCCTGCGAAGCACCCAATAGCCGGATGGCTGCCTGCTCTCATTCCGCTTTCCCGCAAAATACAGCTGCTCCACATAACAGTTGAAGTCATCATTCGCATATGCAGTCACGCACAGCTCTGCAGCTTCATGCATCCACTTCGCCGTCACGCCGTTTTCCAAGGCTTCTTCCTTCAGCTTCTCAAACAGCTTGTTTTCAGGTTCATATGGCACAAGCACCTGCACGCCATCATTCTTGATAATGCGATAGTTTTTCTCGACCCCTGCATAATCCTGGTTTTGGACGGCCTCGCTCAGCTCCTTTTTTCCCTTCAGCCGCCAAAACAGCTTCTGATAGTAGCGCTGAATGTCACTCGGATTCATCAGGTCAATCGGTTTCTCAATATGCAATGCACTAACCAGCATTGCCGCCTTTTCATACCATGTATCAGGATATAGCCTTTCTTCATCCGGAAGGAACACAAGCACTTGCCCGCCTTCGGGATGGCGGCCGTTTCGATTGCATCTTCCCGCCGCCTGAATGATTGATTCCAGCGGGGCCAGCGCGCGGAAAACGCTGTCAAAGTCCAAATCCACCCCCGCTTCGATGCACTGCGTCGCAACCACACGGCATGGCAGCCCACCATGCAGCCGCTTTTTGACTTGCTCTATCACGACGCGCCGATGTGCCGGACACAATTCCGTCGTGATGTAGAATACTGATTCCGTCTCACATACCAATTTCAGCGCATCGAACAGCTTCTTCGCGTGCTTTTTCATGTTCACAATGGTGCAGATGCTCCGCTGTGCCGCCATCTTCTGCGCAATTTCTTCCCACGAGATTCTCTCATTCGGCAAAACTCGCCATGTCACCTGAACGCGGCGAAGTTGCTGATACATATCGGCATGGTTCGGACAAATTTCCGTAGCATGCCAAGTAAGATTAGGGATTGATTGATAATCCGGCTGTGTCGCCGTAGAAAAGAGCATCGTCACATTTTTCTTCGGCAGATTGCAAAGCGCCTGAATGGTTTTGAGCGTCGCAGGAAACAATTCTGCAGACAAGCTCTGCGCTTCATCGAAAATGATTACAGAATTCGCCAACCGATGCAGTTTCCGAAGATTCGGGGCTTTTGCCGCAAACAGCCCCTCGAAAAATCGCACGGATGTGGTCACAATGACTGGCATATCCCAGCGCTGTGCAAACTTTCGCTGCTCTTCTGTCAGCTGCCGTTGGCTATGATCTTCCAGCAAAACGTCATCCCCAAGGATTTTCCGATATTCAATTGCATTCTGTTCCGTCAGCGTAATAAACGGCAGCACAATGATGATTCGCTGCTGACCGTTCTTGCGGCATTGGCGCAGCGCAAAATGCAGCAAGGCCAGCGTTTTTCCTGTGCCAGTAGGCGCTGTCAGGGTGTAAATCCCCGGCGCATGATCCCCCGCCCTGCCGCACGTTTCAAACAACTCATTCCGCAGTGCATTGAGTTTTTTATCAGCCGTTGAGTTCCTTGCCAGTTCCGCCCGATGCGCATTTAAGCGCTCCAGCCAGTTTTCCGCATCACATTTCGGCGGCTCCGGGATGATTTCTCCATCCTCTTCCGCTGATGCGGTGTAATCTGCATCCACCAAGCAAGAAAGCAGCATTCGCGACCAAAGCATCCGTTCTTCTTCCCCAAGCGTCATGATCTTAGGTTCAGGACATTCCCACTGCGGAAGTTCTTCATGAAATATCTCCGCAAGCACACGGTAATTTTCTTTTCCTGTTAATGCAACCTCCTTTCCATCATTGCCTTCCAACCACTTTTGCGCTGTCATGCATTCACGCAGCGAATACTTCAGCTGGTCGTAGCAGAGCAGCGTTCCATGATGTGCATTGATTGCCTCTAAAATGGGCGCGTAATTGGTACTTGCAATCTCCTTACTTGTGCATTTTTGTGTAGCAATCAGAAGCCACCGCAAAAACGCAGCGCTTACCCTTGCATGGTCTACTCTGGATGCGTTTCCTTCCAAAACATCTTGGAATTTATCTGTGAGCTTGCCAGCATCATGAACCGTTCCGGCCATTTCCGCTTCTTTTTCCATGCCCAGTTGTCTTCCATACTCTTTGCTCAATTCCCCCACCGCGCAAAGATGTTCCTTCACCTCCACCTGCTTGCGTCCGGGACGCTTCGACTTCGCGTACCACTTCTTCATAGTATCTCTCCATCTTTTTGTTAAATTCAAACAGTTAAATTGCATATTTAGTGTACATAAGTTCCTCTATTTTGTCAATACTCTCCATGGTAAAATTTTAAGGCAACACCGCACAAATGAGGTACCGGTCACTGGCACCATATCCCACCGATATATTCACCAATTTCCCTACAAATCAATCCGAGTAATAGCAAAAGGCTCTGCCGTTCTTCCCTCCGGAAGTCAGCAGAGCCTTTTTTCATCCAATAAAGTTATATTCCAGCACCCGCAAGCCATTCGCGCCATCCGACACATCAGAATAGCACGAACACTGCGGCTGCTATCATCTTGCTACCAAACAGGCAATCCTATTTTGAAAAAGTGCGTGTTTTCAAGGTTTTGCAGCCCTTCTGGTATTATTCCCACTCAATACTCGCCGGCGGCTTGGTCGTCACGTCCAGCACGACGCGGTTCACATGCGGCACTTCGTTCACAATCCTTGCGGAAATCGTGCGCACGACGTCGTACGGGATGCGCGCCCAGTCGGCGGTCATGAAGTCGTCCGTCGTGACCGCGCGGATGGCGACGGTGTAGTCGTACGTCCGCTCGTCGCCCATGACGCCCACGGAGCGGATGCCCGTCAGGACGGTGAAATACTGGTGGATATCGGCGTCCAGACCGGCCTTGGCGATTTCTTCGCGCAGCACCGCGTCGCTCTCGCGGACAATCTCCACCTTTTCCGGGGTCAGATCGCCGATGACACGAATCGCCAGACCGGGGCCGGGGAACGGCTGACGCCAGACAAGATCGTGCGGGAGGCCAAGCGTTTCGCCCAGCGCGCGCACTTCGTCCTTGAACAGCATCCGCAGCGGCTCAATCAGCTGCGTGAAGCCGAGTTCCTTGGGCAGACCGCCGACGTTGTGGTGGCTCTTGATGACCGCCGCGCCCGTCGCCTGACCGCTCTCGATAACGTCCGGGTAAATCGTGCCCTGCGCGAAGTAGTCCAGCTTGCCGAGCTTTTCGGATTCCGCCTTGAATACTTTCAGGAAGTCACGGCCGATAATCTTGCGCTTCGTTTCGGGGTCGGAAACGCCCTTCAAGTCCTCATAGAAGATTTTGCTGGCGTCGGACGCAACCAGACGCACGGGGAAAGTGTGCGTGAACACATTCACCACCTGCTCGGTTTCGCCCTTGCGCATGAAGCCGTGGTCAACGTAGACGCAGGTCAGGCGGTCGCCGATGGCCTTATAAATCAGCGCCGCCGCGACGGAGGAGTCCACGCCGCCGGAAAGTCCCAGCAGCACCGTGCCCTTGTCGCCCACGATTTCGCGGATGTTGGCAATCGCCGTCTGCGCGTAGGTTTCCATCGACCAGTCGCCCACGCAGCCGCAGATATTCAGGAAGTTTTCGATGACCGCGCGTCCCTCGTCGGAGTGGGTCACTTCCGGATGGAACTGCACGCCGTAGATGCGCCGGTCGTCGTTCGCCATCGCCGCAACGGGGCAGTTCGTGCTGTGCGCAATCGGATGGAAACCAGCCGGGCACTTCTTCACCTGATAGGTATGGCTCAGCCAGCAGGAGGAAGCATCCGACATGCCGGAGAGCAGGCTCGTCTTATCATCCATCGTCACGGTGATTCGGCCATATTCGCGCTGTGCCGCCTTTTCCACCGTGCCGCCCAGCAAATACGCCGTCAGCTGCATTCCGTAGCAGATGCCCAGCACCGGCACACCCAGCTGATACACGCCCTCGTCGCAGCGGGGGGCATCCTGTTCCAGCACGCTCGCCGGGCCGCCGGAGAGAATCACGCCCACGGGGTTTTGCGCGCGAATCGTCTCCATGCTCGCGTCATAGGGCAGGACGCAGGAATACACATGGCATTCGCGCACGCGCCGCGCAATCAGCTGCGTGTACTGTCCGCCGAAATTCAGAATGACGATTTTCTGTGTTTCCGCCATTGATTGATTTCCTCCACTATTTCTTTCCCAGTTTCAAATTTCAAATTGCAAAAGCAGCACCATGTTTACACACAATGCTACCTTATATTGTGCCACATTTCCGCCGTGAAAGCAAGCCCCTGCACGGCTTTTTTTCCTGCCGGCTGATTAGTTTACACGTTAGCCTTACGTCGTTTCCTTTCATTGTTCCTTTCGGTGAAAATTTCGCCATATTTATCAGCTTTTTTCTTCTTTTGCCGCTTGACAAGGGCATTTTTCCGGGTTATAATACCCATATGCCTAACTGTTAAGCTAACAGGAAGAGAGGAATGCTTCATGTTTCGTCAGGATTGTTCGCACCATCTGCTTACGACCATTCTGCCTTTCTGGGAGAACCTGACCGATTGGGAGCGCGGCGGCTGGTTCGGCTATGTGAATCATGACCTGTCCGTGGAGCGCGGGGCACACAAGGGCTGCATCCTCAACAGCCGCATTCTGTGGACGTTCTCGACGGCGGCGCGCGTGACGGGCGATAAATCCCTGCTGCGCTATGCGCGCCATGCGTTCGCATTCCTGCCGCATTTTGAGGATACCGAGCGCGGCGGCGTGTACTGGTCGGTGACGGCGGACGGTGAGCCGCTGGACAAGACAAAGCACACCTATTGTCAGGCATTCGCGATTTACGGCTTAGCGGCGTACATGCGCGCCATCGGCGAAAGCGACCCGGATTACATCCCCGCGCGCGAAAAGGCGATGGCGCTGTTCAACCTCATCGAGACGAAATGCAGCGACGCGGGCGGCTACGGCGAAGCCTATGAGCCGGATTTCACCCCCGTCGGCAACGAGAAGCTGTCCGACAACCCGAAGCTGATGGAGCGCCACGAGACGGCGTCCCGCACGATGAACACGCTGCTGCACGTTTTGGAGGGCTATGCGGAATTATACCGCGCCATGCCGGACGAAGCTGTGCGCCGCGCCGGAGAAGTCTGCTTAGAGCGTTTCCTGAACGTGATGTACAATCCGAGCAAGCGCCGCTTGGAGGTCTTCTACGACCGCAACTACCGCTCTTTGCTGGACATGCAGTCCTTCGGGCACGACATTGAGGCCTCGTGGCTGATTTGGGACGCGGCAGAGACGCTGCTGCCCGAATCAAACCGCGCGCCGTATCTGCACATGTGCCTGACGCTGGCGGAAGCTGTCCGCGAACGCGCATTCACCGACCACGGCTTGGAGAACGAAGTCGTCGAGGGCAAAGTTGACCACACGCGTGTCTGGTGGGTACAGGCGGAGACGGTGCTGGGCTTCCTGAATGCCTACGAGCTGACGGGCGCATCCACTTGGCTGAGGCAGGCGGAAGCGCAGTTTGCCTACATCCGCCGCGCCTTCGTTGACCCGCGTCCGAACAGCGAGTGGTTCTGGTCGCTGACCGAATCAGGCGTCCCGACGGACAAGCCGATTGTGGAAGAGTGGAAGTGTCCGTACCACAACAGCCGCATGTGCCTGCGGGTGATGGAGCATCTGGCGTAATGTTCCATCGGCGATTACGCTGATGGCTGCAATCCATACTTTTCTTATCATTTCTGCGGATTTTTGCTGATTCGCATGGGTTTCGCCTCTGCGGAGGCGACAAGGGGGCTTTCCGATCGCCCCCTTGACCCC
>ERZ772861.1310-NODE-1310-length-21172-cov-5.696832_pt1 | contig 21172 bp, 21 predicted proteins | sample MGYA00512135_ERZ772861 | MGnify/ENA primary metagenome ERZ772861 (study PRJEB29015, sample SAMEA2737700) | human gut metagenome | biome: human gut; feature: human-associated habitat; material: faeces | place: China | collected 2012 ...
GCCCGAACGGGCTGACTTAAGCGCCCGCAGGCGCTATGCAAGCGAGCAACCGCCGTAGGCGGCTCTTAGCGAGTCGCAGAGGGGTTTTCTTGCTCAGTTTAGACTGCTCTGCTGACGTACAAACCCCTCCGGTTTCGCTGACGCTCAACCACCTCCCCTTCCAGGGGAGGCATGGGCGCTGCGCGCCGTTTGCTTTACACGCTGTATTTCGGTTCGCAGGTGAGATTGACCCCCAGGCGCTTGAAAACTTTTTCGTCCACCGGGGACAGGATGACGGAGGAATGCACTTCGCAGCCCTTGAGCTTGCTCAGCTGCTCCATGGCAAGCTCTGCCAGTGGGTTGGTGGCCGCGCAGATGGACAGGGCAATCAGTGTCTCATCGGTGTGCAGCCGAGGGTTGCGGTTGCCCAGGTGCGCCACCTTCAAATGCTGGATGGGATCCAGCACCACAGGACTCATCAGATGCATCTCGTCCGGGAGGTTGCTCAGGTATTTCAGGGCGTTGAGCAACAGCGCCGAGGACGCACCCAAAAGGTCGGTGGTGCGTCCGGTGACGATGGTGCCGTCGGGCAATTCCATGGCAGCGGCGGGGCCGCCGGTCTGGGCTTCCCGCTCCAGCGCAGGGGAAACGGTGGTGCGGGCGGCGGGCGTAACGCCTGCCTTGCGCATCAGCAGCTCCAGCTTGCGCACCACATCCTCGCTGCACTTGCCTCGCTTCAAGTCGCACATGGCAACATAATAGCGCCGGATAATTTCCTGACGGGAAGCTTCGCTCACCGCCTCATCGTCAAAGATACAGTTGCCCGCCATGTTCACGCCCATGTCCGTGGGGGACTTGTAGGGGCAGGTGCCCATGATTTTCTCAAACAGAGCTTCCAGAACGGGGAACGCCTCTACATCCCGGTTATAGTTGACGGTGGTAACACCATAGGCATCCAGGTGGAAGGGGTCAATCATGTTCACATCGTTGAGGTCTGCGGTGGCAGCCTCGTAGGCAAGGTTCACCGGATGATTCAGGGGGATATTCCAGATGGGGAAGGTTTCAAATTTGGCATAGCCTGCCTGGATGCCCCGCTTGTTCTCGTGGTACACCTGGCTCAGACAGGTGGCCAGCTTGCCGCTGCCGGGACCGGGGGCGGTGACCACCACCAGCGAACGGGTGGTTTCGATATACTCGTTCTTGCCGAAGCCCTCCTCGCTGACCACAAAGGCGGTGTTGGCGGGGTAGCCCTCGATGCTGTAGTGATGATACACTCGGATGCCCATGCCCTCCAAGCGGGACTGGAAGGCCGTTGCCAGGGTCTGACCGTGGAACCGGGTCAGTACCACACTGGACACATACAGACCAAAATCCCGGAAGATGCCAATCAGGCGAATCACATCCAAATCATAGGTGATGCCCAGGTCACCCCGGATTTTATTTTTTTCAATGTCATCGGCGTTGATGGCAATGACCATCTCCACATGGTCTTTCAGCTGCAACAGCATCCGCAGCTTGCTGTCCGGCTGGAAGCCGGGCAGTACCCGGGAGGCGTGATTATCGTCGTACAGCTTGCCGCCAAACTCCAGATACAGCTTGCCGCCGAATGCCGCAATCCGCTCCCGGATGTGCTCGGACTGCATTTGCAGATATTTATCGTTATCAAACCCAATTTTTACCATAAGAATTTCACCGCTGCCCCTTCTCTGTGTCTATCATTCGGCATTCATTATATCGCAACCGCTGTCCAATAGCAAGTGTGAATTGCTGGATTACACCGGCAATCGAAAACGGCTGCACCCAATTTCAGCGTGCAGCCGTTTTATATTTTCCGTGGCGCCATGCGCAGTTGTTGATTTTCCTATTTACAGCAGGTTTGTCATGCTCTTCATGCTGATGCCCAGGGTGGACATATTATGCAGTAGCGCCGAGGTCGTCGGTGGGAGAATCCCCACCAGGCCAAGGCCAATCAGGCCGCAGTTGAAGCCGATGATAAAGCGGTAATTCCGGTGAATCCGCTCCATCAGGGCAACACTCAGCTGCCGCAGGGTAATCAGCGCCCTCAGATCCTCCGAGGACACAGTGATGTCCGCAATCTCTTGGGCAATGGCCGCCCCGGTAGAAATGGCAATGCCCACATCCGCTTCTGACAAAGCAGGCGAATCATTCACGCCATCGCCAACCATGATAACCGTGTGTCCCTCTGCCCGCGCCTGACGGACAAAGGCGGCCTTGTCCTCCGGCAGCACCTCGGCATAGAACTTGTCCACACCCACGGCCTGCGCCACGGCCTGGGCGGTTCTGCGATTGTCGCCGGTCATCATCACCACATTGGCAATACCGCAGTCGTGGAGCGCCTGGATGGCAGCGGGTGCTTCTTCCCGCAGGGGGTCAGCGATGCACAGCACAGCAGCAAGCTCCCCGCCGATGCACAAGTACAGGTGGGAATACTGCGGATCGAGGCTGTCATACAGTTCCTGCTCCCCTTCTGGAATCACGCAGTGCTCGTCTTCAAACACAAAGTGCGCGCTGCCGATGATAACCTTTTTTCCTTCCACCATGCTGGAAATGCCATGCGCCACAATGTACTGCACCTGGGAATGATACTCCTGGTGGTCAAGCCCCCGCACCTTTGCCTCCTCCACCACGGCGTTGGCGATGGAATGGGGATAGTGCTCCTCGAGACAGGCTGCCAGACGGAGCATTTCCGATGCGGAATGCCCACCGAAGGGAACAATTTGAGCCACCTGGGGGGTCGCGTGGGTCAGGGTGCCGGTCTTATCAAAGACGATGGTATCGGCCTTCGCCATGTTTTCCATAAACCGCCCGCCCTTGACGGAGATATGATACTGGGCACTCTCCCGCATGGCGCTGAGCACCGCAATGGGCATTGCCAGCTTCAGCGCACAGGAGAAGTCCACCATCAGCACAGCCAGGGTCTTGGTCACATTCCGGGTAATCAGATAAGTCAGTGCCGTGCCGCCCAAGGTGTAGGGCACCAGCTTGTCCGCCAGATGAGAGGCGCTGGCCTCAGCAGAGGACTTGAGCTTTTCGGAGTCCTCAATCATCTTCACAATCCGGTCATACCGCCCGCTGCCCAGGGCTTTTTCCACCTGAATGACGCAGGTGCCCTCCTCGGCCACCGTGCCGGCATAAACGAAGCTTCCAGGCTTCTTGGGCACGGGCTGGGATTCGCCGGTCATGGATGCCTGGTTGACCATGGCCTCGCCGGAGACCACCTTGCCATCCAAGGGAATCAGGCTGCCGGTACGGACGATGATTTTGTCGCCCACCTGCACCTGTCCCACCGGGGTCAGCACCTCGGCCTCCCCGGCTTGCAACCACACATTTTCCACTTGCAGGGACATGGCACCCGCCAGATCGGCGACGGACTTTTTATGTGTCCACTCCTCCAGGATTTCACCCAGCCGGAGCATAAACATCACGGAACCGGCGGTATTGAAGTCGCCCCGCACAACGGAAACCGTCACAGCGGTAGCATCCAGCACCGCCACCGTCAGCTTGCGGTGGAACAGAGCGGACAAACCTTCCCTGATATACTTCCAGGATTTGACCACGGCAATGACAGCTGTTACGGGCATGGGAAGGAAGGTTTTGACAAGTGCCCGGCGGCAGACTGTCATGACCAGCTTCTCCTCAAATTCCCGGTTCAGCGCCCGGGAGGTGTGCTCCGGCACCAGATTCATTTCCTCCGCCACAGGAAAGGAGAACCGCGCCAGTGCAGAAATAACTGTCCCACGATTCCCCTTGTAACGGATGATGGCATCCTGGGTGCGGTCATAAACCGCCGCCTCCGAGACACCCTCTACATTCTTCAAATAATATTCCAGAACATCTGCCTGACGCAGACTCATACGGCCGCAAAACAGATGCACCCGCATCCGGCCACTGGATTCATGTAAAATACTGCATTTCATGTTGCGTTCTCCAGGATAATGCCATTGCGAGGCAGCCGCAAAGGGGTGCGCTCGCAATGGCAGCATTTTCTTATTCCGCCGTCACCGCAGGGGTTTCTTCCCCAGCGGGAGCCTGCTCGTCAGCAGCGTCCTCAATGATTGCCTCTGCTTCCTTCTGGGCACGGCCTTCATTGATATCCTGGGCATCCGCATAAACATCCTGGGCACTCTCCTGGACGGCGTTGATGGTTTTCATCACGCTGTCCTTTGCCCGCAGCACAGCAGCTGTGGTGTGGGCATACACCTTCCGGGCATCCTTGCTGCCAAGAATTTTCAGGCCGGCAGTGCCAAACAGAACACCTGCGGCAAACATACCAAATCTCTTTATCATAACGATACCTCCAATGATTTTTTGTATCAGTTAGCTTGCGCAAACCAACGCTGTCATATTAACACCTGCTAATTCAAAAATCAACAGGCATTTCACAAAATTTAAAATTCTTGTCGAAACTGCTTCTCCAATGGAATACTCTACCCCATGGTTTTTATCTGATTTTAATGTGCTGGAAGTGCCCCCGAAAAAAAGCGCTTGACAATTGCAGCTTCATCGTGTATGATGTCGATGGTTAGCAAATGCTAACTAGCATAAAAGCTTTAGGTTAGCAGATACTAATCAGTGAAAGGAGCATCCTTATGAATCTGTTTGATATTTTGTGCATTGCCCCCAAACTGGCCATTCTGCTCCTGTTGCTGATGCTTCTTTTCCGGGCGAAAAAATATTTGAAACAACTGATTTTAAAGCAGGCAGGAAGTGACGATTATGTCTGAGGAATACCTGATTCGCAACTGTGCCCCCACTCTTGCCGGAATCAAAACAGGGAGCCTGTTCACCTGCCCCTATTCCTGCAAGGCAGAGGTTATATCGTCACTGCGCAGGCTGAACCAAAAGCTTTTATCAAAAGGGCTGCGGGTACTGCCGCTGCGTTTTTCCGAAAATCGGGCACTGATTTATTTATATCGGCCAAAGAGGTTAGAATTGGATTTGCATCAGGCTGAGTCCGTCAGAATTCTGCAATCCCTTGGCTACGGCTGTGCCGGAAGCGAGCAGTGCCTTGTCCACCTTTCCCGCAAGCTGCGGGCGCAGGAGGATTTCCCCCACGAAATCGGGTTGTTTCTGGGCTATCCGCCCGGAGATGTATGCGGTTTTATGGAGGGCAGAGACTGCAAATGCATCGGCTGCTGGAAAGTTTATACCGATGAAGCCGGGGCGAAGCACAAATTTGACCAGTACAAAAAATGCACCAGGATTTACCGTGCAGCCTGGGCAAAGGGAACCGATATTGAGCGGCTTGCAGTAGCCGATTGATATAGCATATCATTAGAAAGGTTGTTGAATCATATGAATAAGATTGCTGTTTGTTATTGGAGCGGAACCGGAAATACCGAAGCAATGGCGCAGGCCGTTGCCGAAGGCGCAAAGAACGCCGGCTGTGAGGTAAGCCTGTTCCCCGCCGTAGAATTTTCCGCCGACCGCGTTGCGGATTTCGATGCCATTGCGTTCGGCTGCCCCGCCATGGGTGCCGAGGAGCTGGAAGAAAACGAGTTTGACCCCATGTTCCAGGAGTGCCGCCCCAAGCTGGCCGGCAAAAAGATTGGCCTGTTCGGCTCCTATGGCTGGGGTGACGGCGAATGGATGCGCAGCTGGGAAGAAACCTGCCGCAGCGATGGCGCAGATCTGGTAAGCGAAGGCGTTGTTTGCCTGGAAACGCCTGACGACGATGCATTAAACGCCTGCCGCGAGCTGGGCGCTTCTCTGGCCTGACTTTTACAATCATTTACCTCCTAAAAAAGATTTTTGTCCAAGCCAAGGCGGGCAGTGCTGCAAGTCAGTGCTGCCCGTTTTGGCTTTTCAGTGACGCTATTCGCGCCGGGACGTGCCATGTCCGTATCCAAAACGGTTTCTGAGTGGTATCGAACCGGGCGGGTTAGGGCACTGACGAATTGGTACAAAGTTGGTAGCGTCATTGGAAAGCGGCACTGCCGCTAACTTATTTCCGTCAAACTGTCAGCCTATACGATGCAGGCACAGTTCAATTTTCGCTTTTTGACGAAATTCGGATTTTCTCAAAAAAGGACTTGACAAATTAGTGTGTGCTAACTATAATGCAAGGCAGTTAGAGAAAGCTAACCAAATATTTCAGCATATGGATAGCATATGCTAACCATCATCCCACAGGAGGAAGAAAGATGATACCTCTGAACTATGCAGATATCGGAACGCCCCAGATTGTCAAAAAAATCGGCGGTGCTCCCGATGTGAAAAAGCACCTGGAGGATCTCGGCTTCAGTGTTGGCGGAGAGGTCAGCATTGTTAGCTTGCTTGGCGGCAACGTGATTGTCAAGGTGAAGGAATCCCGCATTGCAATCAGCAATGAGCTGGCAAGAAAAATCATGGTTTAACCAAACAAAAGGAGGATATGTTACATGAAAACACTCAGAGATGTGAAAGTCGGCGACACCGTTACAGTGGTGAAGCTCCACGGTGAGGGCGCTGTCAAGCGCAGAATCATGGACATGGGCATTACCAAAGGCACAAGCGTCTATGTGCGTAAGGTTGCCCCCTTGGGAGACCCCATCGAAGTGACCGTGCGCAACTACGAATTGTCCCTGCGGAAAGCAGACTCTGAAATGATTGAGGTTCAGTAAACGGCCTCTCTTTTTTCAAGTTAAGTTAGCAGCCACTAATTATTGTAATCGCGGAAAGGAAGAGTATCATGGATTTACGAATCGCCCTTGCGGGCAACCCGAACAGCGGTAAAACCACCCTGTTCAACGCCCTGACCGGCTCCAATCAGTTCGTTGGCAACTGGCCCGGTGTTACCGTGGAAAAGAAAGAGGGCAAGCTGAAAAAGCACGATGGTGTTATCATCACCGACCTGCCCGGCATCTATTCCCTGTCCCCCTACACCCTGGAGGAAGTCGTCGCCAGAAATTATCTGATTGGCGAGCGCCCCGATGCCATCCTGAACATCATCGACGGCACCAATCTGGAGCGCAACCTGTACCTGACCACTCAGCTGACCGAGCTGGGCATCCCCGTGGTCATCGCCGTGAACATGATGGATATTGTGCGGAAAAACGGCGATAAGATTGACACCAACCAGCTGGCAAAGCAGCTGGGCTGCAAGGTCATGGAAATCTCCGCACTGAAGGGCACCGGTGTCATGGAAGCCGCAGAAGCCGCCATTGATGCCGCCAAGAACGTCAAAACCATCCCCATGCACACCTTCTCCGGTCCCGTGGAGCACGCCATTGCCCACATTGAGGAGGCTGTGCTGCACAATATGCCCGAGGAGCAGCAAAGATGGTACGCCATCAAGGTCTTTGAGCGGGACGACAAGGTGCTGGCTCAGCTGAATATCCCCGCCACCACCCGCCACCACATTGAAGAGGACATCAAGGCAGCGGAAACCGAACTGGATGACGATGCCGAGTCCATCATCACCAACGAGCGCTATGTTTACATCGCCGAGGTTATCAAGTCCTGCTACAAGAAAAAGAAGGCTGGCAGTCTCTCCACCTCCGACAAGATTGATAAGGTCGTCACCAACCGCTGGCTGGGTCTTCCCATCTTCGCGCTGATTATGTTCGCCGTGTACTGGGTTGCCATGATTGGCGTGGGTGCTCCCGCCACCGACTTCACCAACGACTGCATCTTCGGTGACGGCTTCCACCTGTTTAACGACGGCGGCTACGGTGAGCTTTCCGAGCGGTATGCCGATGCTTCTGCCATTGTGGATGGCTATGATGCCTATGTGAAAGAAAACGGCGCTGCCCCCGAGGGTGACTTCACCTACACCGTGGAAGACGAGGAGACTTTGGAAGTTTCCGAGGAAACCGCTTCCCTGGAAGATTATGAAGAAGCAAAGGCCACGCTTGACGAGATTGGCGAAGAACCCGACCCCGCTGACTACGGCATTTGGGTTCCCGGTATCCCCGCACTGGTGGAAGCCGGTTTGGACGCTGTGAATGCTGCTGACTGGCTCAAGGGTCTGGTGCTGGACGGCATTGTTGCCGGTGTTGGCGCTGTGCTTGGCTTCGTTCCCCAGATGCTGGTTCTGTTCCTGATGCTGGCTTTCCTGGAGGCCTGCGGCTATATGGCGCGTATTGCTTTCGTGCTCGACCGTATTTTCCGCAAATTCGGCCTGTCCGGTAAATCCTTCATCCCCATGCTGGTTGGTGTTGGCTGCGGCGTGCCCGGTATCATGGCAAGCCGTACCATTGAAAACGAGCGTGACCGCCGGATGACCATCATGACCACTACCTTCATCCCCTGCGGTGCAAAGGTTCCCTTCATAGCCATGATTGCCGGTGCAATCTTCGGCGGCTCTGCCTGGGTTGCAACCTCTGCTTACTTCATTGGCATGGCTGCCATCATCATCTCCGGCATCATGCTGAAGAAGACCAAGATGTTCTCCGGCGACCCCGCTCCCTTCGTCATGGAGCTGCCCGCCTACCACTGGCCCACCGTGGGCAATGTCTTGCGTTCCATGTGGGAGCGCGGCTGGTCCTTCATCAAGAAGGCCGGCACCATCATCCTGCTGTCTACCATCATTGTTTGGTTCACCAGCTACTTTGGATTCACCGATGACGGCTTCCGTATGCTGGCTGAGGATGAGCTGGATTTGTCCATCCTGGCAAGAATCGGCAACCTGATTGCCTGGATCTTCATTCCCCTGGGCTGGGGCAACTGGCAGGCTGCCGTGGCTTCCATCACCGGCCTGGTGGCAAAGGAAAACATCGTTGGCACCATGGGCATCCTGTATGGCGGCGGCGACCTGACCGTCTGGCAGACACTGGCGCAGGCATTCACCCCCATCACCGGTTATTCCTTCCTGGTGTTCAACCTGCTGTGCGCTCCCTGCTTCGCAGCCATCGGTGCCATCAAGCGGGAAATGAACAACGCAAAGTGGACCTGGTTTGCAATTGGCTATCAGTGCGGCTTTGCCTATGTGGTTGCCCTGATGATTAACCAGTTCGGCAGCCTGCTCACCGGTAACGTCAATGTAATTGGTCTGATTGCCGCTGTGGCTGCGCTGGGTGTTATCATCTATATGCTGTTCTTCAAGAAGTACAAGGAAGCAACCAAGCTGTCCACTGTCGCTTAATCCGAGAAAGGGGTCATCGCAATGTTTGCGTGGTTTGCTGCAAATTGGGGAACGATTCTGGTGTCCCTGATTCTGTGCGGAATTGTCGCTTTGATTATCGTGCAGCTGCGAAAGGATAAGAAGCAAGGGAAATCATCCTGCGGCGGAAACTGTGCCCATTGCGGAGCGTGCGGCTCCTGCCATAAGGACTGAATGTGGGGAAGGAGGTGCAGGAAATGCATCTCCTTCCTTTTTTTGAAAGGATACTATGGAAGAAAAAATCGAACTAACCGCCTCCAACATCCGCTTTCTGCTAACCGTCAAGCGAATGCTGGACGGAGGCGAACAGCCCAAGGGCTTCCGCCTGGCCGAAGCCTTACAATGTACAAGACCCAGCGTCCACAAAATGACGAAATATCTGGATGCAAAAGAGCTCCTCCGGTATGAAAACCATAGTGTTCCAACCCTTACCCCGGAGGGAGCACGCGTTGCAGCACAATATAGCGCTTATTACTATGCCATTGCGGACAGCCTGCCCCAAGAGCTGGTTGACGACCGGGTTGTGAGCAAAGCAATCTGCGCCCTTCTGGCCGAGCTGTCCGAATCAGAACTGGCCTCCGCCCTTCATTCTGCCAGTGCATAACGTGCCACCGGGCTCATCACCGTCATTTGGAAAGGAGATGAAGCATGATGATTCAAACAACCGTTAAGGTTTCCGGCATGGCCTGCTCCATGTGCGAGGCGCATATCAACGATGCAATCCGAGCTGCTTTTCCGGTAGAAAAGGTGTCCGCCTCCCACTCGAAGGGAGAGGCCACGATTGTGTCCAAAGAGCCGCTGAACGCAGCAGCACTGCAAAAGGTTATCAATGACACCGGCTACACTGCCGGGGATATTACCACCGTCCCCTACGAAAAGAAGGGTCTGTTTTCCTTCCTGAAAAAGAAATAATCGGGCTAATATCCGGGAGCAGTCGAAACCGACTGCTCCCATCTTTTTATTCCGTCAGTCCAAACCGCGTCGGAACTTCCAGATTTTCTGCCATTTCATCGTTTTCGGATAACGCATACAAGATGCAGGAATTATAAAATCTTGCAAAACATTTCTGTATTCATGGAATGTCAAAATAAATGTGGACTCAAAATTAAAATTTGGAATATTCTTCCCTTTTCAAATCCTTCCTTTGTTGGTATAATAGAAAAAATACCGCTCCACTGTCAGGAAAGGTAGGATTCCATATGTACATACACAAGGGAAAATCCAGAGTGCGGATTCAGTCATTCAGCATCTGGAGCCTGGTTATCGCCTGCATCATGGCTGCCCTGTTTTTGCTGCTGTCCCTTTTGGGAATGCGGGATTTTAATCTGTTGGAAAACTCTACAAAGCAGTATATCCTCTGTTCCAATGCAGCCAGACAGCTACAGGAAGGCTCCGATACGCTCACAAGCCAGGTGCGGCTGTACGCCATGACGCGGGATGCTTCTTTCCTGGATGGTTATTTTCAGGAGGCGCTCGAAACCCGCAGCCGTGAAAATGCCATCTCTACCCTCAGCAGCGTTTTTCCAGACACGGATTTGGTTGAAGCATTGGAGCAGGCGCTCCGGGAATCCCGGGATTTGATGCAGCGGGAATTCTATGCCATGCGTCTGGTTGCCGACAGTGCCGGGGTGCCGCAGAATCAGCTGCCGGATGATGTTGCCGCCGTGGTGCTGACTGCCGAGGATGCCGCCCGGTCAGCCGAAGAAAAGCTGGAGCTTGCCCGCAGCCTTGTCACCGACGAAGCGTATCAGTCCGCGAAAGACAGCATCTCCCAAAAGGTTTCCCACTGCCTGGACGGCCTGCTGACCCACATGCAAAACAGCCAAGGACACGCTTCCAGTGTGTTTCGTGATGTGTACCGCAAGCAGGAGCTCGGGCTGACGCTGCTGGTTATCCTCCTGCTTATCAACAGCCTTGTGATGCACAAGCTGGTGGTAAAGCCCCTGGTTCACTACATTGCCAGCGTACACCGCGGCGATCCCATGCCCGTTGAGGGCGCGCTGGAGCTGCAATCCCTGGCTGAAATCTGCAATGCGGCTTTTGAAGAAACCCAGGAAACGCAAAAGATTATCCGCCACGAGGCAGAACATGACCCGCTGACCGACCTGCTCAACCGTGGTTCGTTTAATCGCATATACCCCATTTGCTGCCAGGGTAAGTCTCCCTTTGCGCTGGTACTGGTGGACATCGACCATTTTAAGTCCATCAACGACACCCGCGGTCACACTGCCGGTGACGAGGCAATCAAGCGGGTTGCCGCGCAGCTAAAAAGTGCATTCCGCAGTGTGGATTACACATTTCGCATTGGCGGCGACGAATTTGCGGTCATTATGGTTGACGTGAGTGAAGCCCACCGGGAACTGTTGGAAGAACGACTGCGGCTGTTATGCGATGCCGTGGCGGGCAACAGCGCCGGCCTTCCCCCCATAAGCATCAGCGTCGGTGCTGCCTTCTCTGACCGCCGGAACCCGGAAGGCACCCTTTTCAACGATGCCGACAAGGCGCTGTATGATGTAAAAGAGCATGGAAAAGCCAGCTATCGTATCTTTGGCTAAGCAAAGAATCCAATTTCCCCCGCAATCTGTTTCTGGATTGCGGGGGTCGTGTTTCCTTTCTGCCTAACGCTTCGATGAAGCCTGTCGTTTTTTCACTTTTTTCGTTGAAATTATAGCTGCGTAATGGTATCATAAAGGAGCAAAGCAGAACTACGGTGAGCTGATTGAAAAGCGCCGCTTTTCCCTGGTGGACGAGCTTACCGGACTGAAAAACCGCCGCGCCATGCGGGAGGATTTTCGGGATTGGAGCAGCAGCTCCGGGGCACTGTGCGTGGTTCTGATGGATTTGAACGGACTGAAAGAAATCAACGATACGCTCGGCCACCAGGCCGGAGACACGCTGATTGTTGGAGCTGCTCAGTGTTTTGCCGATACCCTGGGGCATTACGGCACGGTTTACCGCACCGGCGGCGATGAATTTGTGGCGATGCTACATTGTCCCAAAGAGGCACTTCCGGGTGTACTCAATCAATTTGAGCAACGGGCGGCTTTGTGGAGCAATCAGCAGATAAGCGGCATCTCCGTTTCAAAGGGCATCGCCCTATCCGAAGATCAGCCGGACATGAACATCAATGAGCTGATTGACCTGGCTGACCAGCGGATGTACGCGGACAAGCGGGAATATTACATAAAAACCGGAAAGCACCATCGCCATTAAGCCGCGCTCCTCCGGGAAATCAACAGGGAGACTCTGCACATCAGCAAAGTCTCCCTGTTCCTATTCTTTGATTTTTCCTTATTCGCCGTCGCCCTGCTCTGCTTCCCGCAGAATTGCTTCCAGCAGGTCAGCGTCAAACGCCGCATCCGCAGAATCCATCTGGTCAAACTCCGGGGGCTGGTTTGTTTTCTTGGCGAATTTTCCGGTATAGGTGGATTCCGGCTCCTGGCTCACCGGTTGAGACACCGGGCGGGATGCGAAATCATAAGGCTGATTCGGCGCATAGGCCTGTTCGGGCTGCTGGGCGTACTGCCGCTCCGCCGGGCGCTGCTGCACCGGCTGCTGGGCATACTGCTGCACCGGGCGTTGAGCGGACTGCTGGGTGTACTGCTGCTGGAGCGGACGATGCTGCGCCGTATTGGCAGCAGCAGAAGCTGCGGTTCTGGGTCTGGGAGCACCGCACAACGTGCAGTAGGGGCCGCTGTTGTGGCTGTGGTCTCTGGCGCAAATCCATTCCCCGGTATAGGTACGGGGATTCTGCGGCACTGTCGGCTGCTGAGGCCTTGGTGATGCCGTTGTCTGCTGAGGCCGAGGTGCTGCAAACTGCTGCGGACGCGCCGCCGTGGGCTGCTGAGGCCGTGAGACGGGAGGCTGGGGGCGGGGTGCAGCAGTCTGCTGCGGTCTGACTGTCGGCGCACCGTCTCTTGCCGGAGCCGCCGTCTGGGTATACCCCCTGGGTACACCGGAAGAAGCGGGACGGCGTTCCTCCGGCTTCTCCTGGGGCAGCACCCTTTGCAGAACCAGATACACCACGCCGGAGGTGGCCGAAAAAACAGCCACAAACACCATCACCGTGATGGCAATCCACACACCGGTATTGCTCTTGGCAGAAGAAGCGCCCTGGCTTGCACCGCAAGCGCTCAGCATCATCGTCAGCAAAAACAGCACCATCAGCAGCGCCGTCATTTTTCTTGCCTTTTTCATTTTATTTCATTTCCTTTCCACCGGAAAAGCAATTCCGGTTCTTGGATTGCTTGCATCCTATCACACACCCAGGCCATTGGCAAGAGCTGAACCACAGAATTCGGCAATTTATATAAACACTCTCGGGCACTTTTGTTATTATCGCTGCAATCAATTTGAAATCATCAGCCGAATAATTTCTTCGTTTGTACCCTGCATTCCCTCTTTGCCCAGTGTACCGATGCTGCGGATGGTGGACTCGATGTCGTGCATCACAATGCCATCGCCGCCCTTAAATTCCTGTCCCCGGCAATACATCTTATAGCCCAGGATGCCCGCATCCACGCTGGATGCAATTTTCGCCGCACAGGAGGCCTTGGCACCGTCACAGACAATGCCGGAAACAATGGCAAGGGCATTGACAACGGTGTGAATCACTGCCTGATAGTCGCCCCCGCACAGATAGGCAATCCCTGCACCGGCACCTGCACCGGCGCTGACTGCACCGCAATAGGCGCTGAGGGTACCAATGCCCGTTTTTTCGTGGATTGCCACCAGGTTTGAAAGAATCAAGGCACGATACAGCTTTTCTTTGCCGCAATGCAGCTCCTTGGCATACTCAATCAGGGGCACGGAACAGGTGATGCCCTGGTTGCCGCTGCCGGAATTGATAATCACAGGCAGCTCACAGCCATTCATCCGGGCATCGGAACCGGCTGCCGCCTTTGCCTTGGCACGGACAGTCACATCATTGCCATAGGTCGCCAGCAGAGTGCTTCCGATGTTGGCACCGTAATCCCCCAGAAGTCCCTCCTCTGCAATGGCATTGTTGCAGCGAATCTGCCGCTCCAGAATCTCCTCCACATCACGCAAATCTGCCGTGGTGGCAAAATCCCAAATGTCCGCCACATTCAGCATACTCCGATCGGTGCGGCTCTCATAAATCTCCGCCTCGCTCACCGGCTTTTGCAGCAGCACCTGACCGTCCTTTTCAATCAGGACGATGTTGGCGTGGAAGTCCGTAATCCGCACCTTTGCCCAGCTGCTCCCCTGAAATACCGTCACCTGAAGGTCAAACACATGACCCCAATCGATGTGCTGAATGTCAATCTGCACCCGATTCAGATACTCCTTGATTGCCTCCTGCTCCGAGGCGGACACCTGGGAGATGACCTCCAATTCCTTATCCGCCACACCAGCCACAATGCCCGCCGCAGCGGCGGCACTGATGCCCTTGAGGTGACCGGTGTTGGGAACAATCACGCTTTTCACATTTTTAATAATGCTGCCGCTGACCTGGAGCACCACCCGGTCAGGCAGCGCCCCCAGAACGGTTCTTGCCTTGGCGGCGGCATAGGCCAGCGCAATCGGCTCGGTGCAGCCCATGGCGGGAACCAATTCTTCCTTTAATATATCCACATAACACTGATATTGCTGACTGTCTTTCTGCATATGTCTCTTTCCTCTCCGTTGGTACGCCCATCATACCACGATTCCACCGGTTTTGCAACGCTTTCCCCATGTCTTTTGGCAGAATTCTGCGTTGACATCCCTTTTGTGCCGGAATATAATGAATCCCATCTTCTTGAACCCAGAGGAACGCATCATGAACCAACGTACCCTGAAAGCAGCCTTTTTGAACACCATTCCCGTAATGACCGGCTATCTGTTTCTGGGCATCGGGTTTGGCATTATTTTGCAGCAGAGTGGCTTCGGACTCATCTGGTCCATTGCCATGAGCACCTTTATCTATGCAGGCTCCATGCAATTTGTGGGCGTGGGGCTGCTGACCGGCGGTGCCGGATTTGCCGCCACAGCACTGACCACCCTGATGGTCAACGCCCGCCACCTGTTTTATGGCATTTCCATGGTGGATGCCTATAAGGATGCCGGAAAGAAAAAGCCATACCTGATTTTTGCGCTGTCCGATGAGACCTATTCCCTGGTTTCCAATCCGTTGCTGCCAGAGGGTGTCAACCGTATTCCCTACTGCTTCCTGGTGTCGCTGTTTGACCAGTGCTACTGGATTCTGGGTTCCGTCCTCGGCTCTCTATTGGGGAATCTGCCCGTCGACTTCACCGGCATTGACTTTGCCCTTACCGCACTGTTCCTCACCATTTTTGTGGAGCAGTGGCTCAGCACCAAAAACCACTTCCCTGCCCTGGTAGGGGTGGGCGCTGCGGTGCTGTGTCTGGTGATTTTTGGAGCGAATCAATTTCTGATTCCAACCATGATTCTCATCGCCGCTATTTTGGTGATTGCCCGCAAGGACGGAACGGAGGCAACAGCATGAGCAGCACATTGCACAGTGTCCTTTTGGTAACCGTCATGGCGCTTGTCACCATGCTGCTGCGGTTTCTCCCCTTCTGGATTTTTGCCGGCAAGAAAGAAACGCCGAAGCTGATTTCCTACTTAGGAAAGGTGCTCCCCTACGCCATCATGGGAATGCTGGTGGTCTACTGCCTGAAAGCCGTGGATTTTGTCCAGCCGCCCCATGCGCTGCCGGAACTGATTGCCTGCGCCGTCACCGTGGTGCTCCACGTCTGGAAGCGCAGCACCCTGCTGTCCATTGTCGGCGGCACAGTCTGCTATATGCTGCTGGTGCAGGTCATTTTCTAACTCATCTAATTTCTACCGGCTGAAAGGCAGTGCTTTTCAGCCGGTTTTCTTTATTCCAGTGCCGCCCGCAGTTTCCCCAGGGCACGCTTTTCAATCCGGGATACATAGCTGCGGCTGATGCCGGTGCGGTCGGCGACCTCCCGCTGCCGCAGCGGCTCCTCCGTCCCCAGGCCATAGCGCAAGCGGATCACCAGCTGCTCCTGTTCCGTCAGACAGCTGTCCATCGCCCGGCGGAGATTGCGGACGGACTCCTTCCCCGCCACCTGCTCCATGAGATCCGTATCTTCGCTTACCACATCTTGCAGCGCCAGCGGCGCTCCATCCGTCCCCGTATCGATATAGTCGGAGAGTGACACATCCTGTGCGCTCTTTCGCCCCGCCCGGAAATACATGAGGATTTCATTTTCCACACACCGGGCTGCATAGGTTGCCAGCCTGGCTCCCTTGCCCGGGTCAAAGGTGGTAATCCCCTTGATAAGCCCAATGGTGCCGATGGAAATTAAGTCCTCCTGATCTGCCGTCTGGGCGTAGTATTTCTTCATAATATGCGCCACCAGGCGCAAATTCCGTTCCACCAGGATATTTCTTGCCTCCAAATCTCCTTGTGCGGACAAAGCCAGGAATTTTTGTTCTTCCTCCTCTGTCAGCGGTTTGGGGAAGCTGCCGGAATGAAGCTGGAGAGAATAAAACAGGCTGCCCAACAGCAGCCAGACGTTTGCAAACATCTGCTTCACCTCAGCACTACCCTATTCTCCATTTCCCACGGATATTCCGACGGGACAGGCTAAATTCCCTGCGTCATTCGTTTCTGAACAGCCTCACCGGTCAGAATGCTGCACAATGAGGGACGGCAAGAATCGAGTAGGAGGGGCTGACAATTTGTCGCCCCGGTCTCTCAGTCCACCGTGTGTATCATTTGGTGCAGATTGGTTTCCAGGTTTACGCTGTTACTTCAAGGCAGCAGCCGAGAAGAAATGTATGTCCGGCTTCCTTCGGATTCCGCTTCACAACGGACACCCTTGCCTTTGGCGAAGTTCTTCCCGCTGCCGGGCGACTTCGGGACTTTCACCCTAGAGAACGTGCGCTCACCGGGCGTACAAAACATCCTCCATAACATCCAATTCTCTTGGGTGTTACGGAGGATATTTGATTGATCGCGTGACCTTTTTTTGATTTTGGGAATAAAACAAGCCGTCAACTTCTCGCACATTGCGGTCAGCGGGCGGTCTGATTTTCAGTATTCGGTTTTTGTGTCCAGTTCGACAAAACGGAATTTAGTAACGCAAAAGGAAATATATAACATATACCCAACTAAGTAACCCATGAAAAATCGCCCAACCGACAGACTTCCACGTTGTATAGCTAATAACCATAGCCAATGCACTTCCAAAAGTTATTCCTGATTTTACCGTTTTCTTGACAGTCGTTGATTTGTTATCTTCCACGTTTGTTTCCTCCATCAATTTTGATTTATTTGTTCCATTTAGAAATTATCAGTCCAAAATCAGGACACCTGCGCAATCGGACATTTGCGTAAATGAAAGACCCGGGAAATCTTTTCTCAGTTCCTCCACAACAAAGTAGATTTCATCCTCATCCCATGTGTCTCCTGTCTTTAATTTACACCGTTCTAAATCCTTTCGTGTTTCAAAGGCCACATCGCCGATCATAATTTTACCGTTTTCCTTTAAGTAGTTACGCAGGTCTGACAGGAAGACGCTCTTTTGTGCATCCGTCAAATGATGCAGCGAGTATGTCGCAACAATATAATCGTAACGAACGTTCCGCAACGGTTCGACCAGCCCTTTTGTAAAGTCGCCCTGATATAAATGCGCATTTGGCATTTTCTCAGATGCCAACGCAATCATTCTTGATGAAAAATCCTGCCCATAAACGGTGCAGCCTCGCTCGTATAGTTTTGTCGTTAATGTGCCTGTTCCGAATCCAATATCCAGCACAACAGCATTGGGGGCTTCCATGATGGTCTGAAAAATGAACCCAAGCACCTTTTTATAACCGGCAAAAGGGTATGTGTTTTCCTCATCAGAAATGCCGACAGCTTTGTCATAACCGTCCGCCCAAAGGTCGAATTCTTTGTTGTTGAGCATCCTTGCTTCCTCCACAAGTTCTGAATTGCTTCTTGATTTTCGCCAAATTATACCGTCTCAAAATGAGCAAATCCACACCGCCCTGCCAGTTTCCAAAGTTCGTTTTCTTGCATTGGTGGTCCCTCCTGTTTTGATTATAGGCCATCTCCGGAAGATGTCAAGATTTCCATTTTATCCAAGGCTTTGCTCCAGGCTCTATATCAAGAGCCGTGGGTAACTTTGGTCAGCCAACGCAAAGGACACAGCACAATCCTGCTGTGTCCTTTACCGGATGCCATTTTTACTATTTCAATCCACAGGCATTTGCCTGACACACCCATTATGGCACAATATACAAGGAAAGTCAACAAACTTTGTCTATACCATTATTACTGAGCGTCTTGAAATCGGATGCTTGATATGATACAATAACTTAAAATAAAGGCGTTGCGGGATGGTGATTGATATGTACCCTGCGCATATTCTGGAGTCCGGAGAGATACAAACGGTTCGGGAGCACTGCCGGAGTACCGCAGAGCTGGCCGCCAGGGCGCTGCGGCCCATCGGGCTGACACAATCGGCCTATCTGGCTGGGCTTCTGCATGATCTTGGAAAATGTAAAGAGGAATTCCGACAATATTTGGAAGCGGCTGCCCGGGGGGATGAAGCCATCCGGGGCAGCGTGAACCACACCTTTGCCGCCGTGCGGTATATTCTGGAGCATTGGCACCATTCCGGCGGCGAATTTGACGATTCCGACGTGACAGCAGAGCTGCTGGCCTTTGCATCGGGTGCCCACCACGGACTGTTTGACTGCATTGGCGTTCACCAAGACAGCGGCTTTTTCCATCGACAAACCAAGGAAGGAATCGGGTATGAGGAATCGGTTCAAAACTATCTGAAAGAGTGCGTCGATGCCGCCACCCTGGACAGCCTGTTTCAGCAATCCGTATGGGAAATCTCCGCCGTGATTGAACGCATCACCCAGCTCACCGCTCAGAAGTCCGATGAGGAAGCCAACCGAGAAATTACCTTTCATATTGGTCTTCTTGCACGGCTGCTGCTATCCGCCGTCATTGAAGGAGACCGCCGGGACACCGCTGAATTTATGGACGGAGTCAAGTTTCCCCCACAGCCGGAGGATATGCGTCCCATCTGGACCGAACAGCTGGCTTTTCTGGAACAAAAACTCTCCGGCTTTTCCCAGGGCAAGCCCATCAACCGGGCAAGGCAAACCATCTCCGACTGTTGCGCTGCCTTTGCTTCCCGTCCCAGCGGCGTTTTTCAGCTGAATGTCCCCACCGGCGGCGGAAAGACCCTCTCTGCCCTGCGCTACGCCCTGACCCACGCCCAAAAATGGAACAAGTCACGCATTATTTTTACTGCGCCGCTATTGTCCATTCTCGACCAGAACGCCAAGGTCATTCGGGATTATATAAAGGATGAATCCCTGATTCTGGAACACCATTCCAACCTTGCCGAGCCGGAGGATACCCCCGAGCATCTGCAAGAGCTGGCGCTCCTGACGGATTCCTGGGGGTCAATCATTGTCATCACTACCCTCGTGCAGCTCCTCAATACCTGTTTTGACGGAAGAACCAGCGCCATCCGCCGCTTTCATTCCCTGTGCAACAGCGTAATTGTCATTGACGAAGTGCAGACAGTTCCCAGCAAAATGCTGACGCTATTTAACCTTGCCGTGAATTTCCTTTCTCAAATCTGTGGGGCAACCATTGTCCTTTGCTCCGCCACCCAGCCCGCCTGGGAAAATGCCTGTCATCCGCTGTATCCGGTGCCGCCGGACATTGTACCTCATGACCCGGCACTGTGGCAGCCTTTCAAGCGCACCGAAATTCAGGACGCAGGAAACGCCCGCCTGGAGGAGCTTCCCCAGCTGATTGAGACCGTGCTGGAAGAATGCAGCAGTCTGCTGGTGGTGTGCAACACCAAAGCAGCAGCAACCTACCTGTTCCAGCAGCTGGAAAACACCGATTGCAAACGGTTTCACCTCTCCGCTGCCATGTGCGTTGCCCATCGGCGAAAGACGCTCGATGAACTGCAAGCTGCGCTGAAACACCCGGAGAGCACCCGCCAAAAGGTTGTTTGTATTTCCACCCAGGTGATTGAAGCCGGTGTGGACATCTCCTTCCAGCAGGTAATCCGGCTCTCGGCAGGGATGGACAGCGTTGTTCAGGCCGCCGGTCGATGCAACCGCCACGCAGAGCAGGATACGCCCGCCCCGGTTCGGATTGTCCGATGTACCGATGAACGACTGCGCCACCTGGAAGACATCTCCATGGGACAAGTAGCAACCACTTCCCTGCTGGAAGCCTTTCGGCAGCAGCCCCAGGCCTTTCGGAATGACCTTTCTTCCAGCCAGTCCATTGGGTTTTACTATCGCAAGCTCTATTCCGAAATGAATCCCGGTTTTCAGGATGACATGACCCAAGAGCACGGCTCTATCTACCACCTTCTTGCGGACAACCCCAAATATGCAGACAGCAACTGCAAGCAGGTTGACACTTATTTTCTGCGTCAGGCATTTCTTTTGGCAGGAAAGCTCTTTCAGGTCTTTGACCAGGACACCACCACGCTGCTTGTTCCCTATGGCGAGGGGAAAGCGCTGCGGGAATATCTAATGGATGCCTCCAATCGCTATGACCGGGATTGGGATTCAATCCGCAAGGCAATTCGCACGGCAAACAGCTTCTCCATCTCCGTTTATCGCCATCAAATGGAGCAGCTGCAAACTCTGGGGGCTGTAGCATCACTGTTTGACAACAGCATTTATGTTTTATCCGACGGCTTTTATAATGACGATACCGGCTTCTCCATTCAAGATGGCGTTTCCGGTTTTCAGGAGGTGTAATATTTGAAAACAGTTTATCCAAACATTGTGGAATTTGAGGTGAGCGGCGACTATGCCCTTTTTTCCGACCCAATCATGCGCCTGGGCGGGGAAAAATGCACCTATCAGGTTCCCACCTACGAGGCGCTGAAAGGGATTCTAAGTTCAATATACTGGAAGCCTACTTTTGTGTGGCGCATCCTGGACGTGCGGATTATGAATCCCATCCAAACGGAGGTCAAGGGCATCCGCCCCATCAAATACAGCGGCGGCAATGATTTGGCCTACTATACCTATTTGCGAAACTGCCGCTATCAGGTGCGGGCCTGCTTCGAGTGGAACGACAACCGCCCGGAGCTG
>ERZ772861.1314-NODE-1314-length-21123-cov-5.344741_pt1 | contig 21123 bp, 22 predicted proteins | sample MGYA00512135_ERZ772861 | MGnify/ENA primary metagenome ERZ772861 (study PRJEB29015, sample SAMEA2737700) | human gut metagenome | biome: human gut; feature: human-associated habitat; material: faeces | place: China | collected 2012 ...
GCGTGCCCAAGACCATCGACAACGACCTGGCCGGCACCGACCACTGCCCCGGCTTTGCTTCTGCCGCTAAGTACATCGCCACCTCCTTCATGGAAGTTTCCCGTGACTGCCAGGTGTACGACAAGGGCATGGTGACCGTTATCGAGTGCATGGGTCGTCACGCCGGTTGGCTGACCGCCGCTTCTGCCTGTGCCTGCACCAAGAACGACGGCCCCGACCTCATCTATCTCCCCGAGGTGGACTTCAACATGGAGCAGTTCATTGCCGACGTCAAGCGTGTTTACAACGAGAAGCACAACTGCCTGGTTGCCGTCTCCGAAGGCATCCACTACGCCGACGGCACCTTCGTTTCCGAAGCAAAGACCTCCGGCACCGATGGCTTCGGCCATGCCCAGCTGGGCGGCCTGGCTGCCCGCCTGACCGATGTTATCAAGAAGGAAATGGGCGTGAAGGTTCGTCCCATTGAGCTGAGCCTGCTGCAGCGCTGCGCCGCTCACTGCGCTTCCGGCACCGACATTGCCGAGAGCTTCATGTCCGGCAAGGTGGCTGTGGAGTCCGCCGTGGCCGGTATCACCGACAAGATGGTTGGCTTTAAGTGCACCCGCGGTGCCGACGGCTACAAGTGCGAGCCTGAGTTGTTCGACCTGAGCCTGGTGGCCAACACCGAGAAGAAGGTTCCCCGCGCGTGGATCAACGCAGAGGGCAACGGCGTGACCAAGGAATTCCTGGACTACTGTATGCCTCTGATCCAGGGCGAGACCAACATGGTCAAAGAGGACGGTCTGCCCCGCTTCGTCCACCTGAAGAAGGTTTTTGCAAAGTAAGCAAATGCCCTCTATCCGGGAAATCCTCTCTGAAGGATATCGCCGTCTGTGATACGACTATCCCGGAGTATATTGCGCTGTAATGGTGTTCAGCCATTGATGATCAAAAAAATAGGCGCTGCCTAACCGCTATTGGGTTAAGCAGCGCTTATTTTATGTCTTCATATCTTAACGCAATCTGCAATGCACTTACGGCATTGGTTAAAATCAGGAAATCGTATTAGAAGTTCATGCCCGTTGCAAAAATACACAGCCAGGTCATAATAACGGAAGCAGTGATTGTGCCTGTCCAAATGGAATTGGTTTTCTTATTCAGATAATAGCAGGATAGGTTAATCATCCAGAAGCTCGCAGCGACACCCAATAGCGTTTCAGCACCGAAACATCCACGGTTTGCGGCAAACAGGCAAACATGAGGAATCAGCAACGCACCTACGAAAGCAACAAATGTAACCAACATACCAGCCGTACCGACAAGGCTGGTCTGGATGTATTCCTTCACAACATTGTTCTGATAGCCGGAAATTGTCTTCTGCGCAATAGAATTGGTGAAGATGAAAGCAAACATAAACAGCAGGATCTGAATAAACTTGTAGCGAACCTTAGTGGGTTCCAGGGGTAACATTTCGCTGTTAAACCAGACAACGTGAATGTTGCAGCCGGTGTAGGTAAAGTACGCACAGAACAGACCATAAACAACAGCAAAGGTAGTCAGGGCAAACACCAGGCTTTTAAGAATATAAACAATGCTGAACTTGCCGCTGTCAGAGGTTGCCAGTCCGTAGTCCGCAGCTGATGCGCCGTTTTTCTTCCCCATGGTCATGTGGAACACTACAACATAAGCCGCCAGCAGGATGCCTGTAAACAGTGACCAGGTACTTTTTCCACCTGCATTTCCAAGCTTGCTCACGATGGGGAGCTGGCTGTAATACATATATCCCAGAATGTACAGGCAGCCGCACAGCAGCACCAGGACAACTGTTGCAACATACCAGCCCTTGGTCTTGGGTTTGTATCCGACATAGCGATTTTCTCTCTTGAGAACCAAGCCAGAGAACATGCTGGTTTCCAGCAGCATTTGCACCAGTGCAAACAGCAGCAGTGTGAAATCAGCAAAGGCCACCAGCATTGCCACATCCTTCACCCAGTATACCAGGTTGGAAGCAGGAATGGACTTAGGTGCAACTGTGGACTTTTCCAGTTCCGTCAGAAACAGTTTTGCGACGCCGGCATTATCCGGTTCCAACATATGCATGGTGTTGGGCGTATAAAGGACTCTTGCAGTCTGATCTTCATAGCTTCCATAAACCTTACCGTTTTCGATTTCTTCCTCTTCCCGGACACCAAACATCTGCTTCAGAGCAGGGGACTGTGTTGCATCCGTCAGCGTGCGATAGCCAGTAGTTCTGGACAGAACGGACTCATCGCCCTCGCCGACAATCAGTGCATAGTTAAAATTGGTTGCATTTTCCAGTTTACCGGAAAAACCATAGGTTCCAAGAACCAGACAAGCTTTAATCTCATCAGCATACTGCTGCGCCATGACGGACGTATAATATCCACCCATGGAGTGACCGCCGAATACCAGCTGGGATTTGTCAGTCATATTTAGGGACTTGACAATCTCTGCAGACCGTGCCGTATATGCCAGACCCTCTGACATGGAATTGATCGGCACAGCGCTGGTACTACCACTGAAGCCGCCTGCCGTGCTGATAATGGGTTCTGACATACCGTTGCCAGGGACATCCGTAACCATTACGATGTAACCTCTTCTTGAAGCCTCCACCGCAATCATAGAGCTTTCATCCAAGGATGCACCGCCGCCAACCATATACACCAAAGCAGGTGCCGGATTTTCCGGCGTTGCAGATTTGGGAATGTAAAGCTTATAGTTCATCAAATAACCGTTGGGGCTGACCTCAGAGGCCCTTTTGACACTGACCGCACCCCAAGACGTGTCTACGCCTTTTACCACAATTGCTGCAATCATCAAAATGGCCAGTGCAATGCAAAACAGTTTCAGGTTCCTTTTCACTTTCTTTTTCCTCTTTTCTTTTTTCTAAAGCAGATTGACATTCAATTGTTAAAGATTACCAATATTTTATTGTCTCTGCTCGCGATAATTATATAAAATACATCAGCCATAGAAAGTCATTTGCTTTTAGAAAGTGGACAACTGTTTCTATAATTATATGTATACTAAGAAAACGCAGAGTCCTTCTGGAGACTCTGCGTCAATTTTACAGCAATTCCGAAACCTGAAGTGTTGGGTCAAACACCTCTTGGGCAGAGTGGATTGTCAGCAAATTCAGCTGGCAATCCTTTGGCAGCTTTTTTGGGGGGAAACCAGTCAATTCCTTTACCGAGCGGTCAAAACTGCGAACGGAATTAAATCCGCTTCTCCTAGCTGCCTCGGCAACGGTAATTTGGGGATTCTGATGAATCAGTTCCAACGCCTTTTCTACACGAACACTGCTGAGGTATTTTGAAAACGTGATACCGGTATACCGCTTAAAATAGCAGGAAAAATATGATCCAGAGAAATTCATGAAGCGTGCAGCATCCTCAAAAGTAATAAACTCGTATTCCTGGTCAATTTTTTCCAGCAGCTGCATACATTGCCTACTGGACGGAAATTCATCCGAATGGCTTTCTATTCGCTTCTCGCTACGAAAGATGGAGATCATCAGCAATGTAATCTTTGCTCTGCAAGCCTCATCATGAAAAATCTGCCTCTGCGTCCGAACCTCGTGAATATCTTTCAACTGTTCCTTAACACCACAGTGATCCTCAAAAACAGGCGAAACAAGTCGAAAATTTGCTGTTACAGTGCGAGTAATCTTCTCGTCAAAAACACACATCAAAAGGATACAGTCATCATCTGCATCAATCCAGTGTACCTTGCCGCCCTGGCAAAAGAAGCATTGTCCCGACCCTATGTTGTATACGCTACCGCCGAGAAAAATCCGTGCGCTTCCTGTCAGGCAGACCGCCAGCTCGTGTTCCATATGCCAATGCGGAATGTTGTGGAGATTTTTATACGTTGCAGTCCACACCTGTCCGCCGGTACAAAACCGTACTTCTTTTTTTGCCAGCACACCATATTTCCCCCTCACACACTGATTACAGTTACTATATCAAATTATTGGCAAAAAGGCAAGGCGCAAGGGATTCATCCCCAAATCATATCAAGCGCATAACAGCAACTTTTCAATGCACCACACAGGACAAGACGCAAAGCAGGGAAGCTTTGATTAAATCCGCAAAAACTGATATCGAGAGAATTTTCTCTTGGAAAAATTTCCGAAAGCAGAGGAATACTGTATGTATTTCCCTCTTTCATGACTGCACGAACAGAGAAAAAGGTTCGCTGTTCAGCCAAAGAGGATTTATTCAGAAGTTACATAGATGTTCTCAGTTACGCCAGCTTTTAAGGATATTCAATATCTGACTCTGAATCTCGGGTGTGAACGATACAATTTATCTGTATGCTTGTCTGGAACATCTGATTCACTGTTTTCCTTCAGCAAAATGCGCAGAATTGGTATTCTTATATGAAGGGGCGTGTTACTATTCATCATAGCTATCCAGGAAGCGGTGAACCGTTCCGCCCTGCTTATAGGCAATGACCGTATCCAGGTTGACGTTTTCCACACTGCGGAAAATCCGAGCGGGAATCTGGGGGTCTTCTTTGGAGAGGTTGTGAATCAGCCGCTTGATTTCCGCACGCTTAGAGCCCTTCTCCGTTCCGCCGCAGGAGGCGCAGCTTTCCGTCAGGCGGCAGGCGCACTGGATAAAGTGCAGGTCGTTATAATCCCGCCAGCGGAGGATGTCCTTCTCCCGGATGAGGTACAGGGGGCGAATCAGCTCCATGCCGGGAAAATTCGTGCTGTGAAGCTTGGGCATCATGGTTTGAATCTGGCTGCCATAAAGCATTCCCATGAGAATGGTTTCAATCACATCGTCATAGTGGTGTCCCAGTGCAATTTTGTTACAGCCAAACTCCCTGGCTTTGCTATAGAGATAGCCCCGGCGCATTCTGGCGCACAGATAGCAGGGGGAGCCGCCCTGATTGGCCACGATGTCAAAAATCTCCGTGTGGAACACTTCGATGGGGATGCCCAAAAGCCTTGCATTATCCAGCACCGCCTGGGCATTCAGCTGGTTATAGCCCGGATTCATCACCAGGTAAACCACCTCAAAATTCTGCCTGCCATGGGATTGCAGCTCCTGAAAGAGCTTTGCCATGAGCATGGAATCCTTGCCGCCGGAAATGCAGACCGCAATTTTATCTCCATCTGAAATCAGCCGATAATCCTTGATTGCCCGGATAAAGGGTGTCCACAGCTCCTTGCGGTAAGTAGTGATAATGCTGTGCTCCGCCTTTTTTCTGCGGGCAAGGCGTTCTTCCTCGCTGGAGGCAGTCTTAGCCAGCGCGTGACGCAGGTATTCCCGATAGCCGCCCCGGACGCTGACCACCGGAAAGCCCTGCTCCTGCCACGTCTCAGCCAGCTCCAGCGACTTCACGCCGCTCTGGCACAGCAGGTAAATCGGTTTGCCGCTTTCCGGTTTTATATCTTCCACTGGGATGTTTACCGCGCCGGGATAGGTGCCATAGGCATACTGCTCCGGTGTGCGGATGTCAACCACGTTTGGATGTTCCATGGTTTCCAGCTGGTCAAAGGTTATTTCGTATTCCACTTCCCTCTACCTCTCTCTCAAATATCACTGGCATTATAGTAAAACTCCCCGTTCCTGTCAATCCAAACTTCCTGCGCCTGCGGGACGTTTTTCTGTTGCAGAAACGGGGACACTCTGGTATAATGGGGAACCTGTACGGACAACACCGGTCAAACCAAAGAGGCGATGTATTTGAATTTAGAAAAAAAGCGAACTGTTACCATTCTTGCCTTTCTGTATGGCATGAGTATGTTTTTTCTTCTGTTTCTGCGAACCCCGAGAATCAGGCCGCTCCCCTACCCGGTTCAGCTGCGGGAGCATCTGAATCTCGTTCCCTTCCGTGTAATCAAAAACTATCTGCGGATTTTTACCCGCCCGGCAAACCGCATTTTTCTCCCCTACGCCCTCACAAATTTCTTAGGAAACATCCTTCTGTTCATTCCCTTGGGGTTCTTTCCGCCGATGCTGCTGAAAAAGATGCAGAAATTCTGGAAGACGATGCTGCTGGTGCTGGGCATCATGGTCACGGTAGAAATCCTGCAGATGCTCCTGCTGGTGGGAACCTGCGATGTGGATGACATTATTCTCAATGCCTTTGGCGCGTCCATTGGCTACGGCATCTTCAAATGCACCGGGAAGCGGTTTACTTCGCCAGCTGGGCCGTGTAGCCCAGATTGACCAAGGTTTCAAAGGCACGGCCTGCTTCCGCCGGGATGGGCTGGGGAATCTGGTAGCCCTTTGCCGGGTATAGCGCTATCCGCTGGAAGTCACCCACCAGCATCTGGATGGTGTCGTCCTCTGTCCGCCCCCAGCGACTCACTCCTGCCACATATTCCCGGAAGCTCTGCTGCCAGGAGGTGACGGTCACCGTTGCCTCCGGCCAATAGACCGGGAAGGCCGCCCAAAGCCGCCGCTCCATATAGGGCTTGTGGACACCAATCACCTGCGGATGGGTAAGGCCTCTGTCCATCAGTATTTTTCTGGAAAACAGCAGGTTTTCGCCAGAATTGATAGACTTGTTTTCCAGCAGAATGACATTTTCTGGAACGCCATCGGCCATGGCAACGCGGGCGAAGCGCTCCGCTTCGCTTTCCGTCCACATATGGCGGGTGTTTCTGCCCAAACCGCCGGAGAACAGCACCAACGGTGCATATCCCTGGCGGTACAGTTGGGCAACCCGTCTGCCCACATCCTCGTTATAGCAGCCAAAGCCGATGATGCAGTCCGCCGGTTGGAGCGGCTGATGCAGACACAGATAGTCCCACAGAATCCGAATTGCCTCGTTCTTTTCCATTGAATCACTCCATAAAAAGCTCCCGGTGCAAATAACGCACCGGGAGCTTATTTTATCACAGGTTATCCCAAGCGGTCAAGCCGGGGGAATTACTGCTGCACCGGGTTGGAGACACACAGGGTGTGGTCATACCACTTGGCGCTCTTCTTGCCCATAGCAGCCAGATCGAACGTCTTGTTCAGCTCCTCCACAGGGACATCGAAGCCATTGGCGGTATCGGTGGTTCCGTCGGAGAAATTCAGGGTGTCCTCTACGGCATCAATCACGGCAGCACCGTCCTTCTGGGCATCCTCTGCAGAGCCAACAAACACCTGGCTAAAGCCCTTGCCGGACAGGGTGAAGTGGACAGTCATCTGGCCGTCCTTCACAGTCAGGGTGCCCTTGCCTTCCACAGCTTCGCTCAGCTTGAACATACCGCCATCGGTGGTCACGTCAACGGTATAAACGCCGTCTGCCAGCTGGTCAACCTCTGCTGCTTCATCGCCAGTGACAATCACGGTCGCACCATTGCCGTCTATGGCAGCCTGAGTGTGGGCAATGTACAGGTTCTGAACAGCCTCAATGGAGCCAAGGCCGGAAATCTGGCAGTCGATGTTCTCGAACTTGCCGGAAGCCAGGAACATGGACTTCCAGGAATCTTCCTCGTCGCCGGCCATGTCGTTGTTGGCATGGTCACCGGCAACCACCATCAGGGGGCGCAGAACCACGTTCTTGTAACCGGCAGCGGCAACAGCCTCGATGATATTTTCGCAGGCGGTCTCCTCAGGCTCACCTTCCACGGTGCCGATGAACACGTTGTTGTAGCCAAGGTTTGCCATCTGGGTCTGCATCTGGCTGTAGGTCACCTTGGCAACATGAGCAGTACCATGACCCATGAACACAAAGGCGGTGCCGTTATCGGCGGCAGCCTGGACAGACTCGAAGCCACCCTCTGCAACAGTAGCGGCCACAATGGCCTCCGCAACGGCGGCCTTATCGGCATTGACAACGGCAGCATCCTTGCCAACCTCACCCAGCAAAGGCTCGGCAACCATGATGGTCTCGAACTGATCGGCGTAGGCAGTGACAGCCTCCATCAGCTCGTCGTACTCGGCACCATGCATCAGGTGGGTGGGCTGCACCACCAACTGCTTCACGCCGCTGGCAACGGCGCGCTCCAGTGCCTGATCCATGTTGTCGATGAACTCGCCGTCACGCGCCTGGACATGGTTGATGATAATCTGTGCGGTGAAGGCGCGGCGAACAGCCCAGTCGGGGAAAGCGGCGGCAATGGCATCCTCAATGCCCTTGATGTCCGCCACGCGGCTGCCGTTGTAGGAAGTGCCGAAGGATACCACCAGGATTTCCTTTTCGCCAATCTCGTCGGCATTGCGGGGGTCATCCAGAGAGGCATCACCGGTATCCAGGCCGAAGTAATCGGGGCTGGCTTCCTCGCCCTCCACCAGTTCCTTCTGGGCATCGGTCAGGGCATCCCAGGCTTCCTTTGCGGCGGCACACTGGGCATCGGTCTCATCGGTGCGGGACTGGACATAGATGGCATCAATCAGCGCGGCCACCTTGTCGGCGGCGGCCTTATCGGCGTCCGCATCGGCAAAAGCTACGCTGGCCACGCCAAAGAGCATGGTCAATGCGCACAGGAATGCAATGAACTTTTTCATTTGAATCTCCTCCTAAAATAAAATAAACCTCTCAACCAAGGGCTGAGAGGTTTTTCACAAAATCGGGCGCGACAACAAAGGGAACTCTTTCCCCCGTCAGACGCTGCGGACCGTGTGACAAAACCAATGGCTCGTGGTTTTCTCATTCAGAACGGCAGCAGGTCTCCTGGCTCACAGCAATTGGGGGCGTCTTCCCGTTTCCAGTGACATTTTTGCCCGCAATTAGCGCTGCATACAGTGACGAGTTCGCGCAGGCATTGCACCTGCTTCCCTTTTCAGCAGCCAAAATGGCTGCCACTGTCATTCTTTCCGCATTTCATTGTATCATGGATATGTTAAATGTCAATAGGTTTTTTCAGTGCGAAGCGCCAGTCGTGTCATTCAGCTGCGGGGGGGCTTCCGGGGCGGCTTCCAACCGTTGGGGTTCCGGTTTGCATTCCTCCGGGGCGGCTTCTTCCTCCCGCTTGGGTAAGAGAATCGCACCCTTCTGACCCTCCCGGGTTTCCAGAAACGCATCCTTCAGCTGCTCCATATAGCGGAAGGGTTCCTCCGGGCGGATGGGCACGAAAGTGCGCTCCTTCATCTCGTCATGCCTTGGCAGCAGAATAAATCGGAGTTCCCCCTCCCCTACCCGGCTCACCGGAAACCGCGTATCCAGGCCGAACCCGGCATCCATGGGAATCAGGATGCCCAAATTGGTCTTTTTCTCGTCAGCGCTGCATTCCAGTCGGTACATCACATCCCCCGAAAGGCGGCAGCGGCACACCACATGATAATATAATCCCTGCTTTTCCACCTGCGCCCTGCCCATCGGTTTTCCTGCCAGCGTCACTTCATAATCCAATCCCATCGCCTCCGGGATAAGGCTATGCCGCCAATGTGCGGATAGAACCCGCCGCCCTTTTCCTTCGACGAAATTTTTCTTTACATCACCATATGGCGGATTTATAATCATTCTATCCGAATTATCTGACAGAAACAGAGAGGCATCTTCTATGAACTATATTATTTTTGACCTGGAATGGAACCAGTGCGGTTCTGAATGTGAGATTATGACCGAGCCGGTGTGTCTGCCCGGTGAAATCATCGAAATCGGCGCGGTAAAGCTGAATGACGCTTTTAAGAAAATCGATGAACTGCGGCTGTACATCAAGCCCCAGTACTACACAAAACTCCACCGACGGATTGTCACCCTCACCGGTATCCGCAATCAGGCTCTGGAGGAGCAGGGGCTGTCCTTCCCCCAGGCTTATGAGAAATTCATGGCGTTCTGCGGCGAAGAATACAGCTTTATGACCTGGAGCCGCTCTGATTTGCCCATTCTCATCGACAATATGCTGCTGCATGGCATTGACGTATCCAATCTGCCGGATACCTATGATTTACAGCGTATCTTCTGCAACGAAATCATGCGCTTTTCCAGAAAAATGTCCCTGGATGATGCCCTGAGTGTCCTGAATGAAAAGGGCGACGTGGCACACGATGCCCTCAACGATTCCCGGAACACAGTGCTGGTATGCGACCACCTGGATCTGGCGGAATACGGCGGCGAATACGTCAGCCGCGCGTTTGCAGAAAAACCCATTCTGACCGCCTACGCCTCCCCCCGGGCAGCACTGGATGCCCCAGAGCTGCGGCAATACATCTGCCCCTGGTGCGGCGAAACGGTCACCGCCGGCAGCTTTCTCCGGTTTGACCGGGAAGAATTTGCAGCCAGCGGCCAGTGCAGCGAAGGGGACGAAATTCTCGTCACCATGGAGCTGACCCGCACCGCACCGGACAAATTCCACCCCCGGCGGATTCTGTATGAAATGAGCGACGACCTATGGGATCTGTTTTGTCAGAAGCAGGACGGCCACACGGGAGACTGAGCCATGATGCTGAATGAGAATAGCGTTCTTTCCCTTCTACCCGACCGCCCGGAGGATGCCCACAAGGGAAACTTCGGCAAGCTCCTGCTGCTGTGCGGCAGCCGGGGCTTTACCGGGGCAGCCTACCTTTCCGCCATGGGGGCACTGCGCAGCGGGGCAGGCCTGGTATTTTTGGGAGTGCCAGAGAGCATCTATGCCATTGAAGCAATAAAGCTCAACGAGGCGGTGGTATTCCCCCTGCCAGACCGGGGCGGAGCGCTGAGCCGCGAATCCATCGGTGAAATCCAGCGCCGCCTGCCCCAGATGGATGCCATGCTGCTGGGCTGCGGCCTTGGGCTGACAGCGGACACCGAGGCTCTTGTCTGCTGGGCGCTGAAAAATGTATCCTGCCCACTGATTCTGGATGCTGACGGCATAACCCTGGCCGCACAGCATAAAGATTTACTGCGCGGCAGAACCGGCATCACCATTCTCACGCCCCATGAAGGAGAGTTTGCCCGGCTGGGTTACCCTGCCAGGGAGCGGCAGAACGCAGCGGCGGCAGCAGCCCGGGAGCTTGGGTGCATCCTGGTACTCAAGGGGCACCGCACCGTCATTTCGGACGGCACCCGCACCTACATAAATCCCACCGGCAATCCCGGCATGGCCGTGGGCGGCAGCGGAGACGTGCTGGCAGGCATCATCACTGCACTGGTTGGGCAGGGACTTGCCCCGCTGGAATCATCTGCCTGCGGCTGCTGGCTCCACGGCAAAGCCGGTGATGTCTGTGCAAAGCAGTTGGGTCAATATGGGATGCTGCCAACGGATATGCTGGATGCACTGCCGCGACTATTAAAATAGGGCGGGATTCCGTTTGAAAAAAATCGCTTGTGTTGTCCTTCTGGTGCTGCTTCTTTGTGGGTGCAGCATGAAAAACCGAGAAATGGAGCGTGGCCTTACCCTGCGGACGGCGCTGCTGGGAAGCAGCCTTTGCAGCTTTGATGTGGATATCACCGCCGACTACGGCGACAAGCTCCATGTGTTTTCCATGAACTGCCAAGCCGACAGCACCGGAACCGTCCGCTTTACCGTGACGGCACCGGAGAGCATTTCCGGCATCACCGGCACCGTGGACGGCGAAAAGGGGGTGCTGACTTTTGGGGACACCGCCCTATATATTCCCCTCTTGGCCGACAATCAGGTGACACCGGTTTGTGCCCCCTGGTTATTGCTAAAAACACTGCGGGCAGGCTTTATCACCTCTGCCGGGTCAGAAGAAAAAATGGCGCGGCTCAGCATTGACGACCGGTATGAGGACGATGCCCTGCACCTGGATGTCTGGCTGGAAGAAAGCGGCACACCGGTAAAAGCGGAGGTGCTGTACCGGGAGCGCAGGATTTTGTCGATGGATGTCAAAAATTTCACGCTTCAGTAGGAAATTGGGGTACAATTGCATAATATAAGGGGAAGGCACTGCTGTATAAACCGCGGGCAGACGTGGGAAAATAAAGATACAGCCGCGCCCCGAAAAGGGCAGCGTGCCAGATTTTTCGCCACGGAGTGTGATTTGAATATGGACAGCACCGTGAAGCGGGGCGACATCTTTTATGCGGACTTGTCCCCTGTGGTGGGCAGTGAGCAGGGCGGCACACGCCCGGTTCTGATTGTGCAGAACGACACCGGCAACCGCCACTCCCCCACCGTGATTGCCGCCGCCATTACCAGCCAAACCGGGAAAGCCAAATTACCCACCCACATCAACATTGCCGGCGGCAGTGTGGGGCTGAGTAAGGATTCCGTCATTCTGCTGGAACAGATTCGCACCATCGACAAGCGCCGCCTCCGGGAGCACATGGGCCGCCTGGATGAGCAGCAGATGTCCATGGTGGATAATGCCATTGCGGTGAGCTTTGGATTACATGGGAGCGGAACACTTTAGAAAACGAGGGGGCATCTCAGCCGAGATGCCCCCAAAATTTTTTACAGAAGCTTTGCCCTTTGCAATCCCTTATACACCACGCTGCCCAGCAGCACGGCAATCACGATTTTCGCCACATCGAAGGGAATAAAGGGATACACGCATACATCCAGCGCATGAACCACGGTGCTCTCCGTCTGGAAGACAAACCATGCCGTTCCCACGGCGTAGTCAATGGCCACGCCCACCAGCATTCCCAGGATGGTTACCAGCAAATTGCGCTTGCCCTTCTCCATGATAATCCCGGCCACCAGAATCATCAGCCAGAACCCGGCAAGATACCCGCCAGTGGGGCCTGCCAGCTTGGCAAGGCCGCCCTGGAAGCCGGAGAACACCGGCATTCCCACTGCACCCAGCAGCAGATACACCGTGTAGCTCACCAGCGCCCGCCAAGTACCCAGGACGTACACCGTCAGTAAAATTACCAGAATGGAAAGGGAGATGGGAATGGGTCCGATTGGAACGGACACCGGACACAGCACGCACATCAGGGCAGCCATCAGGGCGCAGCTGGTCATATTGAAAACGGTTGACTTTTTCATGGAAGGCCTTCTTTCTGTTTTGATGGGGAAAGCATACTCCATTTTTCATCGATTGTCAACCACTTTTTAACATTTGGTTTACATTTTCTCTTCAGACTGGTTGTCAACCTGATTTTTGCGGTGAAGATGGTTGACAATTCACGTTTTCCCCGTCATAATAAACACCACAAGGAGGGATATTATGGATACAAAGCAGCAGCTGCTGGCATACCTGGAAGCGCACAGAGGGGAATATCTCTCCGGCGAAACCCTGGCGCAGCAGCTTCACATCTCCCGGGCAGCAGTCTGGAAGGCAATGGGTGCCCTCAAGGATGCCGGTTACAGCATTCTTGCCGTCCGCAACCGGGGCTACTGCCTGGGCACGGATCAGGACAAGCTCTCCCTTTCCGGGCTGACAGCCAATCTCGATGAATACGGCGTGAGTTGCCAGCCGGAAATTCAGGACTGTGTCCCCTCCACAAACGCACTGGTGCGGGAGCGGGCTGCCGCCGGAGCACCGGAGGGTCTGGTAATTCTGGCCAACCAGCAGACCGCCGGGCGGGGCAGACTGGGGCGGATGTTTTATTCCCCGCCGGACACCGGCCTGTACCTGAGCCTGCTGCTGCGCCCCCAGCAAATGCAGCCCCAGCACGCCACAAGGATTACCACCATGGCGGCACTGGCTGCCTGTGAGGCCATTGAAGCCGTCACCCAGCAGCAGCCTCAAATCAAATGGGTCAATGACATTTTCCTGGAGGGCAAAAAGGTATGCGGCATCCTCACCGAAGGTTCCTTTAATCTGGAAACGGGACAGCTGGACGATGTGGTGGTGGGCATTGGCTTTAACGTCTATCCCCCGGCAGAGGGCTTTCCAGAGGGACTGTCCCAAATTGCCGCTCCCCTTCTCTGCCAGCAGCACAGCGGGGTCAAAAATCAGCTGGCAGCCGCCTTTTTGAACCATTTCTTCCGAATCTACCGCACAGCGGGAGAGGATTATTCCGCCGCCTACCGTGCCAGAAGCATGGTGATTGGCAAACCCATTGTGGTTTCCACGTCTGCATCTTCCCGCAGCGCCATTGCCCTGGACATCGACCGGGACTGCCGGTTGATTGTGCGGTATGAGGATGGAAGCATCGACTCCCTCTCGTCCGCAGAGGTAAGCATTCGCCCCGTTTGAGCCAATTTACCAGTGGGTAAACAGCACCCCCGCCAGGGGCGTGAGCACCACCATGACCACAGAAAAGGTGAAGGAATCCACCGATGTTAATGTTGCCCGCTGCCGGGAGGGAAACATCCCTTGCAGCAGAGTGTTGGTGCGTACCTGCAAGGCATCGTCCGCCGCCGCCGACAGGAAGCCGCCCAGCACCATGAGCGGGTACACGGGGGCGTGTTCCAGCAAAATGCCCAGCAGCACCGCCGCTGCGGCAGCTGCAAAGCACCGCCGGAAGCGCCAGCGGGAAGCCACCAGAATCAGCCGGGAGCCGACAACGCCGCCCAGCGCCATCACCAGCAGCGCAAGCCCCAGCGCCCACTGGGGGATGCCCCGTTCCGGGAGCTTTGCCTGCAAGAAAAACAGCAGCAGGGTATCCATGGCTCCCACCAGGGAATTGGCGAGCATCATCAGCAGCGCCCTTGCCCCTGTCTTGAGGAAGCCCAGGCTCTCCTTGGCGCACAGCAGCAGTCGCTGGGCAAGGGTGCTGTCCTCTTGAAATTTCTGAAGCTGCACCTCCTGCAAGCCGGAGAGCGCCAGAATCTGCATTAGCCCCGTCACCAGGCTGGACGCATAGGCAATTTTGTAGCCCAGGGTCAACGCCAGCCCTGCACACAGGGTGGATAGACCGCCGCACAGGCGATAGATGGTCAGCTGATTGGATTCATAGCGGTCGAACCGTCCCTCCTGCCCCACACATTTCAGTGAATCATACGCCAAAGCATCCCCGGTACCGGAGGCAAAATTATAGCTGGCAGCAGTCAGACCCATGGAGATGCAGACGGTGGACAGACCGCCGGAAAGAAACATCGCCACATTAGCGGTCATCCGCAGCATGGCACTGACAATCAGCATTCGCTTTCTACCAAATACATCCGCCAATATCCCGGAAGGCAGTTCCAGCAGGAGGCTGACCAGATGAAACACCGTTTCCGCCATGCTGATTTCCACCAAGCTGAACCCCCGGGAGGACAGTATTGCCACCCAGGCACCGGTGAGGGTCAGGTTCTCCAGAACAGAAGAAGTGTATAAATATCCAATTTGTTTTTGAATTTTAAGCATAAAAATACTCCTTTATCGATTGGTGAAAACGACAAAGGAGGCAGCGGCACAATATTGCTGTGTAAAAATCGGTGGTCTAACCATCACTTACAGCCAAAAAAGAGCGCACTACCCCCATAGGAGCCAAAACATTGCCTTTTTTCAGCTGACAGTTGTTGATGGTCCAGCCCATTGTTTATCCCTCGGTTCGGAAAATATTTGTATATTCAGTATACATCTCTTTGCAGAGATGTCAAGGAAAAAATGGCGCAAAGTGCCTCTGTGCCCCCTCTGGGAGAGCCAAGGGCGCTTCGCGCCAGGGCGGGTGCGAACCGCTTACTGCTGCTTATCCAGATGGACATTCAGATGGGGATAGCACATTTCAATCTTATTTTCCGCGAACACAGCCTGGATTCGCTGGTTCACCTGGAAATAAACGTCCCAGTAGTCCTCGGTTTTTGCCCAGAAGCGAAGAACGTAGCCAATGGCACTGTCATCATAGGAGGTAAGCGCCGCAAAGGGTGCCGGGTCTTGCAGCACCTTTTCCACCTGTGCCGCTTGCAGCAGAGCATCAATCACGTCCTGGGCTTCCATATCATAGGAGGCCGTAACCTTGATTTCCGCCCGACGGGTTCCTCCAACAGTATAATTGGTAATCTGGGAGGCCGCCACGGTGCTGTTGGGCACAAAGACCACCTTGTTGTCCGGGGTGATCAGCCGGGTGTAGGTCATGCTGATTTCGTCCACCGTGCCGGACTCGTCCCCAATGTCCACAAAGTCGCCGGAGTGGAAGGGGTGGGTGGTGAGGATGGTAAAGCCGCCCACTAAATTGGTTAGCAAATTTTGCATAGCAAGGGAAACTGCCAGCGTTAAAACACTGGCCACGGCAACCACGCCGGTGACATCGATGCCCAAAGCGGAAGCCACATTGATGCCCAGCAGCAGGTACAGCGTCACCTGCAAAATCCCCAGCACCATGCTGTGGGCAGCTTTTTCCAGCCGGGATCGGCTCAGAGCGCGCCCCACCAGCTTCATTAGATATTTATCAGAATCAGGCCGACGGCCAGGGTCAGCACTGCCCCCAGCGCCCGCTGGAAGGAGTTTAAGCCCATTCCCTTGAGAACATCCGATAATATACCCATATCTTCTCCTTTTTCAAAGAGCCGCGCAGGTAACCCGCGCGGCTTCTGCGATGCTTACTTCATTGCGTCCTGGAACTGCACCTTCAGGTTTTCCACCTCGGGGCTAATGAGGAATGCCAGATAGTTTCCATCCGTCAGGATAACGCCATTCTTCACAATCACATACTGGTCGGGAAGATAGGATTCGGTTTCGTCCAGCTTGGCTTCCATGCGGGAAAATGCCAGGGTTTTCAGCCGCTCCAAAGCCTGGGCATCCTTCGCCTGAACCAGCCACACTTCATCCGCCTGAAGTCCCACGGCGCACACCGCCGCAATGGCCTGGACGCAGTCGTCTGCCTGGATACCCAGCAGGTTGAGCATATTCTCCCCATCCAGGGTCATCATCTCCGGCAGCGTCTCCTGCATCTTGGCGTAAACCCCAGCCAAGTCCACTTCCTTGTCCTTCTTCTGCGCGCCGCAGCCAGCCAGCAGGCCGGTCATCAGTGCGGCTGCCAAAATCATACAAAACAGTTTTTTCATTGTGCTTCTCCTCCGATACTCACCCAATAGGCATAGGCATTGAGTGCATTCATCCAGACAACGCAGCCCTCCCGATTCATGTGAATGGACTTATCCAGGCTGTAAATGGTTGCCATGTTGTTGGTGTGGTCTTCAATGTAGGGGGCAATGTCCACAAAGTGGCAGTCATTGTCCTGGGCGTACTGCTTGAGCAGCACATTGTACTCGTCAATCTTCCGGTTCTTTTCGATGCCCTTGCCGGTTTCGTACCACTCGGGGACGCAGCTTTCCAGATAGATTTCAATTTCCGGGGACTTCTCCCGAATCCGCTCCAGCATAATGTCCCAGCTGCCGAAGGTCTCATCGATGGTGCGGTAGGACAGGTCATTCTGCCCCAGCATAATGAACAGCTTCTTCACCCCGGAGCCTGCAACCACATCCTCGATGTACTGCTCGACCCCCTGGAAATAGAGGTTCTTATAGTGCAGCACAAAACCATTGAGGCTGACACCGCCCCGCACCAGGAACTTGGGATGCCCCAAAATTCCCTCCACCTGCTCGTTCTGGTACATAATATAGGAGATGGAGTCGCCCAGGATGCCGGCATCCTGGAAGAACACATTGTTGCTTTCATCCACCACCGGCCCATAGCGCTTGGGACTGCGCAGCACCTCTGCCGGAAGCGCCATCAGGCTCTCCTGGGAATCTGCCAGGCAGCCCACCGCAATCTCAATTTTCTGGTCTTCATAGGAAGCCGTCACCGTGGTGCTGCCCACGCCGGTGGCTTCCAGCACGCCGCCATCAAAGGTAGCCACCGCCGGATTGGCACTCTCCCAGGTCACCTTGTCCCGGGGCACAGTGCCGATGTAGATGTCCTCCTTCTCCCCCACCAGGGAAAAATCAATTCTGGAAACCGTAAAAAACAGCGTCTCCGCCGCCGCGCTGGCAGTGAGCGTCAGCGCGGCCAGACTCAGAAAAGTGAGTACAAATGCAGCAATTCCTTTTAAGTGCCGTGTCATATTGGAAAATGTCCTCCACTTCCTCTTTTATTTTCCGCATATTGTTTTTCTGTCTGGAATTTGTTTTTATTTTATCGTGTTATCCATCGTTTGTCAAGGCAGAGGAAGTGCGCCCGGATTTGGCGGCAATTCACAAAAATGCAACAATTTTCGTCCGGTACAATCTGCAATTCTTGTAGGATTCTCTTGTTGCATCCGGCGGTGAGAATGGTATAATAACAACGCTAAGAGCATGAGTTACCCTATGCTCTACGGTAATTTTAGAAGAATCAGAGGTATCATTATGGAGTATCTGCTTTCCATCGGCGTTGCCATGCTTGCCGGACTGATGCTGACCCGACTGACCAAAAAATTCAATCTTCCCGACGTTACCAGCTACCTGATTGCAGGTCTGCTGGTCGGCCCGCTGGCGCTGGGCGCTCTGGGCATCCCCGGCGTTGGCTTCAAGTCCTTTGAATTTGTTGAAGATATGGGTCTCATTTCCGATGTGGCGCTGGGCTTTATCGCTTTTGCCATCGGCAACGAATTCCGCCTGGAAGAAATCAAACACATCGGCAAACAGGCAACCGTCATCGGCATTGCCCAGGCGCTGACTGCCACCGCCTTGGTTGACATTGCCCTGTTACTGCTGCACCTGGTGCTGGGTGACGAGGTGCTGCCCGTCTCCACCTGCATCATTCTGGGCGCCATTGCCACCGCTACCGCTCCCGCCGCGACCATCATGGTCATCAACCAGTACAAAGCCAAGGGCCCCCTGACCTCCATCCTGCTGCCCATTGTGGCACTGGATGACGCTGTGGGTCTGATGGTATTTGCCGTCTCCAACGGCATTGCCCGGGCGCTGATCAGCGGTTCCGTCAGCATCATGTCCGTGCTGGTCAATCCCATTTTGGAAATTGTCGGCTCCCTGCTGCTGGGTTCCCTGCTGGGCTGGCTGTTCAGCCGTCTGGAGCAGTTCTTCCATTCCCGTTCCAAGCGTCTGAGCCTCGCCGTTTGCTTTGTGTTCCTCTGCACCGCTCTGTCCAAGCTGGATTTTGAGTTTGCAAACGGCATCGACTTCGGCTTCTCCCCCCTGCTGGTGTGCATGATGTGCGGCACCATCTTCTGCAACCTGTGTGACTTCTCCGAGGAAATCATGTACCGCACCGACCGCTGGACCGCTCCCGTGTTTGTGCTGTTCTTCGTCCTCAGCGGCGCAGAGCTGGATTTGCGGGTGTTCTCCAGTGTGGCTGTCATTGGCATTGGTGTTGTAAACATTCTGGCTCGCTCCTCCGGTAAGATTCTTGGTGCTCACTACAGCGCCAAGGCCATGGGCTGCCAGGAAACCATCTGCAAATATCTGGGCATCACCCTGCTGCCTCAGGCCGGTGTGGCTCTGGGCATGAGCGTTACCGTTGCCGCCGAGTTTGGCGCAGAGGGTGCGCTGATTCGCAACATCACCCTGTTCTGCGTCCTGATTTATGAGCTGGTTGGCCCTGTGTTCACCAAGATAGCACTGACCGCCGCCGGAGAAATCGAGACCTCCGACAAGGTTTCCAACCGTGGTGTCATCCCCACCACCCCCAGCAAGAAGGCTTGACATTTTTCGGCAAAATAGTATAATAAACAGGAAAATAAAACTGTAAGGAGTCTTTCCCATGTTCTATCATATGCGCGTTGCCGGGCTGGAACGGGATCTTCCTATCTGCCCTGTCAACGAGAATTTGTCCATTGCCGGTTTTGTCATCTTCGGTGACCAGGAACTGACGGTTGCCTGCGCCAAGGAGCTGCTTGCCAAAGTTCCGAAGTATGATTACCTCATCACCGCAGAGGCCAAGGGTATTCCTCTGGCACACGAAATGGCACGTCAGGCCGGTGATGCCAAGTACATTCTGGCGCGAAAGGCTCCCAAGCTGTATATGCAGGATGTGTTCTCCGTCAGCGTCAACTCCATCACCACTGCCAAAGAGCAAACCCTGTACCTGGACGGTGCGGATGCGGCACTCATGAAGGGCAAAAAGATTCTCCTGGTAGACGATGTGATTTCCACCGGCGAGAGCATGGCTGCCCTGGAAGCACTGGTTGCCAAGGCCGGCGGCGAAATCTGCGGCAGAGCTGCCATTCTGGCAGAGGGCGATGCCCAGGAGCGCCCCGACATTGTGTATCTGGAAAAGCTGCCCCTGTTCCACCCCGACGGAACGATTATGGAGTAATCAAAATCCCACGGCTTTCATTTGCCGTGGGATTTTTGCGCCTTATTCACTGTTCCCTGCACCTGTGGGGCGGCTCGTGCCGCCCGCTATCCCGGATTCCCGAGAACACTCACGCCCCCCTGTAGGGGCATTTCCGATTATTTCAGCAGCGCTGCAACATCGTTTCCATCCAGGGTGAACGCGACTGCGGTGTTTTTATGGGTCAAATGATAGCTCGTGCCGGACAGCAAATCCGCAATATGGAAGGTGGATTCCGCTTCCGTGGTCTTAAAGATGACGGTGGTAATGCCGCTGGCTTGCAGCACACGCAGCCCCGCAATGGTGCCGGACAGGGTAGCGGTATTTTGGTTTACCGTAATCGTCAGCACATTACCGCTTCTGCTCTCGGCATAGGTGATGTACCAGCCCCGCTCGTCGGTCACCTGGAACAGCGCCCAGCGGGTTCCCTCGGCCTTGCGGGTGTGGGTTTCGTTGCATCCGGTGTGGTTGCAATGGGCGGTTTCCGTGCCGTCTTCGGTATAAGAGGCATTGTCATTATAAATGTAATCCGTGAAGTCATGTCCCAGCTTGCTCCCGGTATCGGGAACGGTGTCCGTTGCGGTGCAGCCGCCTTGTCCATAGCGGACGCACTTGGCGGTCTTGGTGCCGTCCTGCTCACAGGTGGCATCTCCGTTGGAGACGTAATCCTTGAATTCGTGGTTCAGTTTCGAGCCTACATCGGGAACGGTGTCGGTTGCGGTGCAGCCGCCATGTCCATAGCGGACACATTTGGCGGTCTTGGTGCCGTCCTGCTCGCAGGTGGCATCCCCGTTGGAGACATAATCTTTGAAATCGTGATTCCGTTTCGAGCCAACATCCGTAACCGTGTCCCTTGCGGTGCAGCCGCCCTGGCCGTAGCGGACACACTTGGCGGTTTTGGTGCCGTCCTGCTCACAGGTAGCATCCCCGTTGGAGACATAATCCTTGAATTCGTGGTTCAGTTTCGAGCCAACATCCGTAACCGTGTCTGTTGCGGTGCAGCCGCCCTGTCCATAGCGGACACATTTGGCGGTTTTGGTGCCGTCCTGTTCACAGGTGGCGTTTCCATCGGAAACATAATTCTGGAAATCGTGGTTCCGTTTCGAGCCAACATCGGGAACGGTGTCCGTTGCCATGCAGCCGCCCTGTCCGTAGCGGACGCACTTGGCGGTTTTCGTGCCGTCCTGCTCACAGG
>ERZ772861.1323-NODE-1323-length-21037-cov-3.247307_pt1 | contig 21037 bp, 20 predicted proteins | sample MGYA00512135_ERZ772861 | MGnify/ENA primary metagenome ERZ772861 (study PRJEB29015, sample SAMEA2737700) | human gut metagenome | biome: human gut; feature: human-associated habitat; material: faeces | place: China | collected 2012 ...
TTCAAGTCCCATTTCCCGCACCAGTGTAAAGGACATTCGATTTTCGAGTGTCCTTATTTTTTATTCTTAAAAGATCGGAAAATCAATAGCATTAAAAACAGCCATTATAGAATCAGAGTTTTCCGATAATGCGGAAGATGAAGAAATTTTCAAAAAACACTTGACTTTAAAGCTCCGCTATGATATAATATCAACGTTGACTATTTGGCAACGTATTAAATATGCAGGTGTGGCGGAATTGGCAGACGCGCTAGCTTCAGGTGCTAGTGATCGCAAGGTCGTGTGGGTTCAAGTCCCGTCACCTGCACCATCAAGAGGCTATAAAAAAGATATAGCCCGTGAAAACCCTGATTTTATCGGGGTTTTCACCGTTTTATACGGCAAAATTTCAGCGACCGTTTTTGTAGATGTAAATCGGTCGTTTTCCCTTTATATAAGGTTTTGAACTCTCACACAACCGAACACCCAATACGCAGGCAGATAGAAATCAAAAATCTATAAGTAAAACAACCTTTTTTGCAGCTAAAGCACACAATGAACTGAGGTGAAATACTGTGCAGCTTCTTTATGGCGTACCTGAAGATATTGAAAAATGGATGGACTTAATAACAGAGGTTCGATGGAATTTTCCGGGGCTTGAAACACAGGAAAAGCTAAATGAGCATAAAACCACCGTCCTGAAATTTATGGATAAACGACAGGCTGTTTGTGTAAAAGAAGAATCCGAAATTGCAGGAGTTATATTATTTTCGAGGAAACACAACATGATCTGCTGTCTCGCAGTTGCACCCCGATACCGTCGCCGCGGTGTGGCTACAATGCTTATGGTTGAGGCGCTTGCCAATTTAGACAGGGCAAAAGAAATATCGGTTTCTACATTTCGGGCTGATGATGTAAAAGGAATTGCACCAAGAACATTGTATGAGAAATTCGGTTTTGTTGCAGATGAGCTTATAGAGGAATTCGATTACCCAAATCAAAAATTTGTCCTTTTCCCCGCCGGCGCAGAGCGAAAAGCCAGACAGATGTCTATTAACGGTATGGTTCGGGAAATCAGCCGTATTCTTGCGGACTGTGACCCTACAATATATTTGTACGGTTCGTCTGCATTGAATGATTTCAGATTGGGTTGGAGCGATATTGATATTTTAGTCCTGACGGAGAAGCAAATATCCGAGTCACAGGCAAATTTGCTTGTAAATCTCCGCCGGACTATGCTCGCAGATGAACCCGATAATCTTTATTACCGTTCTTTTGAGGGCGCTATGCTCACCAGAAGTGCCTTTCTCGCAAACGCTGATGACCGAGTGGTTTATTGGGGTACAAGCGGAGAGAGAATTACCGACAGGTATTTGCTAGATGGCTTTGGCAAAACAGAACTGATTGAGAGCAGCCTTCTTTTGTACGGGAAGGATATACGAAAACAACTGAGATATCCGGATTTACATGAGTTGTATGCCGATGTAAATCGTCACTATAAGACTATAAGAAAGTACGCACAAAGCACCGGAAGAAATTTTTGTTCTTTCGGTTGGCTGTTGGATATATCTCGTTGCATATACACACTTCGCACAGGCAAGATTATTTCTAAAACAAAAGCGGCAGAATGGGCGCTTCAAAACAATCTCTGCCCGGATGTGCACGCTCTAACAACCGCATTGAATGTCCGCAAATGCCCGTTAAAGTACCGATATGATAAAGATACATTCGACTATGCTGAAACACTTGGCGAGGTTGTTCAGCGTTTTGCAGATGTGTTAGAAAAAGAATTGAAAAAAGATGGAAAATCTATTTTACAGTCCTTAGGCAAATGAAAACACCATTGAAATCTGAACTACTAAGTTCAAGCTCAATGGTGTTTCTATCAAAACGCAAAAACAGAAAAATAAGGCTTATTGCAGTGCTTGACATGGAAAAAATTAAAGAATATACTATTTTCCCGGGGATGCACGTAACAACAGTTTTAACGCAAAACAGTTGTTTGATATAATCGTCTTTAGCGGTAATTTTGTTTTACCTTTCCATCTTTTGCAAAACATAAAAAGAGATGGACAAATATGTGAATTATCTCATTAGAGCTCAATCATCAATTTCGATTTTAAAACATAAACAAACATTTGTTTTCCCTATCAACATCATCTTTCAAACTCGTTCATATGATCGAAAAAGAAGTCAGAATACACCCGTACTCCTTCCAGTTCAGTCCATCGCTTTTGAATTACCGGAGAAGAATCAATGTCATAAATTTTGGCCCAACGAAGTGACAGAATAAACGGAGAGTGCGTTGATATAATAAACTGACAATCGTGATTACGAACACAATCTTCAATAAAATATTTTAACATAACCTGATTCTTTGGTGAAAGACTGTTCTCCGGCTCATCAAGAAGATATAATGCTCCGTCTGTAATTGAATCAACAAAAAAAGATAACGCACTTTCTCCATTAGATCGTTCCTGTAAATTGCGCATAACATTTGCTCGTAAATGCTGCGACAATGTTGTGCTTTTCTTTCTTGCGTTAAAAGCTTTGTTCCAGCGTTCGTAGTCATCAAGTCCTTGAAGTCGATTGGGTTCTGTGCTACTACGCTCGTTAATATATTCCGTTATTGCATTAGCCTTTTTGTGATCCACTCCCTCGTTTATGCGACGAATTTCAAGAACCCTCTCAAACACATCATCGCTTGTGATTATCCTGCTTGCACCTGTAAGAGGTTTTTCAAGGTCATAACGGCACAACTCCACATAATCATCAAAATAATCGCTTCTGTTATATGGAGTAGAACGATCTAATTTTAGGGCTTCTGCCATAACATTCAGAATTGTGCTTTTCCCGCTTCCGTTATTGCCGTAAAAAATGGTAATATCTTCAAAAACAAAATCTGTAAGATTACGATCTCGAAACAAGACAAACGGATACTCTGTTGCATGGTATGTACTGAGACTTTTTCTTTTAAACAACGGGGAGTTAGGATTAAAAAAACTCTCGTCCTCTTCTTTAGAAAGCATGTGAAACGAATTTAAAAATATCATAGCTAAACTCCTTAAACAAACCTTTTTGAACGCAGCTGTATATTAGCGCGTGTTCTGTAATTTCGCAATTTTCAAGACATATTCTTCCTCTTTCTGCTGCGGAGTCTTGTATTGCAGTTTTTCAAAGGTCTTTCTCCGAATAACAGGCGGGAACATTTATATCTTGCCCGTTCTGCGCCGATCCCGATTTTCCCTTCGAGCGGAGCGTCCCGTACAAGGTCATTCCATAATATCGTACAGCTTCATCAGCTCGATACGCTCCTTCGCCAATTTAACAGAGCCGGAAGCGCCGCCGTCTGCGGAGGAATGCTTTTCGCCCGCATAATGCACGATACGCTGAAACCACGCTGCGGGCAGCAGATACGGATGCTTTTTAAGGTACGGATACCGCCGTTTCAGATAATCCGTCTTCGGAAAAATCGTGCGGAGCACACTGCTCTTCCCTCCCGTGCGGCTGGCTTTGACCGCGTTGAGCGTCACCGTCGATGCGTGAAGCCGCGTATAGTCGTTCGATCCGTACACGCCACCGCAGAGGGTATCGTGCAGCAGCGGCTCCGCATCAACGGAGCAGTTCCACGGCTCGTAAAGCGCAAACGCGATCCCCAAGTACTCCCGGGCAATTTTGAAAGCCGCGGCGGCAAACGTAGCTGCATGGACGTCGGCGCACTGATCGTGCAGGTGCTGCCAATCGATTTCATCGTGATACTCCCGTGCCCACAGTCCGATATCGCAGAACTGACGCAGACCGATGCCGCTGCGCACAAAGTGCTTGTAGGCGTGAAGGATCAGATACAGCAGGTGCTCATGCGGCGGCATGGCAAAAAATCCGTCAATCTCAACGGGATGTATGTCGGCAAAAAAGCGGTTCAGATCATCATGCGCGTCCTCGGAAGAGTCGAACAAGCGCCTGTGCAGTTCAATATAAAGCGGATCGTCTTTTTTCGTATATGTCACCTCGTCCGCCGCGGAAAGCTCGTCCGCGGGCGTATCGGTGGAAAGTCCGTTCGCCGTCAGCGCCTCATGGCAGGCGAAAAACTCGCTGTCGGGGATGTAAAGATCGTCGTCGCCGCTTATGCGGTGGTCCTTCAGCGGATAGAGCCTGCTGCAAAGCTGTCCCTTGACCGCGACGGGATGAAGTCCCGCCGCGCGAAGCTTGGCATAAAGAGCGGCGAACTCCGCCGACCGCACGGTCTGATGCAGCACCTGTCCGACGATCTGCTGTTTGACAAGCGCGAACAGCGCAGCGTTTTCCTCGGCGGCGGGCGTTTTGCGGACAGCCTCGAAGAGGATCGGCAGCAGCTTCTGCTGATTTGCCAATGCGAAAATGGCATTCCAATCGACGTTTTCCACGATCAGATCGGCTCCGGAAACGCTGTTCTTGACAATATGCAGAAATTGTGTTTCGGTGGTCGTCAGGGTCATGTTAGTGTGCCGAGCCCTTTCCTTGATTTTTTCAATGGCATGAGCAAGAAGCAGCGATGTTGAGCCGACAAATGCGCCCAAAGTGTTGCAGATCACATCGTCCGTCTCGGCAAGTCCCAACGAAAAGCGATACTGCGTGAACTCAATAGATGCGCTGAGAACAAATCCGACCAATGTCGTGAACGCGATCCGGCGGCTGCAGCGCCACTTTGACGGCAAAGCATTTGAGAGCGTCAGCCCCAGCGGGAAGAAGAGGAACACGTTCATCAGCATCTCGCGGTAAAGCTCGGGCTGCCGATGCGCGGCGGTGAATGCGGCAAATGGTGTGAGGATAATGTCGTACCTGCCCGGGGTACGGGACAGAACGGTAGCGTAGAGGATGATGATGGCGGCTGCAAAAGATAAAAACGCATTAACAACATTTCGCTTTCTTTCATCGAAGTTCATGCAGACCGCTGTCCAAATCATGAGCAGCAAAAAAAGTAAACCGCCCACGGCCCATAAATTCATTGCATAAATTTGTTGAAACATACCATTACCGCATCAATTTATGAATTATACGAACCCACAAACTCTTGTTCCGACGTTCTTTTGTCAGTTCTTCCTTCGTCGGCTTGCAGCAAACGGAAACCAAATCGTCGAAAGGCATTCTGCCGTACCCCGCCCAAAACTCATCATAGCGTGCAGGCTTTTGAATAGGCGCAAGAGCTGCCGGATTAAATGTAAAAGCGTTATCCGCGGCAACTGCAGTTTGCAGCTGATCCTTACAGCTTTCAAACAGCCTGCGCCCTCTTTCACTGTGCAGCAAAATCAACGATGTACCCTGTGGGTTATAAGCCTCCGGTTGGATACCTTTAACTCCCCAATAATCTGCCAAAGTGATATCGCTGCAGCGCCCGATGCCCTTAAATTTACACAAGAAGCATGAGTTGCGGGAGTACAACCCCTTCAGAAATCCACGCTGATAAGAATTTTCTGCAGCAGTCTGCCGGAACTCTCCGCCGTTGTCAAACTCAGCGCGGATATGGTAGCTTTCCCATCCGGATGCCTTGTTGCGAAAAGAAAAGTCGGTCAATCTGCCGCCATACTGCTTCTCCAATGCTACCGCATAGTCTTTCCACACAATAGGAGAAGGAACGCTGTGGCAAACGGTATCCTGTGTGATCAGCTTTTCATATTCCTTGCCAAGATAGCTTTTCAGTGCTGCTACTTGGCACGGCATTCCGCTGAAATATACCCACCGTCCGGCTTTCAGCGCCGTTTTCACCTGAAAATAGCATTCTGATTCGATACGGCTTTGGACATACTTGGAACTGCAAAGCGAAGAAAATTCAGAAATTGTCTCGACAGCGGTATGCACCACATTGAAATACTTATCGAATGATGCGCCAAAAACAAGTCCGCCGCGACGAATAATCTCAGCAGCCAACACAGGAAAAATTGCGCCGGAAGAAGATTTGGAGAGAAGCGTCTCGTCCTTGGCATATCCGGTCAGAATATCAGTATGTACGGATATCTGCGGCGGTGTGGAAACGGGACATTTCAGAGCGCAAATTCCGCAATCCGTACATTTCACCGAATCAACCGCGGGATGTAAAAAGCCATGCTCATCCGGCTGCATTTGTATAGCAGAGGATGAGCAAATCGCCGCACACATTCCGCATCCGGTGCAAATCTCAGATTTTTGAGTGATGTTCATTCGTAAATCTCCTTAGATTTTTCAGGGAGTGATAACCGAGACCGAATATCAGACATGATACTGTTGTAACCGCACACAACAAAAGTCCCTTATCCTTATCAAATACTTTCTGCAGTGCAAGGATGAAAAGAGGATGCCAAAAGTATGTAAAATTTGCAGCATCCCGGCAAGCCGAAGCCAATCTGCTTTTCTCCTCAAACGGGTAAGTAAGACAGTTTCGGAAGAGCAGGAAAAGAAGCGGATAAAGAAATACTGTAATTTCGATTGTTCTTGCCATTCCCGTGACGGTCACGGCAATAATCTCAGCCGCAAAAAGCAGTGCCGTTAAAATGGTTACAATCAACAACTGTTTATCGGAAATGCGTAATTTCAGCTTTCCTTCCGAAATTGTCCATCCAAGAGCAGTGAAAGGAAATCCCATTAGAAACATCCGTCGAACGCTCGGAAACCATCCGCTGTCAAACAGTAGATTCAAGACAGGCAGTCTGGTGCCAACACCATAATACGATGTCCCCAATAGACCAACGACATAGCAAACGACCGCCAACGGAAGCAGCATTTTTGTCAGTTTGAGTTTACAGAGAAGACCGATCAATACCATTGAATAGATAATGCCCACCATGTACCAAAGGTGATAGTAACTGCCGTTGAACAGTAAATCCATCAGCATCCATTTCTTCGGTTCATGCAGCAACGATGGATTCGCCAGAAAAATCACGGCGAAATAAACCAATGACAGAAATGTATATAGCTTGACGTTTTCCCAAACGGAAGATGCTATAGCAGGACTACCTCTATTGATATAGTTTTTATGCAGAAAGTAACCGCTTGCACAAAAAAAGAACGGTACCGCAACACGAGTCAGTATCTGAATGCCTCCGTTAGTGTAACCGGAAAGCCATGTGACTGCCTGTGTATGAATAGCAACAACCAGAATCGCCGCAAGCAGGCGTGCAATATCAATACTATTGATGCGATGAGTTGGCATTTCATCTTTCCCTAATATGCGAGAAAATTTTTGAAACAGGGCCTTTGATAAAAGTCTTTTCATAGTCGTTCATCATGAAAAAATATGCCAATATCCAATAAATAACGGCATAGACAACTGCTAAGGCAAAAAAAATCAGCCAACTGCCGATAACTATTTTATCGAGTACAATCCAACCTACAGCTCCCATTAACAGCATAACCGGACACATTTGCGCAATGTTCTTCCAGAACAGCGAAATATCAATACCGATCTTTTTATAATAGTACCAATTAATAATCAGTATATTGCCGATCACATAAGCAATACATGTTGCTATGGCTGCGCCTATAATGCCGTATCTTTCCACCCAAAGAAAGGTCAGACCGACGTTCAATACGGCAATACATAAATAGACTGCAGATCGAAACCGATGTTTATTCATAGCATAAAGAATATTTAATCCGGTATTTTGAATCAGCGGAACCGTCACCGGAATCATAACCAACAATGCTACGTAGTAAGCAGTTTCATAACCGTCCCCTGCCCAGAGAGCAATAAATTGCCGACCGAAAGCTACGAATGCAGAAACAATAAATGATGTAAGTAAAAACTGAAGCCGTCCGACCTTTATAAACAACGCCGTAAATTCAGAGTGCGGTGTATCATTGACAGCCATATTCGTCACCTTTGGCATCAGAACAGCGCTGATAGCCGTTGAAAGACCCGTAAGATAATTGTTGAATGTTGCCCCGACGTTATAAACCGCCGTAGCTACCGAACCAATCGCCCAACCGATAATGAGCTTGTCTGTGGACCAAAAAAGAATGTCAACGATATTGGCCACAAACACGAATAAAGAAAAGCCGATAATCTCGCTGATAAGACCGTTCTCCACCTTCTTAAAACCGGGACGGATATGCAGACGTCGGATCACATATACAGTATATATCACATAGGTAACAAAATTCAACGCCGTTGTGGAGAGCACAAGACCTACGGAGCCGAAACCGAGAAACAGCAATACAAGATTCAGACACGGCGACACTACGCTTGTGATCAAAGAAACCGTCTTGCTGAAGATAAATCTTTCGTGTGCCAAAATTATGGAGCTGAACACATTGAAAGGCATGAAAATTGCAGTGTTCAGCGTCATCAAACGCACCAATCTCTCCAAAAGTACCAACTCGTCCGGTGTCAAGGAACGACCGTATGCCCCCAAATGGAACGAGCAGAATGTCCCTACAATCAGAACAGCCACACCAATCACAGAGTATATCTTGATAAAAAGACCGAAAACACGCCGTTCGCCCTCCAAATTTCCTTCTGCACGATACTTGGAAAGATAGCGGATAATAGAACCTCCTATACCGAAATTCAGCAATCCGATATAACCCATAACCGACTGTGCAATTCCGTAAATACCATACTCTGCCTGACCTAACATACGAAGCATGATCGGCGTGTATATGAACGGGATCAGATTTCCGATCAACAGATTCAAATAGGACAGCAGTGCACCTGCCTTAATCTCATTGCGTTTCATGCGTTTGCAATATCCTCCAATGCTTTGCGTGCCTCATCTGCACGAGCGATATAGCCGGGAAGCATCTCATTGAGGTGCTTCCGGACGGCATCACGCTTCTCATACAAGGGTATAAATGCCTGTGTGAGTTCATTGCTTTCCTTGAGCTGCTGCACCGGCAGAACATAGCCATTCTCATTTCCGAAAAGATCACGTGCAATTCCCCTTGCTTTAACAGAATAGCCGACTGTGAGCGTCGGCACACCGGTGGAGTAAGCAGCAATAGTAGCGTGAGTACGTGCACCGACAAAAAAGCTGCACTTGGAAATGATGTACTTCAGCTCCGGTGCGGTATGGTCACTAACCAAGAACAGGCGCGGATTCTGATTGAAATCATCATAGAGCTGTTTCAGCGGGATACGGTCGTCGTTACTTTTCCAAACGACATGTGGTATCAGAGCAATGGAGGCATCTGTGTTATCCAAGATATATCGGATGAGAGCTTTGTAGTTTGCATAGGTTGCGCCGACATCCTTTTCATTTTTGATAATCACAGGACTGATATTGATGCCGATAACCTCAACATTAGAGAAGCATTCGTTCGTCGCGCATTTTTCCGACTGCATATAGAACGCCGGATCAGGCATTTGTACAGCATTGATTCCGACAGATTTAACGGCTTCATAGGTTACACACTCTCTGGCTGCAACCAAGGCATAATTACTCAAATCTTCAGAAACCGAAGGTTCTGCCACGACATCCGGCTCAATAGAGCAACCCCAAAGAACCGTTTTAATATGTTGCTTTCCAAATGCCCGGTTCAGATATGCGTACATGGCTGTATTGCCATAGCAATAATTGTCTCCACCGACAGAAAGTGCCACATTGGCACGCCCACTCAATTGCTGAATCACGGGAATATAATACAACCCATCCATATCAGTGTAGTTTCCTGTCAGCTTCAGCTTGGCATAAGCCTTAAAAAAGGCTATGTCCCGTCTTCGTTCCTCTTTAGCAGGAATGACCTTTGAAATGTTGTCAAGACCATATCGAATGTCTTCACTAACGTTTTCAGATAAAACTGTATATGAAGCGTTCTTCAAAATCTGTATTGTTCCGCGTATAATTGCTTCACAGCCGTGATTTCCGCAGCCGCCATTACCATAAAACAAGACGTTCATATCTTCACTCACTTATCATATCCGATACCGTCCGCAAGCTTTGCTTTCATATCTGCCTTTTCCTCATCAGATTTGTCGACCCAGAATGTCGAAAAAACAGGGCGTTGTTCCATTTGAGCCTTGTGTTTTTTCACAAAGTTCTCATAGCAGCCCACAATGCGAATGGGGTTGCCAACGGCGATAGAACCAGAGGGAATATTCTTTGAGACAACAGAACCGGCACCAATCACGCAGTTGTCGCCGATGCTCACACCGGGCAATACAATAGACCCATGACCGACAAAGACATTGTTACCTATTCTCACCCTACCAACCTTACTGACTCCCAGCGAAATCTGGGTACTGGCATCATGGGCTAACACCATAACTCCGGTCAATGTCACGTTATTTCCAATAGAAACAAGGAACCCATGCCCAAAGTCAATATTCGTATTATACAGATGAACATTTTCCCCAATTTCTATACCGCGAGAACGAAGGTACTCAATGCTGTTATAGTCGATAGGCTTTTTCAAATGTAATTTGATGAGGACTCGCTCCAAAAAATTCATCGTTACTTTTCTCCATCTATCACAGTCTCGATTTGCTTCATGATCTGCTCCGGGCTGAATTGTTCCGGACACCTCGTATTCTCTTTAATGCGCTGATACGGTTTCTTTTCATTCAGAATCGTCAACACTTTTTCTGTCAGCGATTCCGGAGACCGCTCTGTAAGCAATCCGTTAATTCCATCCTCGATAAATTCACACGGACCGCGAGACTTTGTCACCACGCACGGAACGCCAAGCGCCATCGCTTCCAATACCGTCAGACCCTGTGATTCCACATATGACGGATGCACAAACAAATCCGCATATCTTATGTAAGGGTAAGGATTCGTTTTACTTCCTTCCAAAATAACATGATCCTTCAGGGCATGCTCTGCAATCAACATTTCCAGCTTTGCCCGTTCCGCACCCTCTCCGATAACATGCCAAGTAAAGTCTATGCCCGCATCTTTCAACGCTCTTGCAGTGGGAATGATATTTTCAAAATGCTTCTCCGGCGCAAGACGACCGACCGAGACAATATGCAGCATATCATCGGTATATGGCGAATATGCCGCCTTCAGTCTAATTGCCTCAGCATCCAGCATACTCGGAATGCAGACCAGCTTATCAGCAAGCTCCGGCAGTTGTTCTTGCAGCATTTCCTTGCAGGATTGCGATGCTAGAACCACTGAATCCATCTTGCTGCACATATCGCCATAGGTCACACGATTCACATTGAAATCGCCGTGATGCCACCAAGTGATTTTCCTGTCTGCTTGAACGGAATATGCCGCCAAATCGGAGCAAATGCCTGTACGAAATCCTATTACGCAATCGTAACGGTGCTTTCCGAGCAGGACAGTTGCAGCAGATTTCAAGGCGCGTGCGCCGAGAATCTTATACCGCAAAAACATAAAACGCAGGCGCAGACACATCCAATCATGTGCTGCAGCACACCGACGAATCGATGACACAAAGCTGCCATAAGTATTATGAATGTCCCGAAACAGCACATGCACTTCCGGCGGCAATTCCGAAGCATAATCACCGACATCCTCCAACAGCAAAAGATCAACGGCATATTTCGTGTAGTCCATGTGCTTGAGAATATCTGCAAGAGAACGTTCCACTCCCCCGGCATTCAGATGACCGTTAATAAAAAGTATATGTTTCATACGTTTTACCTTTTTAACAGCAGCATAGCGGGACGAAGATACTTTTTCTTGTAAATCAGTGTAACAATTTTCAGCTTCCATGAAATATTTAATCGACTGATATTAATACTCTGCAACGCTTTATGCGTCAACGGATCATCTAAAACCTTTCCGGACTCACGCAGGAGTTCTCTTGCTGACAGTCCGGCAAAAATTCTCTGATTCATTGCCATATATACAAAAAACAGCATACAGCGATGAATCTGCTGTGTGAAATCGTACTCCTGTTTTTTTGCAAAGCTCATGTTAATCCGACACCAGAGCTCACGCAAAAGCGGCCATTTGTCTTTATACGCCGCATGTGTTACAGAATCCGGATTCTGTCGATAGTGGTAAGGCGCATATCCCTTCAGATATGTCATACTTTTTGCGAAGTATCCCACCTCGGAGCCAAACTGAAGATCTTCCGAGAAGCGCATACCTTCAGGAAAAGAAAGTTTATTTTCATCAATTACGTCTCGTCGAATCAGGAGAAGCCAATTCGAAATCGTTACCGGATACTCCATATTATCCGGCATCAAAAGCTGCGGGAAGTATACAGAATGCATTCGCGCACGGTCATAGAACCCGCCGGGAAGATCGTGTGTATAAAGCTGACTGCTGTTTCCGCATTCTTTCAGGCAGTCGCAAATTACAAGATCACAGTTGTTTTCTTCGGCTGTATCAAGCATTCGCTCATACATATCCGCGTCGATCCAATCGTCGCTGTCTGCGAAAGCGATATACTCTCCGTGCGCAATACTCAAGCCACAGTTTCTGGCAGCCGCAGCCCCGGAATTCGCCTGATGGACAACCTTTACCCGATCATCCTGTGCCGCATACCGATCGCAAAGCATCGGACTTGCGTCTGCAGAGCCGTCATCCACAAGAATCAATTCGATATCATTAAGCGTTTGACGAAGAATGCTGTCTACACACTCGCACAAATATTTTTCGGCATTATAAACCGGGACGATAATACTGACTTTTGGCATATACATCTCCATTAGTGATGAATTGCTTTCCGTAACCGCCGAATCATACGTCCGATTTTCACTCTGATTTGAGTTGTTTTCGGCTGCCAACTCATCGAGTACCAGTGAATCGAGTATGTATTCTCCGTCTTGATCAATTTTCCCGTTGCACTATCTAATGGGTTAAAGTAGTCTGCCGGATAAACGTGAATCCCTGCCACACTCTGTTCCAGACCGTTACGCACAAGTCCAAAGCGTTCCATCACATCAGTGTTCAATTGCGGGCAACCAACAGGAGTTACACTCCCGTCCGGCTGCATATAGTGAAGTTTTCTGTACTCTTCAATCATCGCCTGCACAACAGGATGATGCGGTACCGCTGCCATAATTTGTCCGCTATTGACAAATTGGTCATTTTCAAACCCGATAATCCCTTCCTCATTCAATAGCGGTGTAATATCACGCACAGCCTCTACATCGGTATCAAAGTACACTCCGCCATACTGTTCCAAAGCAATCAAACGCATTACGTCAGATACAAAGGCATATTTTTTGGCAGAATACGCCTCTGCCATGAAAGGCATAGAAAGGCAGTCACTGTTATCCTCGTTCCATTCACGAATTTCAAAATCCGGATATAATTCACGCCAACCGGAAATACACTTTTTTGCCAGCTCCGTTTTTTCTCCTCGCCCAAACCAACAGTAGTGAATGATTTTGGGAATCATGAATCAATCCTCCGTCAGCGCGTAGATTTTTTCAACCTCCGCACTATTTGTGTAGTCTCTTTTTTTACAGTTTTCCGAAAGCTGCCTCATTCGCTCGGGATCGCGCAGCAAAGCTGCAATGCCGGAGGCACAGCCTTCATTATCCATAGGTACGACTATACCATCTGTACCGTCTTCCAACTGACTGTCGGATGTATCGTACTTTGTTATAATAACGGGCTTGCACAAAAGCTGCGCCTCGCGCACAGATACCGCCTTTCCCTCATAACGGGACGGCTGCACATATAAATCACAGGCACGCATATAAGAATAGGGATTGTCTTTCTTACCAAGTATAATGACGCGATCCTGCATACCTAACTCGACAATCTTCCGGCGAATCAGCGCTTCATTACCTCCATATCCTATGAGATACCACTTGACGTTAAGGCCGCTTTCTGTCAGGCGACGGCAAATGTCCGGCACATTGTCGAAATTCTTCGCATCGCAGAAACGACCGACAGACAGGAGCACCTTACTGTCGCCTGCCAACATGTCGGTCTGCGGCTCTTCGGCACATGCCTTTATAAAATGCTCTGCGAGGGTATTTTCAATCGTAATCGCCTTGTCTGCAAGTGTGGGATAGAAAGCCTTCAGTTTCTCCGTACAGTCTGCAGATACGCTGACGACAGCGTCTAATCTGTTATAAGTCTCAAGGTCCATAGCACGATTCGGGAACAGCGTATCATAGTCCGTATGATTCCATGTAATCTTATTCGTTGCCCGTACCTTATTTATAAGCGTATCCGCGATGCCAAGGTACATAATTCCCAAATCGTATTCTCCGGGAATGTCCGGCAGCCGTTGCTGCAAAAATTTTGCAATATACTGCATAGACATCCAAACGCCGCGCCTTTCGCCGGTAGTTTTCGTATGCAGCCATGCAGCAGCTTTGGCACGCAGACGCTTCAAGCCAAATAAAGCCTGCCGACTGAACAACAAAGAACGAATCGGCGTATCAAACGTCCGGTATTGAGGCATCTCCGAAAGGATGTGTACCTTTTCCGGAATGTATTTTAAGAATTCACCCTCATGGCGATATAGAAACAGTGATACATCGTAACGGGAATAATCAATGGCTTCCAACAACCCGAGCAGGCTGCGTTCTGCCCCTCCTATAAACATCGATGGCATCAGAATAATAATCTTCTTCACGCTTTTCTATCTCCAATCGGGCGTACTACAAGTTCCCGTGTGGCTGTAACCAGCGAACCGTCCGGAATCGTTCCATGCACGACTGCTCCCGCGCCAATCACGCAGTTATTGCCGATTTGAGTTCCTTTCAAGATGACCACATTGGCCGCAATCCAGCAGTGATTACCAATGGTAATAGGTGCGGACACATGCCTATCGCTGACACCGTTTTCCGCATCAAAAACGTGGTCATTATCGAAAATCTTCACTCCCGGTCCAAAGCGGCAGCCTTCTCCGATAGTTACGCTGTTCTTGACGCTGATCATCAGATCTTCATTAAAATAAACTCGGTTGCCAATCTGCAGTTCAGCATTTTCGTCCACAAGGATCGTACCATGTCCATCGCTGACCAAGCGTTCTCCCAAAGACACCGTTGCGTTGCGTTTCAGACGAAAACACATTTGATGACCGAGAAGTTCCACATGGGCCACCCGTAACTTACGGCATCGAAAAAGCCGCAGGACATTCAGTTTTATTAAATTGAACAGAACTAATCCGTATGGTTTCATTGCCAAGTTTTTCTCCTGACATACTTTATCAACATCGTCCCGTTAAAGGTCATACCACATCAACAGTACATTTGATAATTTTATTTAGCTATAAACAGCAACTGACTGCTTAAAAAAGTTTTCAATCTAAATGCCAAATTATATGCAGACAATGATAAGCCTTTCACGTTTTTTATTCGTTAGGAAGGTCAAAATCGATCATCCATTTCTTCATATCCGCTGTGAAACGCTCATCCTCTGGCGGAAACTCCATATATGCGCCATACTCCATGCTTAAAATTCTCTCATATTCTTTGGGTACAGATATCATCAGATCCTCATATGGCATAAGCACACTTGCATTAAAGCATTCTGTCGGAAAACGTTTGTCTGCCTCTTCCATTGTAATCAATTCATTCGTCGGGACTTGTGAGGTAAGCATCGAATAAACGCATCTTTCCAACTTAGAAGAGCCCGCTAATTTCCTTATTATTTCTCCTAAATGAACAGCAAAAAGCTTACTTTTTTGTGAAGCAAACCGTTCATACAACCATTGTTTCTCGTATTGATCAAGCTTTGCTATTTGAAAAAATTTTGCAACTGATGAAACTATTCGTTTCACAACAGGAATATACTGTTTAGCATAATCGAACACAAAGATATCTATATGAATCTCACCTTTTTCTGTTTCATTACTCGGAACATATATTCTTGTTTTCTTTTTTATAATCCTTGTCAGTCCAGTTAGATTCGGATCTCCATATACAATAGTCCTCAACTCATACTGTTTAGGCAATTCCCGACTTACTTTTAAAAATTTTTCATACTCAGCACGATACATAACAACATCAATATCACAATCCCACGGAATCGTCCCTTGGTGGCGAACCGTTCCGAGAAGAGTGCCATACATTGCGAAGTACTGAATACCATACTTATCACACAACTGCGAGTAAACACGCAGCATTTCCTTCTGTGTAGCTTGTAAGTGCTGAAGTTCAACTATATCTATTAGTTTTTACTACTCCTCCTAATATACTCCGTCAGCATCCATCCCGCCGGGGTACACAATACCGTCAGCAGCTTGCGGGGTGATTCCCTAATATAGTTCCGGTTTCCCGCAATCTGACTGCTTGAGCAGTAGTGAATACAGTCCATAACCAATCGTTTGAAAGACTCCGGATACTGCATTTTCACCGTGCGCCAAAAAGCGAATCCTTTCGGATTTTTCAGGTACTGGCGCAACATATTGTTGCTTGAGCCGTCCGATTGGTACTCCACATTGCAGAGCACATCATTCAGCACGGCTAACTTGTAATCCTGATCAATCAGAAGATATTTGTATGAAAGACTGACGTACTTCTCGCCGTCAAACACCGGATACTCCGGATAGGCAGTAATAACATCCGTGCGATAGACAAGTTTTTTATCGCCTGCACCGCCCGCCGCGTAATAACCCGAAATTGTCGTTTCGGTCATATCCAGCGAAAAGCCTTTGCCGATAATTCTTCCGTCGAAATCGGCATTGAGACCCACAACTCCCGCATAGCCTTTATCTCTGACTGCATCCCACTTGCTCAGTATCTTTTCTACTGCTCCGTCCGCCATAATATCGTCGGAATCAATACACGTATTAAGCTCCGTACGAATGTTGGCATAAGCCGCATTGTGAGCAGTATGCATACCGCCGTTTTCTTTATAGATATATTGAATCTCGAATCCGTTATCGCAGTTCTGCCAATCACGCACCAATTCTGCAGTATTGTCCGTAGAGCCGTCGTCTATAATCAGCCAGATAAAGTTCTTGCAGCTTTGACCGCAGAGGCTGTCATAAGTGCGCGGAAGCGTATGGGCACGATTATAAGCAGGAGTGAAGATTGTGAGAATAGGTTCAGCAATTTTGTTCATAAGCGTTAATGTAGAACTCCTGTAGTTTTACAGCTTCGGTATTGATATCAAAGCCATGAGCGGCAATTTCGCTTTGGCGATCGGTGCGGGGAAAATCCCGTTTCTCGAGAATCTTCTCCGCCCAAGTCTCCGAATCCGCCGACAGAGGCAGAACATCCACCAAATCTTCTGCGATGATGCACTCAGTCGGAACCTTATCTGAAATAAAGCACGGCAACCCGGCAGTCTGTGCTTCTACCATTGTCACAGGCAGTCCTTCGTACAGCGACGGAAACACAAATACATCCATAGCCTGCATCAAATCAGCAACATCGCTGCGAACACCGAGGAATCGAACATGCTCTGCAATTCCCATGGCTTGTGCCTTTGCCTGTATTTTCGGCATATCTTCTCCGCCGCCAACCAGTAAAAGTATTGAACTTGGTTCCTTTTTCAGCAAAGCAGCAAATATGTCAATGAGAAACGGGTGGTTTTTAGGCTGATTGAACCGTCCCACATGACCTACGACCAAATGATCTGAAACTTCGAGTTGTTGCTGTACTTTTTCGCGCCTCACCGGACTATATGTATAGAGTGACGTATCGACAGCATTATTGATAATATGATACGGCGCTCCGCCAAACATCCAATCACCGGCATCCTTTCCGCAAGCAATCAGATCGGTAGCATATTTAGGAATGCTGCGCATATACCACAACTTAACAGGATACTTCAAATCCCTGTTTTGACTGGAACAGTGGCTATGTGCAATACGAACGGGGATGTTATATCGTGCAGCGGCTTTTAAAATTACCGAACTCAGGCAATCCTGATGTACATGGACAATTTTATATTCCGGGTGTATTTCAAAGAACCGATCAAGAACATTCAAATAACTCCTGCTCCACGGAATCAATCGCGGCAAGCGATAAATTTTCCCACCGAGATTTTCTATCTCATCGTCAAATTCTGCGCGTTCCCGTCTGTGAACAAGAAAATCAAACTGTATCTTTTTCCTGTCCATACGGCGGTAGTAGTTCATAATCATAGATTCCAAGCCGCCGCGTCCCATATAGGTAACAACATGTAAAACTCGAATCATTCTGGTTTCCTCGTCAAAGTGCATTCCATGCAATATGCATTTGGTAATAGAAAAAGGCCACGAACCCCAAAACCAATCCGCCTGCGATAATCTTTGCAGATTGCTTAGTAAACATATGGTTTATCAACCAAGGCATTACAGCATAGCCTTGAAGAGTCGTATAAACAGGTAAACGACCTATATAAATTCCGGATGAAAAGACACTCACCAGATAAAGGATTGCGGTGCAAGCACAGCAGTTTACACACAAATTCACAACTGCCGAATTCTCTTGATCTATACATCTCTTTCCAATTAAAGATAAGATCGCCGGGATCGAGTAGAACAGTGCACGAAGAGGATTCGCACCGTTGTCGTTTTTCCAAATATCATTGGTTATAAGATCACTGTACTGAGTCTCTGCAAGTACTGAGTCCAAAAGCAGGATAAACGGATCGATCAGCAATATTGCCACGCCTACACAAGCCAGAAACAGAAGCATCTTACGATTCCAAGCACGTCCCTGAATCACAAAAATCAAAGGAATCATTATCAATGCAGATGCATGGAATGTTGCCGCCAAGAGAATGACAGCAATTGCCCAAAGTACTTTTTTCCGCAGAATCAGTTCAAAGCTAAGAAGAATAATGCAAACCGCAATAAACTGACGCATACCATTAAACATCCATGAAAGATAATCCGTTGATACCACAAACATAAACATACTGAGAAAAAAATTCGTGGAATATCTGCGAAAAAAGTAAACAATGCAAAACATCTGAAATACCGCAATCAAAAAGAAAAATAGTTTATCATTATTGCCGATAAATGTCTTGAGTGTTGCTGCCAAAACTGTAAATCCCTGATCTTTTCCGTGTTCCGCCAGATACTCAGCCAATGCTTTCCCAAGTGTCGGCATATCTCTAAACATCTTTCGGTAAACTTCCGTATCACCGAAATTAACACGGGTCGCTGCCCAGATCACATACGGGCAGGCTAAAAGCAAGGAGGCGCCCCAACTCCAGCGGTATTCTGTCTTATCCAGCACTTGTACCGGCTTTTTCGGCACGACGACAACCAACAAACCGCCGACCAATACAAGCCATATCAGCAGCCACCAGTAATTCGTCAGAGTCATGTTTTGTTCCTCACTGCTTCGGCGATGCCGAGACCGCCGAGCGTCTGCGCCACTGCGATCCGCTTATCAAACTTTTCCTCGACCAGCTTCCGCCCGCTATAGCCCATTTGTTTCCTCTCTTCAAAGGATTTCTCCGCAAACGCGCGCACGGCGCATATCAGCGCGTCGGTGTCCTGCTTCGGGCAGAGGTAGCCGCTGATGCCGTCATCCACGACCTCGCGGCATCCGGGAATATCGCTTGTAATGAGTGCGCGTCCCATAGCGGCGCCCTCCAAAAGCACATTCGACATACCCTCGTGATAAGACGGCAGGACAACGCAATCCGCCGCTTCGTAGAACGAATGAACGTCCGTCTGAAATCCGTGAAACTTGATCACGCCGTCGGCGACCAGACGATCTACCGTCTCTTTGTAAGCATCCTCATAGAAGCCCACTACGTCAAAAGCGACCTTCTCGCCCATCTCCGCTTTCAGCTTCTCTGCTGCGGTGAAGAACTCGTTCACGCCCTTTTCCTTCATAATGCGTCCCACAAACAGAAATCTGCAAACGCCGTCATCCTGCATGGGAACATACGGATACTCGTTCAGATTGATCCCCGCACCGGGCAGCACTCTCACCTGACTTTCGGAAACGATATTCCTGTCTGTGAAAAAACGGGCGTTTTCCTCATTCTCAAAGAAAACCGTATTCGCCTTGCGCAGGGCGCTGCGGTACATCACCGAAACCACGGAAGAAAGCAGCGGCTTTTCAAATGCCGTGCCGAGCCCCTGCACATTCGCAAAGTACAAAATGCCTTTTTTCCTGCAGGCAGTACCCATATAAATATTCGGCTTAACGGAATATGTAATCACGATATCCGGCTCAACATCGTCAAGCATCCTGCTGTACGTTTTAAGCAGTTTCATATCCTTAAACGGATTTATGCTGCGGCGGCTGACATTCGTCTCTATGCATACCGCGCCCATGTCCCGCAGATCGTCCTCATGGCCGACAAACGGCGTACTGAGAAAAACCTCATGATCCCGAAGCAGAGCCTCCAGCAGCTCCTTACGGAATCGGTAGAACATATAGGAGTGGTTGGTCACAATCAGAATCTTCATTTTTCAATCTCCGTTTTATGAAGCTCGCCCGTGCCGCCTTCAACCACTCCGTCTCCGCGGAATACCGAAAATGCAGTTCCGAAAAAGCATCTGCAATCAAAAAGAAAACTCATATTCCGCACATATTCGCCGTCAAGACGGGCTTTGTCCCCGATCTCCAATTCGTCGCGTCCGCAGATCTGCGCCCATCCGGAAAGCCCCGGCTTTATATCGTTTCGCCGTATCTGTCGCGTTCCTCGAGCAGATCGTACTGGTTCCACAGCGCCGGGCGCGGTCCGATAACGCTCATATCGTTTTTCAGAATATTGATCAGCTGAGGAATCTCGTCAAGCGAGGTCTTGCGCAGAAAGCGCCCCACGCGCGTAATATACTGATCCGGATTATCAAGAAGATGTGTGGGCGTATCGTGCGGAGTGGACATTTTCATGCTGCGGAATTTATAAAGATTAAAATGCTTTTTGCGTATGCCGACCCTTTTCTGCGTAAAGAAAACAGGCCCCGGATCGTCGATCTCAATGGCAGCAATAATGATCAGAAACAGCCACGACGACAGGATCAATCCTGTCAAAGAAAGCACGATATCAAGTATCCGTTTGATATAGCGTATGTACATTTTCAGCTTCTCCCGATCATTTCTGCATTTCCGTTCCGACAGTCAGTTTTCTTTTGACTAAAAATGCGCAAAATACACCCATTTTGATATTTTATTATAGCACGATAAGCGAAAAACCGCAATACATTTAATAAAAATAAGCAGATGTACGATTACAATAGATATGTTACAGTATCAAAAAAAGAGTAGCAATTGAGAGCCGAATGTGTTACAGTTAAGTTACCACAACAAAAAGCAACAAGGAGA